>Ga0307517_10001206_pt1 | contig 43486 bp, 33 predicted proteins | sample 23_EM_MG_FD_194515 | JGI IMG/M metagenome (GOLD analysis project Ga0307517, IMG submission 194515) | Populus trichocarpa ectomycorrhiza microbial communities from riparian zone in the Pacific Northwest, United States - 23_EM | ecosystem: Host-associated > Plants > Roots > Unclassified | place...
TACCGCCCACCTGGCTTGGAAGAATTAAGAACCGGAACTCCTACCAATCCCTTCTTCACCTCCTCGCTAAGCGTACCTCGCAACCCCCCTCGTACTTGCGAACTATTATCCACATAGAATAGATTGTACTGCATTCACATTTTGAACATCCCCCGGGCCCACTCGACGATGGCGGAGACTTGCTTGGCTTATCTGGATTCAACCCAGGCCAAGGCCCTTCCGGCCAAGCCGCAACCTGACATTTCAGGCTTGCCCTTTCTCGGATATTGTTCGCGGTATTGGGGCACACACGCAAAGAGGGAAATATCAGACGGCACGTTATTGCTTGCAATGGAGCTCTTGGACCAGTACGAGAATCACGTAGCCGCTAATGCACTTTTTGAGGAAATATTAAATGGGAGTGATACCCGGGAAGTCAGTGCTCCTTCACTGTTCAGTGGACTACACTGTGCATCTTTTTTCGGGATTGTCGATATTATGACTCGTTTGTTAGGAGTGAGTGATTGTGATGCCAACCAGGGAGATTCTGCGGGTATAACGCCGCTTATGTGGGCTGTGAGGGGCGGACATGAAGGGGCGGTGGAGTTGTTACTGGGACTGAAGGCCGTCTGCCCCAAAAAACCGGACAACAATGGCTGTACGCCACTCTGGTGGTCTGCATTTCTAGGGCATGAGTCAATAACGAAGCAAATTTTGGATCGAGAAGATGTTCACCCTAACCAGCCAGAAAACAGGAGCGGCGTTACACCCCTTATTTTTGCTGCATTAAGAGGGCACGAGGCAGTGGTGAAGCAACTTTTAAACCGGCAAGATGTCGACCCCGACAAGCCGGACAATGAGGGCAATACACCACTTTTGTGGGCTGCGATGAAAGGGCACGAGTCAGTGGTGAAGCAGCTTTTAGACCGGCAAGACGTCAACCCCGACAAGCCAGACAATAAGATCAGGACACCACTTTCGTGGGCTGCGATGAAAGGGCATGAGTCAGTGGTGAAGCAGCTTTTAGACCGGCAAGATGTCAACCCCGACGAGCCAGACAATGAGGGCAAGACACCACTTTCGCGGGCCGCAATTAACGGGCACGAGTCAGTGGTGAAGCAAATTTTAGACCGGCAAGACGTCAACCCCGACAAGCCAGACAATAAAGGCCACACACCGCTTTTAGGTGCTGCGTTTAACGGGCACGGGTCAGTAGTGAAGCAGCTTTTAGACCGGCAAGACGTCAACCCCGACAAGCCAGACAATAAGATCAGGACACCACTTTTGTGGGCTGCGATGAAAGGGCACGAGTCAGTAGTGAAGCAGCTTTTAGACCGGCAAGACGTCAACCCCGACAAGCCAGACAATAAGATCAGGACACCACTTTTGTGGGCTGCGATGAAAGGGCATGAGTCAGTAGTGAAGCAGCTTTTAGACCGGCAAGACGTCAACCCCGACGAGCCAGACAATAAGAGCAAGACACCACTTTCGTGGGCTGCGATGAAAGGGCACGAGTCAGTAGTGAGGCAGCTTTTAGACCGGCAAGATGTCAACCCCGACGAGCCAGACGATAAGAGCAAGACACCACTTTCGTGGGCTGCAGGTAGCGGGAACGAGTCAGTGGTGAAGCAACTTTTAGACCGACAAGATGTCGACCCCGATAAGCCGGACAATGAGGGCAATACACCACTTTCTTGGGCTGCGATGAAAGGGCATGAGTCAGTGGTGAAGCAGCTTTTAGACCGGCAAGACGTCAACCCCGACGAGCCAGACAATGAGGGCAAGACACCACTTTCTTGGGCTGCGATGAAAGGGCACGAGTCAGTGGTGAAGCACCTTCTAAATAACATTTAAAATACAGCAGTTTTCTTGGTGATTTAAAGTAGTTCTTGCTAAAGAGGAAAAATAGGAGAGGATGATGGTAGGATAGAACTGTGCTGGTGGCCCTCGGGTGGATCTTTGAGTATCACTCGTTGTGTGATTAATTAAGAAACAATAGCCGAAGGTAAAGGTGGAAGAAAATCAAAGGCTCCAAACTCGAAAGAGGGAAGGGGGCTAGGGATACCCTTGGGGCGATCTGCCCTCGGCGCTAATATCCGGGCCTAGGCGCCTATCAGGCCTGATAGGCTTTCGTAGGCCGATCGAATTCGGCCTAGACCGGCCTAGGCTAACTTTCGGGGTGGCCTGCCTTGGCCGGGCCTATGGCCTATAGGCCGGCCTACCAGCGGCCTGGCCCGTTGGGAACACTGCCTACACCTATACTCCATTCTCCCATTATCAGCCCTCTATAGCTTCGGACCTCAGAAGCCTATGATGCGGCCTTGCTTCCTCCTCATCCTTTACCTCCTCCTTCCTCTCCTCCCGGACTTGTTGTTTTTTCATCTCCCTCAAAATCTCCTAGATGTGGAATCTATGATCTCTTTGTAGCGCAAGGAATGTGTACTATTAGCAGAATCCTCACGGGTATTTAATCCTGCGACCGGGTAAAGAATTTCAGGTTTCTGTTTGTGGTTGAAATAGAGCGGTGGTTCGGTATCTGCTATCATATTTTTGCCATGAAATGTTTTCTCGCGTTTCGCTGATCGTGGTTTCAACTTTCCATTCTAGATTCTCCCTTTCGTGTATGATAACTTTTTTCCTTCGTCTTGGATTCGCAATCGTTTCACCCTCTGTTTTCTCTTGTTCATGACTCATATTACCATTTAAATAACACAGTAGCGTCGGGCTACCACCTAAATTACTACCGTATGAATCTATTTCTCCATCCGCTTCTGGTGAGGCGCATATATACCGAGCCACCACACCCTCAAACCTTGCCGTCGCTCCAAGGAAGTCGCCGCAGGATGGAGGTTTCCTTTGACGCCGATATTTGCACACTGGGGGGATATGACGCGGTTAGGGTCTGGGTAGAGGGAGGAATTCCGTTCTATGATTAGTGTCTTTCTTTTGCAGATTGGATGTAACAATAATTAAGAGCAGTGTTCCCAACCATCCGGGGGCCCAGCGGGGCCCTGCAGGGCGGAATGCCAAGAGCCCTGGAGGGGGACCAGACGGCGGGTCTCCAGAGTGAGAGATTTGTGTTCAGGATAGGGTGGGACCGCGAGGAATGATCGAGGACGGCGGGGAACAGCCGGGGGCTTTGGAGGACCGCCGGGGTGGTAAGGGATGGTATGTGATAGCAGGGGTCGATGTGGGATGGCATGAGTGATGTCTCATGACTTAAATGATTAGCTCGGAGGTGCCTCATTTTATTTTGGGCTAGTACCGGAGGCTCAAGATATTGGACTATAGTCCCTACAGTCCGTCCAGTCCTCGCCTTCACAGGTGTAGTCCGTCCTAGCACCCCCAAAAAGACAGACGGTGATCAGTGGTCCGTCCCGTCCTACCCCAAAGACGGGGGGACCGGACAGCTGGGGACTTCTCCACCAGCTTAAATCCCGATCCCAAGGGAACCAAAAAAAACATCATGATCGATCCGAAAATATGTCTCTTAACTTATAATCCTAGGGTATTGCTCAGATGGGTTATCAGAGCCCTCCTTCGGAGGTCTTTGGTATTACGACACTGCTGAGAAGTATTATATTATTCTGTGTCATACTACTACACTATCAAGAACCCCTCCAGTGAAAATGTACGTTGGGGTTTTGAGAGGAAGGTTATTGATAACAGGTATCATGTACGACTTGAATATAATTACTTGTCAAGTAGGCTGTTTGGAGTTCAAATTTATTAATCTAGTATTGCGGATTATTGATAGCGCTCTTATTTGGGGATAAACACTGAATACAGTGTTCTCAACTGACGACATTATGCCGTCCCGTTCGGTCTTTTCCCAAACTTGCCCTGCAACTCACTGCCCAGGACTAGAGCCCCACCTTCCCCCGGGCGAAATGTCTCATACTAGCCGTCCTGCCGTCCCCCGTAGTTACACGCGGTAACCGGGAGTCCCCCAGCACCCTAGAATTGTGGGTCACCGGGGATCACTCGCTTTTTTCCGGTCACTCTTTTTACGCATTTGTATTAAATTTACTAACTAGTAACAATGTGCTAAAAAGATAGGAAAAGGTACAGAAGAAAGATGCGTGAGAGCAGAGTGGTCACCGGTGATTTGCAACATTTAGTGTGCGGGTAGACTCCCTTTATATAAGTTCATCGCATCACTAATTTATACTCTGGACTTGTGGTGAATGGTAGACGGGGCGGCTGCAGGGGTGTGTCACGTTTACTACGAGTACAGAGGTGGCTGTTGTTTAATCTTGGCTGACAGGGGGGCGGGCAGAGGCTCTATGAGGGGACTTTCTTTCTTGCCCTCTTCACAACGACGGCGACGACAAGCGCAGCGAGTTTTTTCGGACAACGAGATAAGGGAAAAAAACTTTAGGAGAGTGGGCAACAAGAAGGAGGATTAAGAGGAAGATCGCCTGTGCCCAGATAGTCGGGCAACCGGATAAGGCTGGGAATTCTTTTTCGCTTATATTTTCTTCCTTTCTGCGGGTTTTTCGTGGGTGAGAGGTTTGCCAATTAGCTTAAGAGAGTTGAATTGATCGTGACTCGTATGGTTTCTCTTCCCAGGCGTGATTTATTGATAGTGACGATTGTTGGCTCGTGTCTCTTGTGATTCTAAAAGTAGACAAATTGGCCGGTATTTCTTCTTTTTAGTACTTTCAAGCAAGTGAATGGACTCATGGGGAAGTGGACGGCAACTCAGTTGACATCGTGTATGTTTGATACAGTGAATTCAGTAGCATCAGTATGATAGAGCGGTGTCTCAGGGGTGAAATGAGCAGGAAGGGGACACGGCTACTGCCTCCCTAATCAATCATCAACTTTTCTCTTTTTTTGCTTTTCATTCCCACCTCACTTTAGCGACAGTAGCGAACTTGAAAAGCGAATTTATTTGACTTGTTTTTCGGAAATTACCCTTCCGATCAAATAACGGCCGGAGTCTGGGGAATCATCGACATTACGTGCTTGTGTTAGTATATACCATGGTTTACACCGGCTTCGCTACACACCTGCCACAAGAGCCCCATCACAAGTACCGAACGAGTAGAATTCCACAAATAAACCGCCTCTCAGAATAGCCCTCAACCACCCAAAATCCAACCCTAGCCCACGTAGGTGTAATCGCTTAGATAATCCTCAACTCAGCTTTGGGATAAGCTGCGGGATGACCCTGACATGGTCTAGCCTGTGTTTTTTCGGATGAAGTTCATTAGCCGGCATCCTCAATATTTTTAAATTACCAAGCTAACACTATGGTGATTTGATCTGCAGGAATAATAGTAACGGAACCAAGATAGCCAATCGCAGGAGTAAGCATGGTATCTTTACAAAGTGTGGTTGATCCGGCAGATATTGAGTGTTGCAGACCATCTGAGAGTGTGATACAATTAGGGAGGGTGTTCTGGCCCATTAGCGGTACCGACATTCCTTTGCTTAGCTATCATCTGAGTGCAGAGGGGAATGCGGAGGCACAGCTGCTGAGTTTTGTATGGTCCACAAGGGGTAAAGGCAGCAAACCTCGCTCCTGGAATCTACAAAACTTAGGCGATGTACACTTGTACTCGGGTACAGGTACGGAGGTACTTGTAACTTACGGTACAGCCTCCGGTAGAAAAAATCGGAAAATGACGAAACAGCTTCTGGGGTTCTGATTGGAGCGTTCAGTGTGCTCGGGCCAATTGAGCAACCGTGTTTCGAATATTTAGTTTCCACATTTTCCGACTCCCCCTTCCCAGAGGAGGGGGGGGTTCTTTAAGGTCTTACTTAGTAAGCCAAAATACGCGAACTTTTATTGGAACTGCCACCTTCAGCCTGTATGTGTGAGTGAGTATTTATTGCTCAGACGCAGGGAAAGAGGAATAGTACTGGTGCTATTTTATTTGTTCCCCTGCTACGACATTTTGCTTGTTTTTCCTTTGTTTCTTTGCTCCCAACTCCCTTCAAATGTCATTGTTTACCTTGTTTACCATCTTTGTTAGAAGGGGTTCTATCATGACCTCCCCGTTCGAAAAAGCGCTGTTCTAGTCCTTTGATCATTTTTGATCCAACACCCCCATTCGTTTCAACATTGGTACGACCTGTAAGAGAGGGTTTCCGAGTGCGCCCGACTTTTGTCGCCCACCTGATGTGATCATGAGGGATCTCTTGACAGATTTCCTAATTTGTGATAGTTTCCACTCAAATACACGACCCGTTTTGGAACTGCGCACGACTTTTTTTTCTTTTTTTCATCAATTGTGCCCGACTTTTGCTTACCCCCGAGCACAAGTACTCGAATAGTGTGTGCGGTCGGCATGCATTGACGCCTTGGTTACTCGAGTACTCGAGCATATGCGAGCACTTGTGCATAGCCAGTTTGGCGCGTTTTTGCCGAAGAAGGGTTGAGAGGGTGGTTTCCAAACTTCACACAGCACAACCACCAGGAAAGCCCAATCTTGGCGGAAAACCACCCACACTAGATAATAAGGGGCGGTCCCCGCTCAGCTCTGCTGAAGGAATGAGACGTCCATCGACGTCTTTGATGAACTACCGTACAGCCAAACTATCATCTCACCTATCACCGTACCTTATCCGCTATGGATAAATTAGCGGGGTACGGGAGGTCAGGTCGTGGCCGTGATCCTCACCAGGATAGCATATGGTATCCTCGTATCGGCTGTAACATGACCAATAGTATTCAAGGCGACTCGAATACGAACGTTGGGAACGTATCTGGTAGCTTTAATACTACCATCAATCTGGGAGTGGATGAGGAGCCCTTCCGGATCAAGTCCTGGTTGTCGCCACTCGAACCCCGTGGAAGGCATAAATATGTGAGGAACCACCGGGTTGATGGTATTGGGGATTGGTTTCTGAAGAGGAATGAGTTCGAGTCATGGGTCGGGAGCCGCGGCGGCTCGGTGAATGCTACCTTGCTATGTTATGGGGGTCCAGGGGTTGGTAAGACCTTCATAAGGTACGTAAGAATTCTAGAAAAACCATGGACGACGTTAACAGGTAACGAAATCAGTTCATTAGTCATAGACACGCTAGGCGAGCAGGCTCGCGGACAGAATATCGCCGTTTTATCTCTCTATTGCGATTACAAGGAGCGGGAGAACCAATCAGCCGTCAATATGATAGGGTGTCTGCTCGAGCAGGTTACTTGGTCGGCAGCGAGGATTCCCAGCGAAATCCAAAGTGCTTTTGAGGACTCTAAGAAGGGAGGTGGCCAGGGTCTCCGATTGCCGGACATGTTAGGACTATTTGTCAAAGTAATCAGTTCCATTGAATGCGTATACATCTGCGTCGACGCACTTGACGAGTTACTCCCACAGGATCGATCGGGATTTCTACGCTCTCTGCGACAAATTATTCAGGATGCGCCGAATACGCGGCTGTTTCTTACGGGGAGGCCGCATATTCGAGCTGAACTTGAAAAGCATCTCATGAAAGGGGCCCATATAGACATTGTGACTGATCAAGACGATATCGCTAGGTACTTAAGCCAGAAGATGGACGAGGATGACGACCGGGGTCAGGAGTTGATGACAAAAAGCCTAAAACATGACATCACCAAAGCAATCATGAAAAAGGCCTCTGGCACGTAAGTAAGCGGAACTCGATTGAAAATTTAGAATACTTATTAACATCCTGCAAAGGTTTCTACTCGTTGCATTAAATATTTATGCAATCTTGGGTCAGACTACTATAGCGAAGAGAAAGAGAATGTTGCGGGAGGTGGTGAGGACTGGCGTGAGCCTCGATAGCGTGTACGGCGAAACAATACAGCGAATAAGGGAACAAGAGGGGGGCCAATCAAGACTTGGGATGGAGGTGCTCGCATGGGTATCCCACTCGGTGCGCCCGTTGCGGATTAGCGAACTCCGACATGCTCTCGCGATAGAAGTGGCGTCGAAGGATTTAGACCGCGAGAACATCCCGCCGTTAGATACAGTGCTGGGGTCATGCCTAGGGCTTGTTGTGGTTGATGAGGAGACATCAACAGTGAGACTAATCCACTACACACTTCAAGAGCACCTTTTCGCAGATCACATCCTACCTAATGCCCATCAAACACTCGCGGAGGCGTGCTTGGCCTATCTACATTATGAGTGGGTGAAGGGGCTTCCAGTCGATGTGGACCCTAACCTCTCAGACATGCCTTTTCTGGAGTATTCTTCCTCGTATTGGGGAATCCACGCAAAGGAGGGACTCTCAGGTGGCGTGAAATCGCTTGCTCTAGAGCTCTCAAATCTGTACGATACCCATATATCTTCTACCTTACTTTTCAACCGCATAAACTGCTTCGGTTCGTCTTCGGCTACTCCTTACCTATTCACAGGCCTACACTGTGCATCGTACTTCGGAATTATTGAGGTCGTTACTTCATTGATAGAGATGAAAAACTGTCATATTAATCAAAGAGATTGTATCGGCCATACGCCACTCATGTGGGCTTCTCGGCAGGGGAATGAGGAGGTGGTAGGACTACTGCTCACACGGGGTGACGTTGTTCCCGACGAGCCAGATAACGATGGTCGAACAGCTCTCAGCTGGGCTTCTTCTCTTGGGTATGAAGGGTAGTGAGACGACTACTCACGCGGGGCGATGTCAATCCCGACGAGCCAGATAACGATGGTCGAACAGCTCTCAGCTGGGCTTCTTCTCTTGGGTATGAGAAAGTGGTGGGACTACTTCTCGCGCGCGGCGATGTCAACCCCGATAGGGCAGACAATTATGGCCAAACAGCACTCTGGTGGGCTTCTCAAGGGAGTAAAGACGTGGGGAGGCTACTGCTTACAAGTGGCGATTTCAACCTCGACAAGTCACACAACGATGGTCAAAATGTTCTCAACTGGGCTTCTGCTCTGGTTTATGAGGGAATAGTGAGAACACTATTCACATGGGAGAATTTCAATCTCGGCGAGTCACACAACGATTGTCAAGCCATGGTCCAGTGGGTTTCTCGGGGGGATGAGGGGGTAGTGAGATCACTAATTACACTAGACGACCTCAACCCTGACACGCTAAGCCACTATGATCAAGCCCCACACGCGCAGGCTTCCTCTTATGGAAATAGGGAGATAGTGAGGCTGCTGCTTGCACAGGGCAACGCCGATCTCGACGAGCTATATAGTAGCGGCCGGACGGCTCCCTTATTGGCTCTTCTGGATCGGTATGGGGCCATTATAGAACTCCTCCTGCCCCGGACAAACGTACATTCTAGTTTCTCTACGACCATGATCTTCGCAGTGGTCTCGGGCGTGGGCTTGGTCCACGTGAGCAATACATCGGCTGTTATACATTTTATGCACACTCTTATTACTCTTGTGTTTTTTCTACGTTTCCCTGGCCAGAAGTACCCACCTTGTTTGACTTCCCAGAATAGGTGCGCAAGGATTGCGGCTCTCCTCCAGCGTCGAAAAAGCGTGGTTTTCAGTTATTACTCGGCCCAGAACTTCAGAGCTGTCTGGGTCTCGGGCTTGGCCTTGGGCGTGCTCTTGTCCCGGGAGGGCACTTTGAGAGGCATTATATATATTATACAGATTCATGCATTCCCTGTGTTTTTACTACTGGTCTTCGGCCGCAACCTGTGAAAGCGTCCTGGCAGCCCTACAGGTACCCACCGGGCTCGAGCCGCGGCCGTTCTGGGTGTGTGTCTCAAGCCGTAGGGCAAGAGCGTCCGTCCCTCGAGAGGACTGGGTTGGAAACCATGAGATGCCGCTCGGCATGCTCTCATGATAGCTCCTTTGTTGTTCGGATAATTTCTGGAAACGCGCTTTGGCTTCGGGCATATATTTGTGTTTTTCGGGAGATCATTTCAAATGCAGGAACGGGCCAGGGTTTTGGAATTGTGTAGCCGCCGAGAAAGCTGCAACAAAAGTGGGAACGCCATAAGGAAAGGGCCACACATGAAAGTCACAGGCTCGGAGATTATGGGCAGTGGGAGTCTGTTTCCCTTTGTTATCTCGGAAGTGGGCAAGGCGAAGGGGAGACTTACATGGAATAGCATGGACACGTGTGGCGGCTCATGGAGGCGTAGGAAGTTCTTTGTGGTTGATATATACTCCAGTTTTTGCTGTCAGTCAGTTGCCGTGAGAGTTCTTGTTGAATGAAACCAGCTTGCCTGCTCCGGAGAGTGCGATCGCCTTTCGTGTGAGAACTCTTTGCGTTTCGCAGTCGCCATTTCGTTTCTCTGATACGTCTGAAAGACTACCCACTACGAGGGTGACGGTAGGTCACTGAAATCCTTTACTAATTGGTAGCTCCCGGGCGGCACCTGTGGTTCCTGCCAAATATTGCAGGAGCCCGCCTGTCACCTAGGAGCCAGCAGATTCTGCAGCCTAGAGACCTATAGTTACCCGTTCGTCCCGGGTGTCCCTTCAAGTACTACCGGCCGTCCCGTCCCATGCCGAAGACAGGGGGACTGGACGCTTGGGTTCACAAGCAGCAATATCTACTCCGGGGTGGATACTTGTTGTTGCAAACGATCATTAATTGCTTATGGAAGCTAGGAAGCTAGGAGTGACGCTATTACATTGAGATGTTCAAGACAACCCGATATTTTGCTACTTCTCCTACAATGTGCGATTCCCATTCCTTATAGCTCCACTTGTTATGGTTCGGATATAATTCACTAGTATGAGTCGGGTATGACGTGAATATTTCCTTGGTTTGGGGTAGAGTTCTTGTGTGCGTCAGAAGAGTCAAAATAGGGGTAAAATTCGTCTTGTCTAGAAGAATTCGTGCAAGCTTGGGCATAATCTCTGGTCTTAACCAATAGAGTAACCTCATTGAGTATGACAGGTTATGGCATCGTCACCTGTTTAACCTACTCTGCTATCCCTATTGTGGTTTTGCCCGCGATCTCTGTTGAGATCCCCGATTGCAGATCTACAAGTCCCTGGCATGAGTGGACCGAAATGTTGAACGCGGATCGTTCTGGACTGCTCACCATTTGCATATATTCCCATGCGTGTCGGATTAGGAACCTTATCGCTCATATCTGTTACACACTAAGTCTTCAAAGATGTCTCACGACGATTAGCTTCATACCGATCTCCTACATCAACCCTGCATATCTAGTGCGACAGCATCAAACCTCCATTCATCGACAATGAAACACGAACTATCATCAATAGCCAAACAATCATGGAATCCGCGGTTATGCGCTCAGTATTCAGCAGGCCGGTTAACCACAACCTCGGTGCTTGGGTTTTCACCTTGGATGGGATTCGGCTGAGAAGTAGGAAAGGACCACTATGCAGAAGAAACTGATCAAAGATATGGCACGCACAGGAAGTGTGCCGTGGAGGAAAGGTCTCATCTCAAGGATGATATAAGAAAGCCTGTTCTTCCCTTTGTCCGTTTGTTTTCTGTCAGTCATCGCATTCATTTCCTATTTATTTGGACTTTCTACTTTTTGTCGAAGTCATTTGTTACTACACATGATTCCATTATCTCCTCTTATTTCTTTGATAACTTTTCTCTATCCAAATTGTTCGTACCAATAAAAGTTCGACATCGCCAGATCACTAGAATCTATATTCGCTACGCATAACCTTATAGTGTTGAATACGAACACCAGGGGGATCCTTCGCAAAGAACTTTCAGCTCCCGTGAACCCGGCGGTGTTCAGTGCATTCATGCCAGGGACTTGTACTTTAACGAGTAAATACCATACGAGTACTCGGGTCGGGTATGGATGTGGGCGATCGGGCAGCCAGAGGTTAGAGGTACCATTTTATTTCCCACCAGGAAAGTAAGTTCAGGCATCTAGAATCCCCAGCTGTCCGATCACCCACGTCCATATTCCTGTTGCAAGTCACCGGCGATCACTCTGCACTTACGTATCTTTTCTCGTATATCTTTCTTATATCGTTAACAATTGTTATTAGTTTCCTTTGTCACTGATTATCAAGCGAAGGGGTGGGATCACTATACCTCGTAGTATAGTGCAAAGGGGAATGCGTACACATGGCCGATCGCCATCGGCAAGGATGGCGACTCGAAAGGGGAGACCGGAATTCCGGTGATGCGGTACTATCACTGGGTGGACTTCTGACCGCCCAATGGAAGCGGTTGGAACCTTCTCCGTGTCCTGGGGATAGGAGTTGAGTGCGCAGGAATGTTCTTGTATTTCTATATAAACCCATTAGTTCTCCATAGATAGAACCGTAAGCAACCAAGATACGATTCCCCAGTATTGACAAAGTTCCACTCGCCTTGACTTCATTCAAACACTTTCTCCTCTCTGTTTAGCCTCTCCTACCCAATCGACAGCTCATAACAGTAATTCCAATACTCGTTCCCCTATGAAGTACCCGAAAACAGGGATTAAAGAAATACCAATACGCTAGGCAAATGAGTTCTTGTTACCGGGACCCAAACACACATGCACCCGAGGACAACCACCGTCAACAACGGCAACATCATTGGTTTCAACTTGAAGTATTGTACATGAACAAAATTAACCGCGCATCAACGAACATGCACTCCCCTACCAACTCCAATATCATGAATACAAAAAAAATTAAAAAATATACAAATAAATTTATAACAAAATACATAGTAGAAACTGATATCTGATCCAGAGATATTTCTTTAGGTGGTGTTGAAAGTGCGGGTGCTGAGGAGGGTTGCCTTGCTATTAATTGTCTGTGCGCGGTTAGTTCCACCCACCTACTATATACTAAGTTTTCCTACCACCGAGGTCTCCTTAGGCAAACTCTCAACTGCGCATGAACGGTGTTTAGGTGTCCTTCCCCAGCTTGGGGGGGGGGGGGTAAACTCCGCCCGATGAGAGTAGCATTTCTACCACTGCCCCCTTGGGTAGTATATGCAGGCCGTGTTCCACCGTAAACATTCAGCCATCCAATCAGGATTGACCACATCCAACAAGAGATCTATTTTCACCACCACCTTGGACCCACTCGAAGCGGTGTACAAGTACTCGAGTACGGTAGTTGATCCAGCCACTGTTATCCTCCTGTAATTTTTCAGAGTTGGCCACCTTCTGCCTAGGGAGTATTCTCCCACCACCGCTGTCCATAGCAAGCTGGGCGCCATGACTGTGTTAGAATTTTCACGAAGGTTCTATACGTATGACATGGACGACTAGAGAAAAGGAGAGATCTGGTTTAGCTAGAGTTGGACAGTGTGGGAAGTTGAATTTAGCCCCCACAATAACGCAAAGAGTTCGCAGCCTTGTTTCATTCGCCAAGGATTGGCGTCTGTGTGCTATTCAGCCGTATGATCCGCCTGACAGGTCCCTGTTTTTCGATCAATCAGTGGGGTTTGCGACTGACTTTTGAGCACAGCCTCAGTCCGCCACTGTGTTTGGAAATGCACCAGACCCTTGTCGATTCATGTGTGTAAGGCGCATTTGATGAATCTCACTTCTGTGGGCCAAACATATGGTGGCAGGGCTGTGCAACGGCCCGGCACGATCAGAGCTGGTTGGCAGAGCCAGGTCCCGGAACTACGGTACCTTCTTTCTGTTATGGCTGGTGTAGTGCAGAATGAGCTTGGGATGGAGGGGCAAATTTTCAGTAATAAACTACTCACTTGGTTTCTTGCCCGCTTTTATTCTACCTCGCCTGTCCCCCCCTCCTCCACCCTCTCGGCTCGCTGAGATTGGTACTTGTACCTGCTTTTTTGGCATTTTTGTTTTTTCCTAGTATTAATTTATTGATTAGTTGAGGAAACCCCAGTCCCGACATACTGCAAACCTCAGATTCCTCCCTGGCCAAGAGAGACTAGAAGATGACTGGAACAGACTACTCTGCTTGGCATTTCAGATGGAGCCCGCAAACCAAGTTTACTGTGAGGGCTTTCATCTGCCTGATACTAAATATATTGACCTTTGGACTGTTCTGGCATTGGGGAAAGAGAGAGTTTTCAGAGCGAAAGAAGAATTTATTTAATATTCTATTTGTTTATATATCCTTGGGGTTTGGTGGCACCATGATTGTTAGTCTTGAAGTGGATATTGGATCCGTTTTAGAATTGTTGGAACGAGACTAACATGTTGGTGGTTTTGTATAGGCAGCATTTTCCGATATTGCTCAGGTGGTAAGGTGGAGGATTTTGGCTTCTAAGAAGTTCACACTTGAAGAGGTTAGTTAAAATCCAGACCGTGATGTTATTGCTCTAAATGTTTAACTGGAACTGCCAGGTTGAGATGATTCTCAGTCTTACTGGACTTCAGAGTTTTGCAAGACTAATGGGAGTCAAATCCAGTCCACGGCTCCTCGTAATTGGCTCTTTTGGGGTGTTTCTATTGATCGTATGTATTGAGCTGCCTCTACTCACCTTACTCATGTATTGGCCTGGGCTCATTGAGTTAATATTAGGTAACCCAGGTGTTTGTGGGCCTCATGGGTATAACTTACGACATACAGAGTGTGGTCACAACACGGCTCGCCCATGGCCTTGTAAATATCACTGATATGAGGAGCTTTTATCCAGATTCCCATGGAGACCGGAATCTCGAGCCAGAATATAGTATACAGCAATCTACAGCTCATTTATATGGAGATAGTAAGAATTAGTCAAATGGCGAAACGTTTTACACCTCTAACTAGCTGGCCGATGTGATTTAGTTGCGACGCATTTTCTTCTGGGCGCGTTTGGTCGATCTGATTATGGAGAATATGCTTCCCTAATAGTGAACCCGGATGTGAATTCAACACAATGGGCATACAAGGTGGGGAGCCAAACTTCTTCCACAATTTGTGATTATCGTACTTACCAGAGTAAGTCTGGGGGGAGGTAGTTCCAAGAGTCCTATTATTCGAATAAACTAGGACTGGCTGGTTCCGTAGTCAGGGTGACCAACCGCTCCGTGAGAGTCACCCCACACTGCAAATACCACCCGATTATAGAAGGACAATATTCCGGAGTGGAGAGTACGAACGCGACAATATCTATCGGAGGAATAAATCTAACTATTAATTGGATGCAGGTTTGTTGAGACCCTCCCATGGTAAGCAAGGGCTAATCTATGAATTCCGTATGACGCAGAATTTCGCTGTTGGAGCCACGTTAGTACTGGCATCCTTGATATTCGGCACCAGCGCTAACATTGTGTTCTTCTAGGACATACGTAAACCCTAGTGGATTCAGCTCGGACATTGAGCCCTGTGGTCCACGGTGTAGTCGCATCTATATATTCCAACCAGCCGATAAGGCGTGGAACCTTCCTGCTGGGACTGGATCTTTTTTCGACTGTACAATTACCATCTCCCAAGTTCAGAATGCGAACCACCTACAACCTTTTCACAGCATGTCTGACCGGGCCGCCGTAGTGGCAGCTGGTTCCATTGGGGTCAGCGGGTATAGTAACGACAATTCATACCCGTTCGTTCAATACAGGAATTGGTCAGCCTGGGGACAGAGGTTGGGAAACTCGACTGTGCTCGCCGAGTTGTTAGTTGGGAAGTATACAGTGGGGGTTATTGCCGCGTACGATATTTATGGGCCGTCAGTTGAGGTGATGGGTTTAAGGTCCACAATTGGGTCCCGTTTGGTGGTAGAATGGGCTTTCATTGTTAGTTCACCCAGTCCTAGAACGAGGACTCTGCTTGTGTTCTGACAAGTTTGGGTGGATGATGTAGATCATGATTTTGGGTTGTCTCTTTGTCCTACAGTTGATGGGTTGGATGTTGGGCTTTCAAAACATTCGTTTTGTACCCTGGAAGGACAATTCTTACTCCTCCACCACGCGGCTGCTTGGACGTATGCTTCTACTATACAAACACTTATTGTTCTCTACTAACATGCCCTAGCACTCCTTGAGCACTTTGAGAACTCCGGCTTACCCTCTGCAGGTCAGGAACCCTCTGCAGGTGAAGAAACCCTCGCAGGTCAGGAAACTTCAGCGAGTCCGGGAACCTGGAGAAACTTTAACAAGTTAGTGCGCTATAGGGTTAGTCGAGGTCAGCGTGGCGAAGAGAATATATATAGCTTAGAAATTGTGGATCCGGCAAGGGTTTCTTAGAAGAGTTGTATTTAGTTAGGATACTTGCTTCCCTTATTTACGCCTTACTCTTTCTACTGATCTATTGTGAGAGATTATTGGTACTACGGACGCCTATCCACAACTGTGATTCTCGGTCGGGGATAATATGCTATGAGGACGTGATTGAATAGAAAACAGCACCAACTCCGAAGAAATAAGTTCTCCAAATCCAAATTCCAGAGTTTTGTCAAACTAGCTGGTATCGTAAATAGGCGCTGTAGTAGATACTGCACTGCTAGAGGTATCGAGGCCTTCCCTCTTCGGAAGCCCACCCCTAGGGGAGTGTGACTTGGTGAGAAATATGCCCAGTAACCAAGATAATACATGAAAAGATAGAGGAAAATTGATTTAAACTAAATAGTGGAACTTACTCAAGAGAAAAGACGCAGAACCGGATTCCCAAGGTTCTGGTATCTGGACGAATTCTATAACACAAAATGACTATAATGAGTGTTCTCAAGCGTCCCGTCCGCCCTGTAGGCACTGCGAGGACTGCAGCCCCGGGCGTCCCCGGCGTCTGTCTCGAGCTTTAGGGCAAGAGCATCCGTCTTTTAGGAAAGACTACGGTCAAAGAGGGTTACTGTAGGTTCCTATAGTCCTCGACGGATCGGTAACTCCCGAACCGCACCTGCGATTCTCACCCGTCATCTGTAGTCCTCGCCCATTACCTGTAAGGCCCGTCAATCACCTGCAGGGCACGCCAGTCACCCATTGGGCTAGCCCGTCATCGGGAGTTGCTCGGCAAATTGCGCTACCTGAGATACTCGCAGCTCTCCCCATCTGCCTCGCCAAACAATAGCGGAAATATACCGGTATTAATCCTTTGTTTCCCTCCTGTTGTTCTCACTCTAGTTTTATCGGAAAAAGAATGAGGGTTGGCACGACGAAAGGGACCGGGTGGGGGTAAAGTTGAAAACACCCATAAAAAGATCTGAATGCCGTCGGGGAATGATGGGCCCTGCAAAAATTGTAACTTCTTATCCTCTCACATATCTAGAATATGCTATCACCAAGAGCAAATGGATAGTCACAAATACCTTCCTGACATCACCCAAAATCACTCGATTATTCTATTGCTATCCCACTATTTATGCTACTGTATCTTTTCCTATGCTATACACAGAGATTGAAATAAAATAAAAAATGTAATAATAAATTCCCATACTTCTCTCCTGAAGGTTGCCTTGTAAGTCAATTGCCTCATGAATTCTGGCGACATATGAGAAGTGAGCCTACCTGAACACCCCAGGGATTGACGTGGCTTTCGTACCGCTCTCCCTCCTACTCTTACACTCTACCGTAGGCTACCCTCGCTACCCTCTGTCCGTGCTGGATACACAAGGCTTGTATTCTATTGAAAACGATTGAAGATATATACAATAATATTATCACACATCAAAAGGAATCTACCCGCATAAAAAACAAGCGCTTTCGAAGAGGTAACATCCCAGCCAATAACCCACAGCATCTTAATACCACAGCGCCACTCTTCTCTTCAAATGTCCAGGAAGCCAAAAGTCCCGGGAGGGTCAAGGGTCTATAACAAAGTGTTTTGCTATAAGAGCCCGATGTTCGAAAAAAATGCCCGGGGGAAAACCAGAAAAGCAAAAATACAAGAGCGTCCCCGGGACGGTAATGAACAAATTGGAAGGTTGCAAGGGGGGCTTAGAGTGAGGGTGGGAGCTATGCTGAGACAGGGTATCTATATGAGTGCAGCGGAAGTGTCGTGAGGGTCCGTGGGTGCCGTGAGGGTCCAACCTATTGGGAAACGCCTCTCTGAGCTTAATCCGGGCTAGAAATTGCGGTTGTGTGAGATTGGAGAAGTGCTATGATCTCCCGATACCCACGTATAGAAGCGGCCTGGAGGAGGGTTTGGCCTTGTCTATCAGGCCTGCTGGAGTTGACATCGTCCCTTGCGAGCAGTAGTCTCACCACACCGGTATGCCCACACATGGAAGCCTCCCAGAGAGGTGTTTGGCCCCGCTTGTCTGGCCTATCGGGATTGACGTCGTCCCTTGCGAGTAGTAGTCCCACAACCCCGCTATGCCCACACTTGGAAGCCCACCAGAGCGGTGTTCCGCCCCACTTGTCTAGCTTATCAGGGTTGGCATCGTCCCTTGAGAGTAGTAGTCTCACTAACCCTTCATGCCCACGCATCGAAGCCTGTGAGAGTGGTGTTATACCCTCGTGGTTTGGCTCGTCGGGGCTGACATCGCCCCTTGCAAGCAGTAGTCTTATGACTCCCTCATGCCCGTTTTCACAGGCCCACCAGAATGGTGTGTTGCCTTGGTTATCTGGCTTGTCAGGATTGAGATCGTCCCTTCCGAGCAGGAGCCTCACCACCGCCTCATATCCATGCATAGAGGCCTGCGAGAGCGGCGTCCGACCTTCGATACCTGGCTTGTCGGGATTGATATCGCCTCTTGCGAGAAGTAGTCTCGCTACTGCCTCATGCCCGCGGAAAGAAGCCCACCAGAGTGGTGTTCGGCCGTTGCTGTCGGGCTCCTCGGGATCAACATTGTCCTTTGCGAGGAGCTCTCGTACCATCCCCTCATCACCAACGAAACAGGCCCGCCAGAGCGGCATTTGGCCCGTCTTGCCTGGCTGGTCGGGATTGGAATTGCCCCTTGCGAGTAGCAATCTCACCACCCCCTCCTGCTTGCCGAAGCAAGCGAATGTGAGTGGCGTTTCTCCATCATCATTTGCCCTATCAGGGTTGACATCGCTCCTTGTGAGCAGTAGTCGCACCACCCCCTCATGCCCACACGCTGAAGCCCACGAGAGTGGTGTTATGCCAAACTTGTCCGACCTGTCGGGATTAACACCGTCCCTTCTGAGAAGAAGTCTCACGATCTCCTCGCATCCATCCTGAGCAGCCATCCAGAGCGGTGTCCGCCCATTGATGTCTGGCTTGTTGGGATTGACATTGCCCTCCTCGAGCAGTAGTCTCGCCATTCCCTCACGCCCATACTTTAAAGCCAATGAAAGTGGTGTTAGGCCACGGTCTTCTGGCTTTTCGGGATCGACATCGCCCCTTGCGAGTAGTAATCGCACAACCCCCTCATTCCCCGAAAGAATAGCCAACATGAGCGGTGTAAAACCCGCAATATCTCCTTTGTTGATATCGCAGCCTTTCGTTTGGATCAGAGCCTCCACAAGCTCAACAATCCCGAAGCAGGATGCACAGTGCAAGCCGGTAAATAGAGAAGAAGCCACAAAACGATGATTGTAGGACTGCGTTCTGTTGAAAAGTAGGGTAGCAGATACATGGATATCGTACTGGCTTAGTAGCTCCAGCGCAAGCGATTTCACGGGATCCGAGAGACCTTGTTTTGCGTGGATTCCCCAGTACAAAGAAGAATACTCGAGAAAGGGGATGTCTTGGAGGTTAGGGAACTTATCGACGGGAAGCCGCTTGACCTGGTCGTAATTTAGATAAGCCAAGCATGTCAATGCGAGGGCATTGTGGGCAGCAGGGAGGACATTGGGAAGGCAAAGGTATTCTTGCAGTGTGTAGTGTATTAGCCGAACTGTCGACCCCTCCTCTTCAACCACAACAAGCCCTAGGCACGAGCGGAGGATTATATCTTGCGGGCAAATGTTCTCCGGATCCAGATCAGTTGACCCCGGTTCGACAGCTAGGGCATGGCGGAGTTCGTCAATACTCAAGGGCCTCTCCGCGTGGGATATCCACATCAGCACCTCCATTCCAAGCCTTGATCGGTCCCTTTTCTGCCCCTTGATTCGTTCCAGCGTTTGGGCGTAGACACTTTCCAGGTCCACGCCAGTCGTCGCCACCTTTCGCAGCATTTTCTTCCTCTTCGCGAGCGAGGTCTCGCCTAAAATTGCATCGACGTTCAATGCAACAAGTAGAAACCTTCGCAGTCGTCAATGAACGATCCAAGCCCCCGAATAGAGATTCTCCTACTTACATTTCCGAAGCCTTTTCCAGCATTGTCTTCAAAATGTCGTTCTTCAGATCATCTGGCATTAAGTCCGGGTCTCCGCCGTCATCGTCATCTTCGATCTTCCGACTTACATATTCCGCAATATCCCCTTGGTCGGCAACAATGTGTATGACATAGGCTCCCTTGATGAGATGATTGTCAAGGTCCCCTCGAATATGTGGCCTTCCTGTAAGAAATAGTCGGATGTTTGGTGCATCTTGAATAATCTGGCGCAGGGCGCGTAGTAGCTCGGATCGATTTTCCGGTAGTAACTCGTCTATGGCGTCGAAGCAGATGTATACTCGTTCAATGGAACTGACTGTTTTGACGAATAATTTCAGCATTTCCGGTAATCGGATAGCCTGGTGACCTCTCTGTTTCAGCTCAAATGCTCGCTTAATTGCTGATGGAATCTGTCCGGCTCCTAAGGCAACCTGGCTGAGTAGACTCCCAATAATGTTTACGGCCGATTGGTCCTTTTGCGTCTGGTAATCGCAATAGAGAGATAAAACGGCAACATTTTCTCCACAAGCCTGCTCGCACAGGTTGTCTATCACCAATGAACTGATTTTATTCCTTATCAGCATTTTCCATCGCTTGATTCGCTTCCGGAAGATACTACGGTACCTTATGAATGTCTTTCCAACCCCCTGACCTCCGTAACAAAGCAAGGTAGGGCCTCCAGAGCCATCCAGACCTCTGTGCCAAGACTCGAACTCATCCCGGTGTAGAACCCAATCCCCAATACCATCTAGCCGACGGTTACTAACATCTCGGTGCCTTCTGCCGGGTTCGAGTGGCGATAACCATGCTCGTATCGGCAAAGACTCTTCGTCTACTCCTACATTGATGGTGTTATAGCTGTTTGACACATTCCCGACGTTCGTGTTCGAGAAATCATGAATACTATAGGTTAGGTTATGGTCGGCGCAGGTATTCGATATGCTATAGTGCCGAGGATCGACTCGGAGAGTTGATCTTCCGTGCTCTGCAGGTAATGTGCCCATAGCGGATAAGGAGAGGGGCAGGTGAGGTGATGGTGCAGTATCGCGGCAGGGCAGTTGCTGGGGAAGGTTGATGAAATTCTCCTTCTTTCGAGCCAAGAAAGCCGAGATTGAACTCTTGGTGTTACAAGGGAGCCTCAATGCCAAGGAAATAATCTACCATCTAGCACGGGAAGAAACTTTTATTACTCTACTCGAGTAGGGTTCTGTGCTTAGATCAGTACAGTGGTTTACTACGGCTTCGCTACCCACGATAACCGCATCACAAGTACCATACTGTACCCGTAGCATCCCCCAAATAAATATCCCACGGCAAAGAGAGTCTACGGCATAACGAGAATGCCAGTGCAAATAATCCCTGTCCTATGGTAGCTGTATGCGTCCTCGCTTCACCGTAGGCTCCTTAATACCGTAAACCGCATTTCGGAATAGCCCTCAACCACCCAAAATCTGGCCCGTGTGAGTGTGGCCCTTTGGGTAATCCTCAACTCGGCTTTAGAATAAGCCGTGCGGGCGATTTATAGAATCCTAAGGTACAAGTACCGTATTTACTCTTTCCACTTGCTACCCCCGGTAGGTCAGGTCGCTTTTCTCAAGACTCAGAGACAAAAGCTCTTGAGAAGTATTCTACAGGCATATTAGTAACCGAACCGAGATAGCGAATGGCAAGAGTAAGTATAGTATTTTTATAGGGTGCACTTTAGATCATTTGGGGTTATCGAGTGTTGTAGATCATCTGGGAGTGCGATAGAGTGTTCTGGTCCATTAGCGACCTGCTTCTCCTTTGCTATCAGGCGAGTGTGCAGGGGAATGCAGAAATAGGTGTGGTGATCCATCACTGAGAATGTTTCGGATGTGCTGCTTGAGTTTGTTACACTCAAGTACTATCGCGGATAAAATTTGGCTCCACTTAGTTTGCGCTTCTCAGCTAGCCTGCTGATAACTTAGAGAGCATAGATAGCGGTTCATGATATCTTTGCTTGGGGAGGGAGTACGCAGGACTTGGGTTGAATGGTGGGCGGGGATGTGTCACGTTTGCTACAGGGGTGGCTGGTGCTTGGTCCTGGCGGACAAAGGGGAGGGGGGCGGCTGTGTGTCAGGCAACGATCTTTCACTGGTCTCTTATTTCTTTCAATACTATACCAGACAACAACGGAGGAACAGTTTGGACCTTCAACAGAAGAAGGAATATTTGGAAAGCGGACAACAAGAGGAGGATCTCCTATACTTAGATAGTCGGACAACCGGGAAGGGTTAGACTTTCTTTTCGCTTAGCTTTTCTTTTCTTCTTTTCTCAGAGTTCGTCTTGTGTGAAAATTTGCGGGTTAGCTCAGGAGAGTTGAATTGATTGCGGGATTTCTTGATAGTGAAGATTTTTGACTTGTAGTTTCCTGCGCTTCGAAAAGTAGATACGCTATCCCCGGTTTTCTCCGTTTTCAGTACTGCGCACCTCTCTTTACCGTTGACTTAGGGGCTGTTTGGCGCGATCTCAAACCATGGTTTGGAGGCTTATGTAATCAATTTGGACCAATCAGACCCCTCAAAGAAATTACATAAGTGCCTGAACTGTGGAAGCTACAGTACTGTACCCGTCTTACCCTTCCTAAAGAGTGCCTACCACCTAGCACTCCGCTATCTATTTTCTTTTCCGGAAAAAGAACGCCCTTTCAATGAGCTATGTATCATACCCGGGGGAAGAAATTTCTTCCGTGCCCAGAAACGAGTCTCCGGAGTGGAAGAACCCTAACCTCTCACAACTGTTGTGCGATATCGGCAGGGCCGCCCTGGGCGTGGCGCAGCCTCAACAACCGGGGGTGCTGCGCTCCAGTAGCTTTACTGAATTGCAAGCGATCTTATCAATCACACTGGCGCTTTTATATGAGCTACTGATGCTGTATGTGTGGCCCTTTACGGCAGCGGGTATGGGGGAAAGAAATCACCGAGGGTGTATTTGGCCGATAATTAATTTTAGGCGATCCTCCAAGCTAGCAGCGAACCGTAGATGGGGCTTGTTCAGGTTGCATAGAAATCAAATTTAAGCTATGTTGCCATACCAGGTTTGTTCTAGGAGACAAGATAAAATAGCAATTGCCAGAATGCATGCTTTAAGCTACAGAAAAAGGTAAAAAGGGAGAGGAAGCTCGGTCACCCCCATCTGCAGGCCTCAGAGGCGCACCAAAGCGGTGCCCAACCTAATTTGCCCGTCCTAGTAGCCTGCCGTCACCCTGTCCAAGCAATAATTCCACCACCCCCTCTTTTCCGCTCTGTTTAGCCCCCTCGAGCGGTGTTTGGCCGCGCGCATCTGGCTTTTCAGGGTTGACATCGTCACGTGCGAGTAGTAGTTTCACTACTCCCTCATGCCCTCGATTAGCCGCCCACCAGAGTGGTGTTCGGCTGCACTCATCCGACATATCGGGGTCGACATCACCACGAGCGAGTAGTAGTCTCACCACTGCCTCATACCCCTTGCAGGCAGCCCACCAGAGTGGTGTCCGGTGGCTCAAATCCAGTTCATTGGGGTTGACGTCATCCCGCCCAAGGAGTATTTTCACAACTCCCTCATGCCCCATCATGGCAGCCGTATTGAGCGGTGTCTCGCCTTGCCAATCCCGTTTATTAGGGTCTGTGTCGCCGTGCTCAAGGAGCATTTTGACCACTCCCTCATGCCCTTTGCAGGCAGCCCATGCGAGTGGTGCTTGGCCTGTCATCCCCGGCCTGTTAGGGTTGACGCCGTCCCGTTCCAGTAGTATTCTCACCACTCCCTCGTGCCCCGCTCCCGCAGCTCCCCAGAGGGGTGCACCATTGCAATCTGACTTGTCAGGGTTGGTGTCATTCCATCCAAGTATCATTTCCACCACCCCCTGGTGCCCATTGAGAGCAGCCAGATACAGCGGCGTTTCGTATCTCGCATTTCGCTCGTTAGGATTGACGTCATTCCGGCCAAGTAGGATTCTCACTTCTTCCTCATGCCCATTGCAAGCAGCCTTCAACAGCTGAGTTTGGCCATCCTCACCTGGCTTGTCTGATTCGATATCTTCCTGACCAAGTAGGATTCCCACTACACCCTCATCCCCATTCCCCGCAGCCCACGTCTGTGCATCGCCCATGCCGTCCTTTTGGTTGATATCACTGCCCTCCATCTCCACCAAACTGGCTACAATCTCAGCAATCCTGAACAATGTGCGGTGCGGACTAGGCCAGGGAACAGGGAATGCGTAACATAATAAATAGGGTAAACATACCGTTTCTGTACACTCAGGAGGGTTTTATATGATATGCAGCTATCGCAGCTGTCGAATAACTTCAGCGCAAGCGCGATCCGAAAGGTTATGTTTTGCGCGGATTCCCAAATACGGAGAAGAATATTCGAAAACCCGTGTTTGTTGGAGGTAGAGAGGGAGGTACGTTCGAGGTGGGGAACTGGTGTGCGTGGGAGATGAAACCCAGGAGCAGGAGTGAGATTAACTTAAGTGCAAATTCAGATGACCTAAGCATGCTTCTACAATGTGGCAACCGCAGCAAGTCAAATGGTTGCTTTGAGCCTAGCGTATCCGTAGCAAACGCCACACCCCTCTGAGTTCTATCCTAGGGCATGGAAGGGTTGTTATCTTACCCATAATCTACGCCATCACCGTCATCATCGAGAAGTCCGTTACAATTAGGTTCCGTCTCTAGGGCTAACTAACATAAGTAAGAATTGAATGTGTCCTTAAATACACCGACGAATAGTCCCCTTTCAGAGGCTTGGATGATTCAAGATCCAAATTTTACCGCTGTTCTAACCGGAGCTCGGATATTTCTTACAGGAAGAGCACATTCGTGATGAGGTTGTGTTACATCTTTCTAGGCGGGCAGCGACTAAAGTTAGATCCATAACACCCACTAAAGATGATATCATCGTATTCCTCCGTGCAAAACTAAAAGAGGATACAATGCCGGACGTAATAGATGAGATCTTAGAGGAGAAAATTATTATCTAGAAAATCCTCGCGACAGTTTCGGAAATGTGAGTAGGAAGCGGGGACCTATAATTGTAAAAATTCAGGCCGAGTAAAGTGAGTAGAAAATGTAGAGTAAGCAGTAGAGAGATAGATTAGAATTGGGTAGTTCACTTGGGCATTTGATAGACGTTCAAATTCGCATCATATTTCTAACTAGATAATTGGGTCCTTTATTATAGGATCCAGTTTCCCTAATGCCATGCCAGTGTGCGTGGAAACTCAATCACCTACACTGAGGAAGAAAATTTTCTCTGACTGAAACACAAAGGAAACTTTCAGATGCAAGGAGATAAAGTTTCGAATGAAACGAAGGAAGATGAAGTAGCGCGTTTCGGAAAAGAACTAACGTACCCCACGGTGAGTCGAGACACACGGTGACACGAAACAACTATATAGAGTATCGCTCAACATCCATTATTAACAGGTATTCTCATCGTCCTCAACCTCAACACCAAGGTGCTCCTCCTCCGGCCTTTCCCTCTCACCTTCCCCATATTCAATATCCAAATTCTCTACCCCACTCAGAGCATTTTTCTTTTCCATTCCCAACTTCTGGTACTCCAGCTCCTTCTCCTTCATCAGCCGTTTGTATTTTTCAAGCTTTTCCTCCAATTCTTTCTGTTCAATTTCCAATTGAACTACACATTTGTACCTCCTGCTTCCGCCCCCATTTTTTTCCCTTTCCTGTTGGTGCTTCAACTTACTAGCTATTTCTGTAATCTTAGTAGATGTACTAGTATACAAGCGTGTATAATAATCTAAACTTGTTTTTATAGTTTTCTCTTTCCCGTCATAGTTTGCTTGAATTACCTTCTTCACATGACCAGCAGAAATGGCTGAGTTATCTACCTTAATTCTTTTTCTGCCCTTCCTACCAGAATTAAGACCTTCCTCTATAAGGTATTGTTGTTTTTTCCGCTCTGTTTCGTCCCGTAGATTGAGAGTTGAGCAGTAAAAGGAAGCGGAGTGGGCCAGAAACGGGATAGCAGAGCGGGCATCCCGGGAGCGTGGGGTATTCCGGCAAACTTTGCTTTGAGCAAAGCCTTCCAGCTTGGAAATCTCAGATTCTGTTTTTCGCGTTTGAGGCTCATATGGAGGAGGTGAGACAGTAGGCTTTTCGGGATTTGGTCGATAGGAATCGAACCCAGGAAGTGTTTGTAAAAGCTTTTGCGCATTCAAAGGATAAATGCCAGTTGCTTCAAACCCACTTAATATATTTTTCTCTGTCAAGCCACCTGCTCGTGCTTGCTGCAGGACTTCCCAAAAGCTTTCCTTTTTCATGATATGGTTTCCCCATTGAAACCTTTCCCAAACTGCCTCGGACCACTTTCGCTTTAGGGGACTAAATACAGCCACATCCAAGGGCTGTAATTTGTGTGTAGTATGGGCGGGTAGGCAAAAGGGGATGATACGGTGTTGTACGCAATAGAGGAGAAATTCCCAGGTAACATGAGAGGAGTGGCCATCAAATAAAAGCATCCGAAAACGTGTTCTACTCGTAGCTTTGGAAGCTGTGGGACTATTAGAGCCGAAGAAGTGCTCAAGGTATCGAAGACTCTTTTTTCCGTCGGTCCATTCATTTTCTGAATATACCACCAGAACCCCATCTGGCATGCAAAGATGTGTGTTTTCCACCCAGCTCTCTTGAACTCCATCTCCTTTGAAGATTATCATCGGTAATAATTGGGATCCATCAGCACAAATGGTTTCTATAACAGTCACCATTTCTCTTCCTCCATCACAGGCACGTAGGGCCCCATTCCGCTGTCGTAAATCTTTACCATAGATTACCCTACAGGATTGTGTAAATCCCATATGATAGCCAATTTCGTCTAAATTGTAAAGATTTTCTGGAGCAATATTGTACTTCAGGATTGCAGCTTCCAACTTATTAAATTAGCTATTATGTATATAAATTTATAAAATAGATATTATAGTACATACTCGTTCAAAAAGATTTACAAATACAAAATAGTCCTGCTGTGCCTCAACTCGAACATGCTCAATCTGTCTGCTGTACTTAATTCCTAGCTCAGGGTGACGGTTTAGGAATGAAAGGTGCCAGTTACAGCCAACAGGTCTCGGATTCTCAGGATTCTGCTTGCTATATAAGTATACAGCCATTTCCTTGAGAAGAGAAATGCGTGGGGGAAAACAATAGTCCTGCATTTCCAAGCACCTAACTTTAATTTAGCTCTTTTGAATATCTTAACTCATTCACATATCTTGTAGTACTATACCAATTAACAAGTGCCTCCTCTTCTCCAACGGTCAAATATTGCTTTCGTTCATCATGCTCACTGGTAGGAATTTGGCCATGGTCGCGGTGCCAAAGACTAGATCGTGGGACTTCGTAATCAAGAGCGAGCTCTTGGTAGGTAGGCGGGTGAGTCTCATTCTTCTGAGACTGATTTAAGGTACTGAGTGCGAGTTCAATACGTTGTTCTGTTGAAAGATGGCCGGTTGGAGACATTTTGATGAAGTTGTTTGTAGCGGTGATTTGTTCCTTCCTTCTAAAAGCTTCAATTTAAATTGACGTCTACATTACCAAAACTACCTCAGTTATGTCACTAGTTGTGGTATTCACAAAACCGGTTTATACTCTCAACTTGTTGACCGGCAACCGGTTGTTTCGTGTCACCGTGCGTCTCGACTCACCGTGTGGTACGTTAACAAGTAAAATAAGGTTAAATGATATCAAGCATCCGGGGACAAAATTCCAACAATAATATACCTAAAGTACCGTGCTGAACGATATTGTATCTTGATTCCTGCTTCTCTTAAGTATCAAGGCGATCCTGCGAGAGTCAACCATATATCGAAGAAGACAAAAGCTTACAACGTTGGCGAATGGCGCAAAAACTGGTCTTATTGGAAATGGAGCTAGCACCGGAGGAGTCAATGAAGCGAGTTCGCCACCCTGGTGGCGCAGTTAGAGCACAGTAATTTTCGCAATACTCATGGTTAATTGAACCTCACTGAACTTAAAGCTCCTATAGGTAATGAAAAAAGAAACCTCCCTCCAATGAGGAGTGTTCCATAATTCCAGTGAGTGGGCCAGAAGTGAGCATGAAGAGTGTTTCAAGGAATATCCCATCACTCACCTCTCTTCTGATATTCGCCCAAGTTGCCACCCCCTATTGTTGCGCCATATGCCCATCACCCTCACTTAGCGCCATTTCCAATAAGACCAGTTTTTGCGGTATGATACTAGGGGTGACAAAAAGCTGGGCGCGCCACAATTGCGAGGTATAGAATTTTTATGATGACTAAACCAGAATTGGAAGTTCGAGTGATGGCTGGTGCGAATATTTTTTCCTGCTAGAAAAAAGTTGGATGCACTTGCGCAAGGAGAAGTTGCGGTTGCATGTGGTCCCCGGTGCTTCCAATACACCACTTTGCAACTGGAATTATTATACCATCAATTTTTGATCCCGTTAACTGGTATTCCAAGTTCTGCCAACTGGTTGAATCAAACCTCTTGCCGACCGACCTGTCTGTCACCGCCTATAATTCAACCGCAGTTTCAATGTGGTTCCACGAGCCTGTGAGATGTGAGATAGAATGAGGGAGAGTGACTAAGCAGACTACAAATAAGCAATTTTGCGTGCTGAGTAGGGGTACAGTAAGGCCATTAAAAATTTCTTTCATATGGGTACTCCTCTTATATTATCTAGCCTCATGTATCATATTATTAACAGAGCTGGGTTGTAATATTCGGCCAACATAAATTAATTGGGTGGATTTAAATAGTTCTATACATTGACTACTAGGCTCAAAAACACTCAGTAAAAAGGGTGGTAAAAATATCTGAAGACTTCTCCTTCTTCCAGAACCAGGTATATATTCGGCCAGATATGTGTTGTCCTATAATAATACCCTTCAATAGCATCATATTTAGTTGATAACAGGAAATCCCGTGATATATATGTGAGGTGGAATAAGGGCCAAAAACGTATACTACCAATGGGAGTAGGATGGGTAAAAATGTATGTTGTTTTGATGTTTGGGGGGAGAGAAAAAAAGAGATTGATGGCTTTTCCAGGCCACTACTAGAGATTAGTGTAATTGTCGAGACATAACTAGTTAGGCTGCAAGAGTTTTTTTCCGCTTGCACCACAGTAGTGAAAGGAAATTTATTAATTGAATTCTCAGGGCCCTTGGTGGGATCGTGGTCAGAACAATTTTCAGAAATCCTATTCTCAATCAAAGACCTGATGTGCTGAATTGGATTGAAACATAAGAAATAAGAAGGAATTTTCGGTTGTATAATTCCATACTTCTTAAGCTACTTCAGGACTGGCAGTGTTCCGAACCGTCCAGTCTGTCCGTCTTGGACGTAGGACAGGTCGTCTTTTTTCGAGCCCACGGACGGACTAAGGTAGATGGAGGTTGGACCAGACGCCCTACCGGCCCCGGTAGGGCCCTGTCGTGTTTTTCTGTTACACATCTCTGGCTGGTATGCCCAGAAACCTCAAGTTCATGATTTGATCTTGCTCTTAGTTTACGATCAGGCACATCATGTGCCATAGGCGTGGGGTTGTAAGCAAGGAAGAATATATCTTTAAGAAATAAATACCCAAAAGTGTTTGCAAAATTAGTGTTAAAATGTTCACGAAGGTTCCATATCCGTAACAATGTTACTACGCTGGAAGTGAGGATAAGGAGAGTTTTTGTTTGGCGAGTGTATTGTGAATCACCGGCGCTCACCTTGAATTCCTCACCGCCAACACTGGCACCCCCACACTAGGAGCAAGAAGATGCTAGAAGAATCCCTGTGAATTGTCCGTTGAGTCTGGAACTCGGTGAAGGAAGCGAATAGAGGGGTAAGACACGTAGCAAAGCGGGGAAGCAAAGAGGGGAATGAGGGGTAACTGGATGGCGTGAGAAGAAGCAGAAATCGTATGATGCTTATGCATGAGGGGTGTATATGTTTTGTATTTAAGAAGATTGGTTCACACTCGATTGTTGGAATAGAAGTCACCGAATAGTCTCTCTCCCTCATACACTTTATTCTTCTTGAACCAGCATTCGCGAATACGATCGGTATATATCCACAACAAAAGATAAGAGAGTGTTGGAAAGTATCAAAGTTGAAGCAACAGCGTGTAAGAGCGAACGGCTAGATGCATCGGAGATGTTTCGGGAAGATTCACGAATCAGACTAGGGGTACTAAAGGTTTGGGGCTAGTCTTAGCTAGAAGATGTAACAAACCAGTGTCACACTTTGACGATAGCAAAACAGGAGAATGTATCAGGAAAGTTTAGAAAGTAGCGTTCAGGAAAAGTCTGTAGGTAGTTCAAACTGGCAAAGGGATTGACGGACGAAATCTGTAGGAAAGTTGACGGTATGGTTTGGAAAGCAAGAGACGGTGATGGAAGAACCGAGTTGGGTGATGTCGAAGAAGTGTGTTTCTTGGAATAGAGTTTTGTGTATATATAGGACGCTGCTGGCAGCGCAGAAAGAATAAGGACCGCAAGACTCTCTACCGAACATAGCCAATTTTGAAGAATTAGAACTTAAAAGCCGCCGGCCAACATATCCTCGCTGGAGAGGGCAGTAGCACTATCGCCGGAAAGTGCTAATATTGGTTGCAGATATCCGGAACCGAGTGGGTCAATTGAGTTTCCCAGTATTGGGGTGATTTCGCAGGACCCGTTTAGTTTGGATGGTGTGTTGCCCGTGCCGAAATCACTCTCCTGTGCGTATCTGTGACCTCTTGATAAACCGGACAGTAGAAAGAGTTGAATTGACTCCAGATAGATGTGGTTGTTCAATAATGTGAATGCGGCACAATCTATTCTATGTGGATAATACTTCGCAAGTAGGAAGGGGGTTGTGAGGCATGCTTAGTAAGGAGGCGAAGAAGGGATTGGTAGAAGTTCCGGTTCTTGATTCTTCTAGGCCAGGTGGGCAGTAGCCCCATATTTATCGAAAAGTGCATGTCCATATGTGCAAGAGAAATATAGGGAAAACAATGTAAGAAACATAATGGTGAACATGTTGGACCCTGAAATCCAGTAAAGTAAATCCCAAATAATGTGCGTGAAAACAAAAGGCTGTGGAGTGATTATTAGAAATATGATGACCAAGAATGGTGCATAAGAGATGCATCAACAACTGTAAAATCCTAAACACCTGATTGGAAAACACATGTTAAATCCCCAAATATTATCTTGAAATAAACAATAAAACACCATAATATATATCTTAGCTGTAGTAATGTAAGCGGTGGACAGGTGGAGCTGAAACACAAACTAAGTAAAAGTATACATGGTAGTGTGTTGAATATACATAGGAAATATACAGAGAATTTCAACTGTGGTGTAACGTTGTCGATATGGAAAGAGTAAATCCCCGATGAAACTAAGCTCCAGAAAGATGAAGTGATAAGCCTAAAAGGGATATCCAACCAAAGAAGAAAAGCTCAGGGAGGAAGAAAGAACCAAGTGGTCAAGCTTTTAGACACGCTCCACTCTCCTCAGTCAAGATAATTATCTTCGGTCAACCACTAGGCTATAAGCTGAGAGCGGAATATGTGAGAAGACTGAAATGCGCCCGCCGGCTTGGGTATAGTCAATCTCTCTCTGATCCGCAATTTGCTGAGCAAATATAACTCGGCAATGGAACCAACTAACCTGACTGATTGGCTAAAGACAAAAGAAGAAAAGGGTCAACCTGGAACGAAGGAAAGGAAAGATTGTTGATTGGCTGTTTTCCTCAGTGTGATTGTCCGTTGCTAGTTGAGGGAATAAGGATAGAATAGAAGAGAGGGAGCTGAACCCAATTGGAATAGAAAGGCAACGATGTCTATTGATTGATTGCCTGGGTGTTGTTGCCCATCCGTTGTTGCTGTCGTTCTGTTACTTGGAAAGAGAGAAGGATGCACGCTGAGCTAGATACAAAGTGAGCAAGTCATAGTGGGAGAAAATTCTCCGTGTGACTGCCAAACTATCCTATGACAGTTCATGCCCTACATCGGTAACTCTTCTGGAGAATCCCGGGCACCGTGCCGTAATTCAACATCTGTTGCATCAGTTCTTTGGTTTTGTTGCGACATCACCCCCGTGACTATAGCCTAAGCAAAAGACTTATCCAAGTATTTAAAAGAGAAAACCAAGCTCATGGTGGAATTGTTAGTTCACTCTTATCCTAATACTTGGAGGACCTGATGATTATTTAGCCTTCTTCTCTTTCTTGGAGGCATATACGGTTTATTCTAGGCTACATTGCATCACCATATATCACTCACAGTTTGTCTGCAGCCCACAGCGGTCGGCAGCCGTCCCCCTCATTTTTTTTCCACATGTGCTCGGCCGTCGTTCCAAATATGATACCTGCCGTCTTTGGAGCCCTCCCGCAGTCCTTACCTACACCCTACAGTCCTCACTCACACCATACCGTCTTCTACCCCCTTGGTCCTCGCGCAATCCCGGCCATCCTACCCTCTCCCCTTCCGTCCATCTAAGCAGCCGCTTTCCCGTTTGTCTCACTATACTAATAAAGGCCATGCGTGTAGGGCACGGCGGTGCCGGCCTAGCCCGGAAGTCCCCCCAATAATTTACCTTACACAAGACCTGTGCTAGAGGTCCCGTCCACTAGGTCTTCTTGGCATTATCGCCGCCGCCCCTGTGGGACTCCTGGATGGTTCGGAACACTGAGGACTAGTGAGTTTTAATATTGACAATAGTCTAGAATCGTCCATGTTTGGAGCCGATAAGATCAGTTGCCGCATATCTCTCGTGTGTCATACAAAACTTTGTATTGATCTGTAGGCATCTTGCCATTCAAATTTTAGGCTATTCTACACTAGAGTATGAGCCAATATAAAAAATGTAACAAAGGCTCCCCTCTCTCCACAAGATTTAAGTGTGTTCGTTCCCGAGTTCCAACAATATACAAGGATCGAGTCTTCTCGGAGACCCTGACAATTGTCATGGCTTTTGCCACTGCTCACGCCTCCACATTTCCAGGCTGGGTTGGACCCCCGCGGGAGTGAGTATGTGAGGTTAGGATTATATAACAAACGATGGATGGAAATAAAGTACAATATTCACAAGGAAGAGGATCAATACGCAAAGAAAAACCACACTCCAAGCAGTAATATATCAAGCCAGACTTGGAGCGCCTTGCTATAACTGGACCTCTCTCTTCAACCAGGTGCCTGGAGAGGAAAATATCGAGGTTAAGCGTCTATATAGTAGATAGCAAGTGGTTTGCTCTGTGGGCCCGTGCACACTGTATTCTCACACATTTAAGTTTAGGAGAAGCTAGGAAGGAGGATAGTAGCGGTGTACACACGACCGTAGTAGATGCGCCGGGAATCCACGGAGGGACTCAGGGTGAGGGCAGGGTGCGTGGTGTTAGCGGGCCTATTTATCGGAACTGTAGTGGAAGCGGCGCATCGATATGTACAATGAAGGAAGATAGGAGTATCACCCATTGAGCCTAAGCCATGCTTGAGGGCGCAGTCGTCCGAGGTTGGAGAAGTGCTGCAATCTTGCCTTGCTCATTAATCGAAGCAATCTGGAAGGGCGTTATGCCCTAGTTGTCCGAATTGTCGGAATCGACATCATCGCGTCCAAGCAGCAGTCTTACTACCCCCTCATGCCCCCTTTTAGAAGCGATCCGGAGAGGTCCTTGACCGGCGTGGTTTAGCCTGTCGGGATTGACATCGTTTCTTGCTAGGAGTAATCTCACCACCCCCTCATGCCCGCGCTCAGACGCCCGCCAGAGTGGCGCCTCACCCGCTCTGTTTGGCTTGTCAGGATTGACGTCACTCCTTGCGAGCAGAACTCTCACCACCCCTTCATGCCCACGACGAGAAGCCTGTGAGAGAGGAGTTTCGCCATCCTCGTCAGGCCTGTCAGGGTTGACACCCCTTACGAGCAGTAGTCTCACCACCCCCTCATGCCCCCCAAACGAAGCCTCCGAGAGCGGTGTTTGACTGTTATTGTCGGGGTTGTCGGGGTTAACACCCCTTGCGAGTAGTAGCCTAACCACCGGCTCATGCCCACCGAAGCAAGCGTGTGCGAGGGGCGTTGAGCCATCGATGTCGCGCTCATCAGGGTTAACATCTGCCCTGGCGAGCAGTAGCCTTACCACCCCTTCATGTCCTCCGAACGAAGCTTGGAGGAGTGGTGTTTGGCCATAGTTGTTTGGCCTGTCCGGAATGACATCGTCCTCCGCGAGCAGTACTCTCACCACGCCTTCATTCCCCCATTCCGCAGCCCATCTGAGTGGTGTACAACCCTTGCAATCTCTCTGATTAATATCACAGCCTCCCATTTTGATCAATGCCTCTGCGAGCTCAACAATTCCAAAGTAAGATGCACAGTGTAAACCGGCAAACAGGGGAACGCCTACAAAGATATGCCCGGAATTGTATATATGGCTAAAAAGTAGGGCTGCAGATATATGGCTATCGTAAAACGGTAACATCTCCAACGCAAGCGATTTTGTGCAACCTGAGAGTTCTGCTTTCGCGTGGATTCCCCAATACACAGAAGAATATTCGAGAAAGGGCATGTCTTGGAGATTTGGTTGGCTATCGGCGGGAAGACTTTTGACCTGGTTATAATTTAAATAGACCAAGCATGTCAGCCCAAGCGCTTTGTGGGCATCAGGCAGGACGCCGGGAAGGCAAAGATATTCTTGCAACGTGTAGTGGATTAGCCGAACTACCGATGTCTCCTCGTCAACCACGACAAGCCCTAAGCATGACGCTAGAACTGTATTTTGTGGACGAATGTTCTCCGGGTCTAGATCCTTGGACTCTATTTCTACGGCCAGAGCATGAGAGAGTTCGCCGATCGTCAGAGGTCGCTTGGCGTGGGAGACCCACATCAGTACCTCAACTCCCAGCCTTGATCGGTCACCTTTCTGCTCCCTTATCCGCTGTAGTGTTTGCGCGTACACACTCTCCAGATCCACACCAGTCGTTGATACCTTCTTGAGCATTTTCTTTCTCTTCGCTAACGAGGTCTCACCCAAGATCGCGTCGGTATTCAGTGCAACCAGTAGAAACCTTTGCCGAACGTCAATAAGCGATACAAGCATGCAACAGAGTTACTCCTACTTACATCTCCGAAGACTTTTCCAACATTGTCTTCAAGATATCGTGTTTCAGATCATCTGGCATTAGATCTGGATCTCGGTCATCATCATCGTCCATCTTCCGACATACGTATCTTGCAATATCCCCTTGGTCGGCAACGATATGTATGATATAGGCGCCCTTCGTGAGATGTTTGTCAAGTTCCCCCCGAATATGCGGCCTTCCTGTAAGAAATAGTCGGGTATTCGGTGCATCTTGAATGATTTGTCGTAAGCTGCGAAGTAGCTCCGATCGGTTTTGTGGTAGTAGCTCGTCCACAGCGTCGAAGCAGATGTATACTCGTTCAAAGGAACTGGTTGTTTTGGCGAACAACTCCAACATGTCCGGCAGTCGAAGACCGTTGTGACCTCGTTGGCTTAACTCAAAAGCGCTTTGAATTTCGGCTGGAATCTGCGCGGATCCTAAGGCAACTTGGCTGAGTAGACATCCTATCATGTTTATCGCCGATTGGTCCCCTTGCGCCTGGTAGTCGCAATAGAGGGATAAAACCGAAATATTCCGTCCACAAGCCTGCTTACGCAGTGTGTCTATCACCAACGAACTGATTTCGTTATTTGTTAACAGTGCTTACGGCTCGTCGAGAATACTGCCGGATGGTACCTTAGATAAGTCTTGCCGACCCCTTGACCCCCATAGCATAGCAACGTGGGATCCCCCGAACCTTCCTGATTCCGGAGCCATGGCTCGAACTCGTTCCTCTGCAGGACCCAATCCCCAACGCCATCAAACCGACGGTTACTAGTATCCCGATGCCTTCTATGGGGTTCGAGCGGCGATAGCCATGCGTAGATCCGTAAGGACTCTTCATTCACTCCCACTTTGATGGTGTTATAGCTGTGTGATACATTTCCGACGTTCGTATTCGAGTCGCCATGAATACTATTGTTGAGGTTATGGTCGGTACGGGTATTTGAGATGCCATACTGGCGAGGATCACTACTGAAGCTCCATCCTCCGTAGCCCGCAGGTAACGTGTTCATAATTGATAAGGTTCGCTGGGAGGTAAAATAATACTATGCCGGTATGGCGGTTTATGGAAGCGGTTGATGGACTTGTCTTTCTTTGGGGCGTGGAAAGGTGGGCCTGCTCTCCCGTTGTCGTCTGTGCTACCGTACTGTATCTCACAAGCGAGCCCTAGTCAATACAAGCGAGCCCTAGTCAATACAAGCAGTTTCTATGCGAAGGAAATAAATTTCCACATCTTGGCATCCTAGCTCCCCCAGCCCCTCGCCTGTACTCTACAGAGGTACAGCGGCTAAGTTTTGTAGGTTCCACAAGACAGATTTGCTGCGCTTACCCTGTGGAAAATACAAATCTAGGAGCTGTTACCTCCGTACACCACCGGAAATGGCTCTTAAATGTATCATACAAGTACCAACTTATTGGCCGTTTACTACTACTGGAGAAGGGCTTCATCACTTGCGATACCCTCACCATAAGATGAACTAATTAGGATAAACACTCCCCGGTTCTTTTATGAATCCCATTTTGAACTTCCCTAGCGAAAACGATACACGGCGAAACGAAACGAAAAACGCCAAGGAACTCACACCTAAAACGATCGCCCCCAGGAGCGGGGAAGAACTCTTCACTAACTTAAAAACCACAGTCTCTCGCACACCTCTATCGACTAACTAGCTAACTAAGGGCGATCGTAGAAGTATATATCAATCACAAAGACATCATATCCACCCATGAGGCATCACACTACTCCATGTGAGTCTCTCCTTCCCCCGTGAGCACTGCCGGCTAACTAAAAGGAAAACAACCACTTTCCCACCTCCGGGCTTCCAGCTCTTTCTGGCAGATTTTACAGTACTTCCGCTTTTCTGCCGGCTTTCCCGAAAGCTGCACGATCCCAAAACTATCGCGCATTCCTGCATTCGCAATGCGTTCCCGAACGTGCAAACCAAACGTCCAAAGCCGAACCATATACCCGAAGCCAAAGCGAGTCTCCGAAGACAAACCTATGCCTAATGCCGGAGCCATATACCCGAATCCTCAGCGCATATCCAAAACCACAAACAGGCGCGCTCCCGGAAGCTATCTGAAGAAAAGGAAGTATCGTGAGAGTATGGCGAGCAGCCCCATTTTCCACGTCCCAGACCCTAGCACGGAGGAATACTTGCTTTTTCCGGTGTATTGGGTAGATGTACTCGAGTATGGACACAATGCCTGTGTAATTCGGAACAGCCTCATCTACGGGGACAGTTCACCTACTGTAAAATTGTGGCCTGGCCAATAGATCCGGAAATATTTTTGCCGATTTCAATGAGCGACCCTACTAGTAACATCTGGCGCTGCGCCGTTACCCCAGCACATGACCTTCGCGTCGCCCATCACTGACCGGTGTTGCGCACAGAAATCATCGGCTAGTATTGAAGCAGGAGAATTCCGGACTAGTAAATTCCGGACTAGATTGTCTACTTTCAGGAGAGCAAGAGGGCAATCGTCACTATCCCGCCGGGAAACAACTCTCCTGAGCTAATTGGCGAACCTATCACACAAGAAGAACCCAAAGAAAGAAAGAAAAATCTAAGAGAAAAGAAAACCTAGCCTTGTATGGCTGTCCGACTCTCTGGGCACAGGTGATCCTCCTCCTCTGAATCTTCTTGTTGCACACTCTCTCAAAGTTTTTCTCCTCCGCCCGCCGTCAGAAAAAAAAAGCCCGCTGCTGTTGTCGCCGTTGTTGTTATCAAGAAGCAAGATTGTCTCTGAGAGCCTCTGCCCTCTCCCCTGTCAGCCAAGACTAAGCAACAGCCACCCCTGTAGTAAACGTGACACACCCCCACCCACCATTCAACATAAGCCCAGCGTACTTCCCTTCCCAAGCAAAGTCACATCACGAACCACTCTAAGGACTTGTTTACCTAACCGTCTAGATTTGAAATTTGGGTGGAAAACTAGACGGTGGCGTCCCAACCGCATCATTTGCCAATGGACGTGACATTGCCTCGAGATGCGCTTGCAAATTTCTCCCCCACAATGTTCCAAAATTGTTTGGCTCCACCTTCAATCAGTATCCTGGTTTGATTTTGACGTGTTGAAAACTAAGTTAAAGCAGTGATCGGGACGAAAATTTCATAGAGAGAAGTAAAGTGGATCAAAAAGGGGGGAATGGTTGTATGTAACAAGTAGAATGTCCTCGATACTGTGAAAAGAGGGTTGAAAGGTAATTGCGAGAATTTTCCAGGAGGACTACCGGTGGGGGTGGGATCGCGGTCTGGTCGTGTGGATGAAGATGGTGGGTGCTAATCAGTTCGTAAAATTGGTGTATCTTAAGCGAAATTTAAAGCAAAGTAGGCTCCTTGTTTTATTCTCATATCCTGAGTGATTACCGGTAAGTTAACAGTGAAAAGCTTGCGGGGCGTTAACAGATAACTGATAGGGTTCGGTTTCGCGGTTAGAGATATGTAGACGTGCCTCAAGATTTAGAACTGCACAGACCACAGGCGTCACAGCCCACCGGAGCAGGCCCCACCTGAACAGGTGCGGAGTAATGGGTTTGTCTGAGGAAACGAGGCGGTGTCAGCACAGGTGCCATAGTTCATCCAAGTAAACCAATTGAAAGGTTCTGATTTGGGTTTAGCAATTCGGGTGGGTGATGTGCTCAGGTGGGTTGCGAGGCTCTCTAGTCACATAATCCGCTGGAGCCTTGACAAGGTTGGATTATGAATGCATCAGCGCTGGTTGCACAAATACCTCGCTACATAATTCGGTTGCGATCAGGCGGTGATAGATAGCTGGTAGCCCCGCTTTACCCAAACGCACTAGAACTTCGTCGGCCGACCCGGGTATCTTCAACAAATCGCCACCGACAACGTTTCAACCGGTGAAAAAGCGAAATATGTCTCAGTCTTTTACAGGAAACATCAATTGTTTCAATAGTGTTTCGAACGTTATCTTTACCGCGGCCGGTGATGAGTCCAAAATCTCTGACTGGTTGTCCCCCCTAGAACCCCATGTGCGGCATCACGATATTTGCAACCAGCGGGTCAGTGGTATTGGGGACTGGTTATTGGAAACAGAAGAGTTCAGAAGCTGGTATAGCGGCAGTGAGAAGGGATCCGATCATGCGGCCTTGCACTGCTATGGGGACCCGGGGGTCGGCAAGAGCTACATCTGGTATGGGAGACGCTCAGTCAGGATGAAACAAGGGACACTATAGCTGACGGGTAATAATGGTAGTTCCGTGGTGGTAGATTATTTATGCGACCAGGCAATAGAGCAAGATATGGCAGTCGCATGTTTTTACTATGACTTTGCTTCCCGAGAAGAACAGACTCCAACAAATATGTTCGGCTCTCTGGTCAAACAGCTTCTGATTGGGTTAGGAGAAATTCCGGGGGAAATCGTGCAGAATTTTCGGAATCAGAAGAAGGTGATTGGTGGCCGAAAACTACTGCTTCCTGATCTTGTGGAAATGTTCGCGACTGTTTCAGCTTCAAAACGCACATTCCTATGTGTTGACGCTCTTGACGAATGCCTTCTGGAACATCAACTAGATGTTCTTGATGCATTAAAACAAATTCTCCAGAGGTTTCCCAAAGTTCGAGTTTTCATGACCGGGAGGTCACATATCGGGGTTGTGGTTGGGAGGGGACTGGATGGAAGAGCAACAAGCGTACCGATCAAGCCCAGAGACAGCGATATAGTCACATATCTGCGCACGAGACTGAGGAAGGATGCGACTCCCGAAGCGATGGATAGTTTCTTGGAGAATGATATTATGGAGGGCATTCCCGGAGATATATCAGAAACGTACGTACTAGAGCGGGATCTAGTGGCCTTGTAACTCATATACTTATGGATGAGAATCTAGATTCCTACTGGTTTCGCTCAAAATCGAAACAATCCTGAGAGAAACGACAATATATCGAAGGCGCAATAGGCTCAATGCAGTGAGGAATGGGTTAGGGTTGGGAGATGCATATGCGGCAACACTAGAACGGATTCGAACTCAGTCAGTGGAGAAAGCAAAGCTTGCCATGGCCACGCTGATGTGGGTATGTCATTCGGAAAGGCCATTACGGGTAGACGAACTGTGCCATGCGCTTGCCATAGAAATTGGATCTACGCATTTCAATAATGGCAATGTCCCCGCCGCAGATACGTTACTCGCCATCTCTCAAGGACTAGTCACGGTAGATAAGGAAGCCTCAACCTTCCGGTTGGTCCACCACACACTCCGCGAGTACCTCTCCATCCATCATAACCTTTTCCCCCGAGCCCACTCCACGATGGCAGATATTTGCTTGACTTATCTGGATTCAACCCAGGCCAAGGCCCTTCCGGCCAAGCCACAACCTGGCCTTTCAAGTTTGCCCTTCCTCAAATACTGTTCACGTTATTGGGGCACACACGCAAATAGAGAAATATCAGACCGCACGATATTGCTTGCAGTGGAGCTCTTGGACCAGTATGAGAATCACGTAGCCGCCAATGCACTTTTTGAGCAAATATTGTCTCCGGATGATATCCGGGAAGTCAGTGCTCCTTCACTGTTCGGTGGACTGCACTGTGCATCTTTTTTCGGGATTGTTGATGTTATGACAATTTTGTTAGGAGTGAGTGGCTGTGATGTTAATCGGGGAGATTCTGCCGGCATAACGCCACTCACATGGGCCGTGAGGGGCGGACATGAGGAAGCGGTGGGGCTGCTACTGGGACTGGAAGCCGTCCACCCCAACAAGCCGGGCAACAATGGCTGTACACCACTTTGGTGGGCTGCGAACATGGGGAACACGTCAGTTGCGAAACATATTTTGAACAGGAAGGACATCAACCCGGACCAGTCCGACAGCCGGGGCAGTACACCCCTGTTGGTGGCTGCATCTAGAGGGCACGAGTCAGTAGTAAAACAAATTTTGGAGCGGGAAGACATCAACCCTGGCCAGCGAAACAACCGGGGCCTTACGCCCCTCCTTGTGGCTGCACTGAGGGGGCACGAGCTGGTGGTGAAGCAAATTTTAGGCCGGAAGGACGTCGACCCCGACAAGTCAGACAAGCTGGGCATTACACCACTTGCTTGGGCTGCATTTAAAGGGCACGAGTCAGTAGTAAAGCATCTTCTAGACCGGCAAGGAGTCGACCCCAACAAGGCAGACCATGAGGGCCATGCACCACTTGCATGTGCTGCAGTTAATGGGCACGAGTTGGTGGTGAAGCAACTTTTAGACCGGAAAGACGTCGACCCCGACAAGTCAGACAATGGGGACAAAGCACCACTTCTGTGGGCTGCAGCCAAAGGGCATGAGTCAGTGGTGAAGCAACTTTTGGACCGGCAAGATGTCGACCCCAACAAGCTAGACAATGAGGGCAAGACGCCACTTTTGTGGGCAGCGATTGGAGGGCATGAGTCAGTGGTGAAGCAACTTTTGGACCGGCAAGATGTCGACCCCAACAAGCCAGACAATGGGGGAAGGACACCACTTTTGTGGGCGGCGGTTGGAGGGCATGGGTCAGTTGTAAAGCAACTTTTGGACCGGCAAGATGTCGACCCCGATAAGCCAGACAATGAGGGCAATACACCACTTTCTTGGGCTGCGACGGAAGGGCACGGGTTAGTGGTGAAGCAACTTTTAGACCGGCAAGATGTCGACCCCAACAAGCTAGACAATGAGGGCAGGACACCACTTTTGCGGGCCGCGATTAAGGAGCACGAGTCAGTGGTAAAGCAACTTTTAGACCGGGAAAACGTCAATCCCAGCCGGCCAGACAGCAGAGGTAGGACTCCTTTCTCGATAGCTGCCGGGAAGGGACACCGGGCAATAATGAATTTACTATCGGGACGGTAGCTTGTCAACCTTGATAAGCTAGACAAATGCGGTCATAAGCCACTCTCCGAGGCGCTGACGTATGGATGCGGATGACTAGCCAATGCGCCACAAGCTTAGAAAGCAACAGCTGTCTAATCTAAGGTCGACCGGTCACAGGTATTTTTTGCCCTCTTCGACTCTTTAACACCAGCTATCTACTATCCCAGCACGTCTACAGTTATACTACACGCTCTCGTTATCAGCCCTTCTCCATGGCTTCTTCGGACCTCAGGAGCCTAGGACATGGCTTAGCTTCCTCTTCCGAGCAGGTGGTTAGCCATGGATTTCCGAATCTCCCCGATGTAGAATCTGTCATGTCTCTGGAACATAAGGAAAATGTACTATTAGCATAATCCTCACGCGTGTTTAATGCTATAACATAGTGAAGAATTTCTCGGCTCTATTGTTTGTGATTTAAGCAAAGAGGTGATAGGGTATTTGCTATCATATTTTCGTCTTGGAAACCTTTCTCCCGTTTCGCAGACCTTTGTTTCAGCTTCCCATCATGTGTCCTTCCTTTCATGCACAATCGCTTGTTTCATGTCTCTTTCATTCGAGATCACTTCTTCCTTTATTTTCTCCTGCGAATGATTGATCTTGTCATTTGAATAGCACAGTTAGGTCAGGTTGCCATCCCAATTATTACCATACTCATCTATTTCCCCATCCGCAGCCGGCTGGGCATCCCCACAAGCAAAAATAAAGATGCCCCGGCATGGTGCCGGGCGCTTGGAAAAAAGCAGAAACCCAGTACAAGAATAATTCTCCAAATAATTCTCCAAATAATTCTCCCCCCGCCACATCTTTGGGAAGATTTTGCCGAACAGAAGTGCAGGAGCCGGCCATGGGCCGGACAGCGGATCCTGCAGGGTGAGATATATGTGTTCAGGGCAGGGTGAACGCCTGAGGTTGATGGAATATGGCACGGAGCGATTGGGGGTAGTAAGGGACGGTAGGGCATAGTGGGGAACTGTAGGGGACTGTGGGCGACCGCGCGAGTGGTGTCTGATGATTCAGTAATGGTTGGTTCGGAGGTGCATGATGTCAATTTGGGCTAGTATCGGAGGTCCAAGCTATAGGGATATAGCCCCCCTACAGTCCGTCCGGTCCTCACCACCCCCGGCGTAGCCTGTCCTAGCGCCCCCTAAAAAGACGGACTATGAGCTGGAGCCAGTCCTGCGCTACCGGAAAGACGGATGGACTGGTCGGCTGGGAACAATGCAGGGCGGAGGGCTTCGCCGGGTCAGGACACCTTGGCGGGTCGGAAACCACAGCACGTCAGGAACCATCCTGGACCCCTACCAAGTTAGTGTGCCATAGTACTCACCCAGACCCCCGACCGGAAGGCATATTTATAGCTTGAACATTTGAAGGATTGAAGAGATCCGGCAAGGGTCCCTCAGAGGAGTTATATCCAGTTAGGATACTTGCTTCCGTTCTTTCCTTCTTACTCTTGCTATTAGTATGTTGCGGGGGGTTATATGTGTTGAAATTCTTTGTATATTTCCTATGTATATTCAACACACTACCGTGTATTCTTTTACTTAGTTTGTGTTTCGGCTCCGCCTGTCCACCGCTTACATTACTACAGCTAAGATATATATTATGGT
>Ga0307517_10001207_pt1 | contig 43484 bp, 25 predicted proteins | sample 23_EM_MG_FD_194515 | JGI IMG/M metagenome (GOLD analysis project Ga0307517, IMG submission 194515) | Populus trichocarpa ectomycorrhiza microbial communities from riparian zone in the Pacific Northwest, United States - 23_EM | ecosystem: Host-associated > Plants > Roots > Unclassified | place...
CCTATATGAGCTGGAGCTATGGCCCCCGGGGGAGGACGCGTCGACTTAGACTAACCTGTTTTCTACCACCCCCGGGCAAGACTGTGCGCTTTGCCCCATTGGCAATGGGTTGTTCCAACCCCACATTTAGAGGGGTGGAGCATCTGGCCTTTTGCTGTGTTTTTCGTCGCCCTTGTATTAAGGAATTCTCAACCACATAGCACACAGTTCTATTATTTGAGTTTTTACTGTAGTTACCGGTACCGCATCGCACTTCACCCATGATTGAGAAGTTTCCTTAGCCCACAGGCTTCGGTCGCTTGGGAAGCACCCCAGCTGAGCCTCATGCCCGGGGGAGGTACCCGAGTACCAGTAAAAATTCGAAAAGGGCGGTATGCAGATGCAAGGATTATCGCACTCCGATTGGCCAGTACAAATGAGCCCTGGCCTGCGATTGGCCACAATCCTTGCACCTGCATACTGACTTTTTCGAATTTTTATGGTACCCGTACTGGAGTATCCCCTAAACTTCTGAAATATTCAGCCCCGTTTAAAATGTTGAACACTAGCCTATTTGAGTAACTGTGAGATGGAATACATTGTGGCCTAGTAGAGGCGTACAAGTGCCATGAGGAATGCTTTCGTACAACATCCTCCATGCTGCTTACATCCCCAGCGATTGAAATTGAACCTTCACGTGACGTGTCATTTTTGGGGAATCAGCCATTCAGGGTCCATGATTCTTATCGCACGATGGCTTAATGGGTTTTACTTCATTTCCATCGGTGTGGTGAGTGGAAAATAAACAAGAGGGACACAGGTCTGGATAGTGTTCGTTACGGGACGGGGCGGGCCAGGTTTTCACTGGCCAGACCCCGCCCTTACACGGGGCCAGGGGGGTATGTTTCAGGTAATCCCCACCCCGCCCCGGTCCGGAGCCCACCGGCACTCATTCCCTGCACGAGGCCCTCTTGGTTACCCCCTATTTTTGACGGGAACCCATCTGGGGTATGGGTGGGGCGGGGGCCTGAGCGGGGATAGGGGCCCGGAATGCCAAAAAAGACACCCTGCCCCAGGCCATTGAGTAGGGTGGAGCAAGCAAAAGGGCCAGAGGCCCGCGTATTGCCGGGCCCCGTCCACCCCGTAATGAACTCTAGGTCCGTGGGTATGGTAGAGCTCGTAATGGCTTCTATTGAGAGGGTGAATAGCCCTCAGAATTCACCTGATTACCAACCAACACGTTCTCACAAGGGTTCTATTCCTTCAACCCTTGTTGCTCATACAAGTTTTTTGAGTATCATTTGTCAAGAGCTGTTGAAGCCTAGGAGAGACCCCACTGTGCTCAAGTCATGGAGTCTGAGGACTGGGTACCTGTTTGCATTGTCACTGAGGGAGGAGAAAGATTGATCATGGGCATTAAATGATTACACCTTGCCTGTTGTTGTTGGAATGGAGAACCGTAAACAGGTTGCTCTAAATAGCTTGAGGGGGAAAGCCAGTAAGTGTGTTTTGCTGAGAATGTGACAGGTCAACCCTGGGGTCAGCTATAGGTCATATCCTCTGTAAAGACAAATCTGACATGGAGCTTTGTAAGTCTGATTGGCCCCAAGACATGCAAGTTGCAGGGGGATGTCGGGCAAGACCTGGATGGCCTGCTGGGGCAGAGGCCCAGTGGCCCTTAGCAGGTATGGTGAAGTGAGCATTAATACCCCTGGTGGGGCCAGGTGTTATTCTTGGATGCCTTCAGCCTTGATAGGAGCCCATGGGGACGGTCTGCACATGTCCGTCACATTTCGGCTAATTCTGTCATCCTTGTAGTAAGACATTCAATGGTATTTGGCTTAAGGAGCAATGAGCATATGGTCGGAAGTATGCTTGTGAAGGTAAAGGTGGAACTTATGGATCTTACTTAGTTACTTTAGGGGACTAGGTTTTGCTACCCGAATCGCTCTGCTCAAGAGGTTGTTTGTTTAAGAAGATTGGGTTTTAACACCTCTAGTGCCTATCGCGGAGGGATGTCCCAAACGCCTTATTGTCCTCGCTCTTGAGGTAGGGTGGAGTGTGGTCCTAGGATCTTGGATTGTTTGTTTGAGAAGAGGTTTGTAACACCTTTGGGAGTCTTCACATGGACTCTGTTTGTACATGTACTTCTGCAATTGAGGGTACCCAAAAGGGTAATAATCGTATTGTGTAATACAGCACCATATGACGAGTAGGTTTATGGTAGTATCACCTCACTGTGTTGGTACTGATAGGGTATTTGATTGCTGGAAAAGATAGGTTCGGGTCCATGGCCGCATGTGTGGGTTGATGTCGGTCTCCTGCTGTTGCACCGCTTGGGAGCAGGGGAAGGGGGTGGATTGATTATGAAGGAAGTTTTGCTGTGACAGGGCGGGTCCTGGGAGAGCGAAGCGGGGGTGCAGCATGGAAAGTTATCCTTTGTATTGCAGATCTAGTGTCCACTTTCATCGATAGGTATTGCCATACGCTTTAGAGTAGCAAGGTAGCCTCAATGGAAATAGTTTATAAAAACAAAATGTTTTTGTACAAGACCGGGGTGATTTACCACCAAAATGATCCCTGCCTTGTACGAAAACATCCCCTATGACACTTGTCCTAGTTCCGGGAAATCTGTATTCCTCAGTATTTCCATGATGGAACGCTGAGGAGCGCGTAGATTTATTCCTGGTTACTTAAATAGGCTAGTGTTCAACATTTTAAACAGGGCTGAATGTTTCAGCAGCTTAGGGGACACTTCTGAGAAGGCAAAAAATCGAGAGAAGGCTTGGATCCAACCAATCACAGACCCTGGGCAAAAGCGGCCCAGGAATCAGCACCAGGAGCAAGGCTCTTGTGATTCTTTCAGGGATGCGCGGGCACCGCACTCGTGCTTGTACGGTACTTGTACCAGGGTGCTCTAGTATTAGTATGGCAACTGCCGGGAGTCAGTTGGTCGAGGGGAGACAGGACAGGGGTGAGCAAGGATAAAAAGGCTTGACTTCGCTGTTACAGTTCCCCCTCACCCCGCAAATTTTTCATTGGGTATCATACCCCATCCAGTTCTTTTTTTACTAGAGAGTTAGGGGATTACGGGAGTGTCACCGCGGGAGAAAGCTTAAAACTAGGCTCTCACCCTTTTTCTTTTAAATTGCGTCGGCTACAGTTTATAACCATCAAAGCGGGGTGAGTTCAATCTAGCAACTTGAGCACAGTAAACCGGTATAGTTAGAATTTCTGCCACGAGAGAAACAAGCTAACCTGCCACTTTTTTTAATATTAGATTCGCAACTCTTGGCTTGGTTCACCGATCTCCATTCTCATCTTCTCACTAGCCTCTATCCTATGGCCCTACATTTGCTATAGAAGAGCAAGTTCTGGATTCGAAAAGCGGCAGATCCGAGACATGGACCAGGTTCAATCTGATTTGATTTTATGTCATAAACTTGAAACCGAATTCTTTCAGGATTATGTTAGGCACACAGGATATGTGGAGAAAGCGGGGGATAGCAACGAAAAGGTGAAGGGGGATTAGAGCAATTGTGAGGAACTAGGAGAGGGAGGTTTCGGTGTCGTCCATAAGCAGATCGAGAAAACCACAGGTCGCTATCGTGCAGCAAAAACAATTCGTGGGAGGCAACTAGATATGCACTATTACTCAAGGGAGCTGCTTGTGATGGCTATATTAGCAAAGGTTTGTGTTTTCGTCCGTCAGGGGTTTGGCCCCTGCGTACGGACCCACGGGATTTTCTTATTGTCGTCTAATAGTCGGTTGTTTTAGCATCCGTCATTCTTTGTGGAGTTCCTGGGATGGTTCAAGGAGCCAGATACTCTATATATTGCAATGGAAGCCCTCGAGGAAGGCAATCTCACCGACTATATCGGTAGACCGCTACATCAAAAGACTGTTCAGATTATTTCGAAACAGATACTCGAGGGCCTCAAAGCGATGCATCATCATAGAATAGCCCATCGGGATCTGAAGCCTGCGGTATGTTCTTTACCACCAAAGCTCCCCCATGACCACGTCTCAGTGCAGGATACTGACAAGCACATAGAACATTTTTGTAGTTACTACGTCTCCAGTGTGGATCAAACTAGGGGATTTCGGGGTGTCGAAGTGAGTTCCTGCCCAAGCTACCACAACCTTTCATACTCCGGTGTCAACCCCAGCGTATGGTGCCCCCGAGGTCCAGGGGTTGGACTCTAATAGCGAAACCTCGGTCTACACGAATTATATTAACATTTGGTCACTCGGATGTGTGATCTATGAGTTGCTTGTAGGGACAAAGTTATTCGTCTCACAGCTCCAAGTATACGGCTACTACTTTGGAAAATGACCCTTTCCTGGGGATACTCTAAGAGGGTTATCACCCCCACCCTACGATTCAGGAATTTCTCTAATCAAGTCCATGCTCCTAATACAACCCGGAGATCGCCCTACGGCGACGGATGCACTTAACCATGGATGGTTGGCCGGCCTTGAGAATGACAATGAACATACTGGAGACAGTGAGGATGGGATTTCACTCATTCGGAATGAGGGCATCCCTAGCAGGAAGCGCAAAAACAGGCTACCCCCACATGGGACACCGAAGAAAAGAAGAACTGAAAGGGACCTGTCTGCGCAGGAATGGGGTAACACTAGGTGCATCCCAGGAGATGTGGGTTCCGAGCACGCAATGCTTATAAACGACTCGCGCCCCCTCACCGAGCCTACAGACCTCTCGTCCTTGGCAGATCCTTCTGATATATTCAACCCTAATTTACACACTCCTCACGCAATGCTTGTAAACGACTCGCACCCCCCCGCCATCGAGGCTACAGACCTCCCACCCTGGGCAGACCCTTTTGATCTATTCAACTTTGACCTGGCCACCCCTTACTCAATGCATATAGACGATTTTCCAGCTTCTACGAATGAATTAATCTCTCAATTCCCGGTTACGTCCATGGAATCCATGCCCACTAATGCCACGCCAGCCGATCCCCCCCAAAGTCACAGACAGTTCTCCGTCCCCCCACCAATCCCCTTCTCTCTTCCTTCGACTACCACCCCGCCCGCCCCCCCCCCGCGTCGGCCCCCCTGCCGCCATCTACAGTCCGCTCCCCACTTCCACCCACGCCTACTTCTGCCCCTCCCTCCACTACCGCAAAACTCGGCCACAAATCCCGCCCCAAGAAAACCTTCCCCTGCATCTCTCAAGACTGCCTTGCCATTGCGACGACCAAAAACTCTGGAACAACCCACCACCACCATCACCAGGACCCCAAATACCGCTTCTGCTGCCGCTACAAAGGGTGCACTTGGTGCACTAGCTACACGACGAGAAAAGACCGCAACCGTCACGAGGCTTCGAAGCATACTGAGCATTACCTAATCTGCGATGTCTGCGGCCACAAGACTGCTAGGGAGGATAACATGAGAGTTCATGTACGCGCGGTGCACAGAGAGGGGTGGGAAGTAATTATAAAGAGGATCATGGGGGTTAGGGCGAAGGCGGTCATGGGGTTTTGTTAGATTGGGAGGTGGAGGTGAAGGTGGAGAGATGAAAGGTATCCGTGTTTTTTTCTTAATTTTTTTTCCATGAACAAAAGTGGGTTGGGTAGAGAAAAGGGCATTATTTCCTTGCATCTTTTGGTGGGCAGTTGACATGCATCTTGCGAACCTACATCTCGCCACATCTCTCTACTTCCTAATTTCTCCCGGTTGGTTTCACGGTTTCTATTTTAGTCCTTGCATTTTCTCCACATTCTTGAGTTTCCGGCATACGTACATTGTGATCTTTTGTTTCCTTTTCCTTTTGTTGTCTTCTTCAGTTTCCCATGGCTCTTTGTCTGGTGGATTGCATGCCTGTGCCACGGTGAGGGCTAGGCCTCACTCTGGAATGTTGGGGTTGCTTCTCCAGGTGATATCAATCGGCTGTTCCCCCACTCGCCGCCACTGAGGCCTGAAAGTGGCACTCCCGTTGTATTAAATCCCCCCTCCCCCTAGCCCAAATGGGTGGATTCTGGATGCCTCAAAGTAAGGGCTAATTACCAGGGTTCCGAATGGTCGGCGATAGACTGGACTGGACTGGGTAGTATAGTCGAAAATCGGTCTAGTCCTATGAGAGATTTCAGACTGACCGGGCAGTCAAGGTTCAGGACTGGACGGCTTGGGGATTGGTCAGACCAAGGGGACCCAGTGATAAAATGTGCACGGCCCTTACGCAAAACCACAGCCCTCATGCTGGTGGATCTTTCAGATTCCAATAGGCTGTCTCAAAGTAGATGTTTGTTTTGAATTTGTGGAAGACCAAGTGAGCGGATGGTGGATGGGCCTAGTCCGTCCGGTTGGTGGAGAAATTGATATAAAAAGGTGTCTATGGTGATATTTGTAGAGTATCGGTGTCCCTACTCCAGGCATAGTGGTTTAGTGACAATTCCTTCCCTTGTTTGGCTCCCATGCTAGTTTGATTGGAAAAAAGAGGCTGATTATCAATAGTGGTCAACATAGTGCAGTTGTTGGGTATTAATTGCTGTTCAATGAATAACCAGAACAAAGCTCACAGGGAGTCACCGAGAATCACTCGTTATCGCTACAGTCAGCTCAGCCCACGGAAAAGAATCAGTCCCGAACCACAAATACTTGCCACTGCCCATCCAGCGTCTACTCTCACGAATTTCTCTACAAGTTCGATTCGTAGCTGCATTCAGGTGCAGCCACGTGTGTCGAACTCCATGCGAGGTCCTCATTCGGAAGCGAATATTCCCCTGTCAATCTCGCTTAACCCTAGTAAGTCTCTTTATCCAATTTCCTTTAACCATGTAAATTCTGTTTTAAAGGCTTTACCTATGTTGAAAATCTGGCACAGATGCTAAACTAGAACTCAATCAAGTTAGTACAAATACTACTGAATACGATCCGCTTTCCCCAGCCGCAACAGCCTCTTCATTCCAGCCCACACTGCCCACCCGGCAGGAACATCAACAACGATTTGCTACACCAATCGACGCTCAATACCTACCCATATCAAGTAGTGTATTGACATCCATTAATAGTTCATTCTTTGAAGCGAACGGGATTCACCCAATTGGGGACCAGAACGAATCCTCCTCCGGCTATTTTGCTCTACAATCCTCGCCTCCACTAGTATCGCGTGACCCAGCAACCTCACCATGCCTATCAACGATTCCCGATATTCGCATTAGCTCTGATGACGATTCAGAAGGTACTGTACATATCGTTCCAGTCAAGCGCACACAATTGATGGCCAGGTCTTTTGTTCACTTCCATGGTTCAACTTCCGGCCTTGGGTTAGCCAAGGGTTGGAATTGTAATTATTGTGAGTCGATCACCCCTACTGCTTTTATTTCACTTGAATTAGGTTTTCATACTCCAATAGAATCTAATATGCACTATACACAATAGGTAAAAAGCAATAGGCCTCGAATGGGGGCACAAGCAAGCCTGCCGGGCATTTACGCGATAGGCATAGTAGACAGCTTCGCGAATCGTCTCACCCCGGAACTGTTCCTGTTGCTGGGACAAGCCCGTTAACTACCGCCTTTGCCCGGGCCCGGAATTTGCAAGAGGAATCATTTACCAAGAATTCTACCGACCGGCTTTTGCTAAATTGGATAATTTATAGTAACCAGGCTTTTTCTGTTATAGCGCATGATTCATTTCGAGAGTTGATACATCATATTCAACCGCGATATAAGCTACCCAAATCCGGTGATACGATCAGATCATGGGTTATTCGGAATTATGGCGATCAAAAGAACGAAGTTCGACAAGAGATTAAAAATTCCACAACGCAGATACATTTGTCCGTCGATGGCTGGACATCCCCCCACCATACCATGAGTGTCCTAGGAGTAGTTGCCCATTTTAGCAGTTCTAGGGGAACTAGATATAACCTTGTCCTTGCCTTACGTGAGATTCAGGGACCCCATACAGGAGAGGCTTTGGCGGATATTGTGGTAAATATCATTAAGGAGTAGGAATTGCACTCCATTGTAATTTTTAAATGTGTCGAGAATCGAGCTAATACAACTATTGTAATTGTTAGTTACGCATTTTTGGATAATGTAGGATATTTTCAAGCCGATAACGCGGCCAACAATAATACGATGATCCGGTCAATTGCACGGCTTCTAATGGATCATGATGTGTCCTTTAATCCAGAAAACCGACGCCTGAGATGCATGGGACATGTGTTAAATCTCTCTATTAAAGCCTTCTGGTTTGGGGATGTTGGCGGCATCAATGAGCTACTCGATGTTGTAGTCGTTACAGATGAGACAATGGCCTTATGGCGAAAGATTGGCCCATGGGGCAAAGCCCATAATATAACAGTTTACATACGCTCATCGGTTCAACGAAAACAGCAACTCCGGCGCCTAGGGGCTGAAACACTGCTACAGGCGGGGAATGCTACGAGGTGGAATTCAGGTCTGTCAATGATCCAAAGTCTTTTAAGAAACCGGGAGGCAGTAAACTTTTTTTGTTTAAATGCACCTGACTTACAGGCAGATATCTTATCTGAAAGCGATTGGAGAGAACTAGAATCAGCCGTACGGATCTTACAGCCCTTTCTGCGGTCAACATTATCTTTGGAGGGAAAGGCACCAAATTTATGGGAAGTAATTCCGGAAATTGACTACCTGTGTGGAATTTACCGGTAAGATATTATTCATTGCTGTCTTACACTTGGTGAAATATTTCTGACAGAGACTACTAAGAGTGATATTATTAGCAAACACTCCCCAGAGGCCCATCTTGCCCGTGCTGCCCAGTTAGGTTTGGCAAAACTACAAGCTTATAGTCATAAAATCCGCCAAATTCCTGTCTAGATTGCTGCGGTGGTTCTGGATCCGCGCCAGCAGTGGGACTATTTTGAGCTGGGGATCGAGCAGGGAGATTGGACAATTCATGAAGTTCAGTTGGCAAAGGAGACTGTGCAATTACTCTGGGAGGAACAGTACCGTGGATGAGCTAGCAATGATATGGCTTCCCGGAATCTCAGTTTAGGCATTGAGACTGGTGAAGGTAAACGGGCAGGAATAATGGAGGAAGCGGAGGAACATCACAGACTCTGGCAGGCAAAGCGACGGCGTGTTACCCCAGGTTTGCTTACATTTCCCTTCACACCAACTCTGACCCTGTATATCTCTTTAAATATTTTATTTTATCAAATTTATCCAAAATAGAAGATGCATATTCAGGATATATCCAGTCCCCACCTGAACCCGATATTGATTCTCCCTTCAGTTATTGGTTGAACTCCGCCAAGTCTACTAACCAGCTCGCTCCCATGGCACTTGACATCTTCACTATACCCGCCATGTCGGCAGACCCTGAGCGGTTATTTTCTAGCTCAAAGTAGGTCTTGAAAGATACGCGAAACCGGCTGAAAAGTGATGCCTTGGAGGCCCTGGAATGTTTGAAGTCATGGGCGAAGGAGGGAATTTTACTATCGAACTTTTACCGCTTTAATACCTTTCCGGAAGGTGACTTCAATGAAAATATTGAAAGTACCATTTGATACCTCTCACTATATATCACAGGTCAAAGCATCACCGATCCTACTCTAATTCATTAATTACCTTTTTCTTTTACTCCCTCCTAGATTATTTCTTTCTTTTTCATATCTACATTTATTCTCCTTTATTTATTTGTTTCTCCAAGTTGCCTACCACTCGTCTTACCTCTTCTTTCTTCCTCAATTTCCTTCTGTTTACCAAATCCTTTCATTCTCCTCTTTTGCTCTTCTTGTTATATAAATCTTAATAATCATAGTTCTAATTGTTACTTTTACGTAATTTAAATCTCATGCAATATAGTTCTATTCGCACAATTTCTCTTTTCATATACTTTGTCAGACAGCTCTCAGATTTCATCTTCGGGACTGGTCAGAAACTGGACTAGACTGGACTAGACTGTCTAAGGTAGTCAAGTCCAGTCCACCTGATTGATCGGGATTGACAGTCCAGTCAAACCCCTGAGACCAGACCGGTCCGACCATTGGGAACGCTGCTAATTACTCCTGTCCCTCTAGTATGTATACTTTTATTCTCTCATTCTGCTTATGTCGGACACGATTGGTATATATCTCCCATTTCCCAAAGTCGAGCCAGTGTCTTAGGCCTAACTAAGTGTGACAGAGAAGGAAAACCCCCAGAAAGCCAAAACAGGACAACGGCATAGGAAATGCTACCAAGCCTGCATCCGGCCCACCAACGCCTAGTTGTTGCAAGTCACCGGGGATCACTCAACCCTCACGCATCTTTCCTTTGTACCTTTTCTATCCCCTTAACCAATTGTTACTAGTTTTCTTCGTCACTCATTATCAAGGGAAGAGGGGGGGTTACAATACCTGGTTGTATAGCACAACAAAGAATGCACACAGATGGCATAAGGCCATGGGGAAGCAAAGTGAGTGGCGAAGGGGAGACTGGAATTCTGGTTATGCGATACCATCACCTTGTGGACTTCTGACCATCTAATGGAAGTTGTTGGAACCTTCTCCAGGTCCTGGGGACAGGAGTTGCGTGCGCGGGAATGCTCTTGTACTTTCTATATAAACCTAATAGTTCTCCGTAGATAGAAACGCAAGTAAGCAAGATACAATTCCCGGTATTGACAAAGTCCCATTCACCTTGACTTCATTCCAATCCTTTCTTCCATTCTGTTTAGTCTCTCCTGCACAATTGACAGCTCATAACAATACTAGTTCCACTGCAGGAGGCATTGCTGGGGCTGTAGCTGCCCTTGGCCGGCGAGATCGTTACCGCTGATGTGTCCCAGTATGGCAATGAGGGCACAGGAGAGTTTTCGAGGGGGGGTGGGTGGGTGATAAAGAACATGAGAAATAATGAACGCGAGATGTAGGACGGATGGTGATCTCGAGGTCTGGAGGAGCAGGAAGGGACTATTGCAATTGGGGTGCGTGAACTGCTCGTCCTGAAGCTATGACCCCTCGCTGTCCCAGCAACCGGCCATACCTTTATCCGCCGGCCTCCGAAGCACCTCTCCTCTTCCCCCCGGTCAAGCTCTATGCGTTTTGCCCAATTGACAATGGGTTATTCCAACCCGCCTTGATATCATGACTTTTGAGTTCGCAATCCCGTAAAATAGAATAAACTACTGTTGTTTTCTTTTACAAGAGAGGGGGAAAGGAAAATTCCCCCCAAATTTTACAAGCGGCGTGGCCCACCATTCAGTAATACCAGAAGCGGAGGGCAAAAAGTGCGCCGGCGCAAGTGGTTTTACTGGAAAAGCAGCAGATTTTGCAAGAAAGTATGATATTACATTAGAGAAAATTCACAAAGATGCAAACTCTCCATATATCGACTGAGGGCAACAGGGATATCATTTTCTATACAAAAATGTCTACTTAATTCCTGACTCTCCAATAGTATTGTCCGTTAACAAAATTAACAGCACATCAAGGATCCATGGCAACAACTCTCCTTGTGACCCGGCATTTTCAACACCACCTAAAAATATTCCTCTTGATCAAATATTAATTCCTACCATGTATTCTACTATGTATTTATGCCTTATGTCTCCTTATTTTCATTTTCACTATAGTCGGGTTGGTGAGGGAGTGCTGTTATCATGGCAAGAGTTTTTCTTGTTCGTAGATGCATGGTTAATTTTGTTAAGACTCCATAGTACTGCGTTGAACCCCAGGCTCCATCATGATATGATTTTCCAGCCCAAAGGGTGAAAGCTCTGTTCACCTTCCTAAACAGGAAGGAGAAGGGTGGGGTAACCTAAGGATTATTTGTGGTATGGAGCAAACCTTATTTGTATTCTTCCCAGCTGCCCGGGCAGAATTACCGCTGGAATGGAGCTTGATATGCGCAGGTAGCGGAAATTGTTGTACAGTTCAAATAGTTTAGAGGATAAACCAGGATTGGACCGGAATAAATCACGACTGCGTCAAATTGCTGCTGCTTACTTAACACGATGAGAGTCTATATGATACAGTGACCACCCTACCAATCGACCAAGTACCGAGCACTTTTACCTAGTATCCTATGCTGAGAATATCTGGGAACTTGTTTCCACTCTGCCACAATCTTCAAGTGTAAATTTAATAGGCTCCCCAAGTTCTCACCACCAGAAAAAAAACTAAAATCGCTGATTTCTACCGCTAGGGTAGATCTCAGCTATCATCTAGCGGCTTTATTTTGTAAAATTCTGATTTTGTGGAAACCCATCCGATAGCATGCACTGGTCATTTTTGGGTGGAGGTTTTAAGCAGTTTTCACCCTATAATATCTACTACCTGGAGAGTAGATATACTGGTATGGCGCAGTGTTTGTGGCCACCCGATTGAACATCTATTTGCCGAGTCACCCTATTGGGAACCCACGAGAGGGTCAGAGGGTGTCAGTGGTGGGGTGGGGGTGGGGTTTGATTGGTTGGTCGGCTACCGACGAATGTTTTATAGTATCCCACTATGGTTGGACTCTGGACCCTGGGATTATGCCATCAATGCTTCTTTCTACTGTGCAATATGCCGGATGGTGGGCCCCCAAGGAAACACCAAACCGGGAGTCAGTTTCCCTCTTGGAGCAGACGAGGTTTGTGAGTTCCCTCTCTCCCATGTCATACACTCCTCCATCAGAGTATTGTACGGTACCAGACCTTTTTATTAGTATTCTACTTTGCGAATATTTGAAATTCTTCTTAATAGAACACATATGATACTGTAATTCAAAAAGAAAAAAACAAAACTTCTCGGTTGTTCAATATGGAATTAAGTACAGCCACAAAACATCTCAAAATAAACCTAAATTATCCACAAAACAAACGTGACCTAAGCATACTTGCCACTAATGTTGTGAAAGCCTGACAAAATGACGTGTTGGGACAACCCATTGCCAATTGGGCAAAGGACGCGGGGGACAAGTTGAATGACGGAGGAGTGTCTTGGAGGTTAGCGGAAAAAGGTATGGCCGACGGCGCGTCGAGCTCGGGACCATAGCTGAACCATGGCGGGTCCGTGAGCCACACATGACAAGTAGCAGCTCTCAAAACACGAGGTCCCCCAAACACGAGATCTCCCCCAACACGAGATCCTCACATCATTCCACAGCTCGCCTTCTTTGTTTTTCCCACCCGCCACCCGCTCTAGACAGGAACCGCCCACATTGTCAGCTGGGAGATTTCGGTGCCAACGATCTCGAGCGACAAGGGCAGCAATCCACTCCCCCAACGCATCCGACACTAGAAACAAACCTCCTTGACGATCGGAAATGGGCGCAGGTTTTTTATCATGGAGTTTCCTTTGATTTTCGCTTTCCTCATATTCTTTCCATAATAGATTTTATTTAATGTACATGTTCGGAGCTTTGGCATATTGGCACGTGATTATGTAGGGGACAGCATATAACCTGCGTAGGAGACCACCTCGAGTGAGGACGGGTAAGGCAAGATAGTCAAGGATGGTCTTGTCGCTCCTCTGTCAAATCCGTACCTACGGTTGTTCCACCAAGGGACCCAAATTGACAATTTCTAAGCAGAAAAAGCTCTCCATAGAGCTTTGATATTAAGGCAAATTCTCAAATTCAAGAATGCTTCTGGTTTGCTCTCTGTTTCTCTATAGACTTTTTCTCCGTTTATGAGGTTTGGGTGAGTGGTTTGGGGAGTAGGATTGCGAGTGTTGAGTTAATATATTAGGGCTCAATGTGGAGGCTGATATGTTGATGTGCTTGGGGAAGAAAAAAAGACATCTGTGGGCGGTCTGAAACACTATACTTCATTAATAGTGTGTTATGACTCCTTTGGAGCAATTTGAGTGGAGGGATTTAAGTTTACTAGGAGAGCTGAGTCCTTTGAGCCCGAAAAAAAAACCAAAAATGCTAACCGTGTCAAGGTTCCCCCCACTTCGAACGCCGCTAAGCAACCTTCGAAGTGGGGTGCTTGGGAGTGCCAATCGATTCAACGATAGAATCGGCTCAACGATCGATTCACTAAAGATTCTAATAGTGGAGCTGGGCTTGGCGTATGCAGTGAGTAGAGTAGGAGCTGTTGAGAACAGTGAAAACATAAATGTAGCAACACTTACCTACTGTCTGAGAAAAAAAAATTCAAGATATGGTAAATATGAGTAACTTAGACTGTTTTGTATATCCTTAAAAACCCAGATCAAGAACCTTACAGAAAGTGTGAGAGCACCCAAGGAAGCAAATCAACAGGGCACAGCAAATCCTTAAGAGCTCATGGAAAGGTGGAAAAAAAGGTCCAAATTGTTGAAAATCACCGGTGATTACCCCGTGCCCAAGCATATTGTGTGTTCGTACCTTTCCTATATTTCTTAGTTGTTTGTTACAAGTTTCTTTGTCACTCATTATCAATCACGGAGGAGCGAGTATACTGGGTTTGTATATTAGTATAAGGATCGCAGATATAGCCGGAAATGCACGGGGAGCAGAGCGAGGAATGGGTCGGAACACAGTGCGTGTTGGGGAGTCATATCGTCTCCGGAAGGATTCCTGCCAGGCAAAGATGGGTGGTCAAGTTCTCTGTATTTAAGGCTCCCGCTCAACCATAGATATCCGGATGAGCAAGACACATCTCTGATCAATAAATACAGGTTTCCTCCTTGGCTCCTTCGTACTTCTTCATCTTTCCACCGAGTACTCCTCCCATCCAGATCTCATAACAATACAAATGTGCCAGAAAAGAATATTAAAAATACTAGATGATAGTGACCAAGGATTAGAATGAGAATCGCAAGTTTTACCAGATTTTAATTGGCGAAATTTGTAGTTTGTGGAACACATTTCTCATTGTATGTAATAAATATATCGTTGAGCCGATTGGCACGCCTTGGGAGTGCCACCTACTTCGAAGGTTGCTTAGCGGCGTTCAAAGTGGTGGGAGCCTAGCCCAAGGGATCAATTCTTATATTGAAAGAACGGGTTGGAAGATTGTCTGCATTGGGTGCTGTGTGTGCTATCTGCTTGGGAAGGATGGGCCGAGAGATAAGAGTGTGTGGGAATGGTTTCAAGTGCAACTCGACGGAATTGCTAATGGAGCGGGCGTGCTGTAATAGTTGGACTAGGGCTGTCTTTTTTTTATGACCGCTTTTAGCAGAGAGTTACTTGTCCGGTAATAGACTGTGGTGGTACAAGGGTGGGAACTTGTTAACAGGAACAGGCAGGAATATATATGGCAAGTTAACCTTAAATATCTGTTCCATAACTTCTTACCGGTCCTTGTTTCTCCTGGACTGCTGGGACATTGCAAAAATTTCCACCGCCCCAGTAAGTAGTGATGGGCACGATCATGCTCGAGCAGTAAATTTAGCCCGTGCTCGAGCATAATCGTGCTCGAGCACACCAAAAATTTATGATCGAGCATGATCCTGCCCATCACTACCAGTAAGTATCCGAGACACAAGTTAATAAGCAACCCTTTGTTAGTTATCATACTACAAATTCGCAGATGTGCAAACTTCAGACGGTGACAACTATCAGCTACCGTATTTTCCACCAGATTGACTATCTCCACATGGGTTCTAATCTCAAGGCCATGACGCCAGGCCCGTAATAAAGCCTTGTTTTGAACGGGAAAAGGATAAGATGATTATGTTAACCCATGGGTCGGTGGTAAAAGAGAGTTAACATAATCATCTTATCCATCTTTTGTTCGAAGCCAGGCTTTATTACGGGCCTGGCGCTATTCTTGTTAATTACCGGCGCTCCTTCTGAGTTCCTCACCTAACGTTACCCCCACACTATTGAAATTCTTTTTATAAGACGGAATGTGCTAGAAGAATACCGGAAGACTCACCGCTGAGTCTGAAACTGGGAGAACATTGCGAGAAGAGGAGTAGGACACCTAGCAAAGAGGGGAGGCAGAGCGGAGCATGGGGGGAAAGCGGGATACCAAGAAGAAAGAAGGTGGCGTGAGAAGATGTTAGGGTGGTCTGATATTTGGGCATGAGTAGTTGTTGGTTTTTTGTACTTAAGAGTCCCGTTCACGCTCAATTGTTGAAGTGCAAGTCGCCGCACATTATCTATCTTTTATACACTTCATTCGTCTCTTTGAAACCAGCATCCGCGTATACGATTGTTATAATATTACAAAATTATAAGAGTCACGGCCCCGAAATTGGAACCCTGTACGGAGATAGTCGTTTTGACAAGAAAATGCGGTATGTGATCGTATCTACTAGTCAATTCATAAAGTATCAGGATATAGAATGTCGCTTAGCCCCAAGCAAGATGACCATGCCGAATCTTTGAGCCCCTTTCCCTCAAAGAGAGTACCTGGTGACCATAAACTGTGTTGACTATCCCGGATGGTAAATTTCTCTAGGCGCTAAGTGGCTTTCTCAATATCGGGATGCGTGATGGATAAGTACGCACATCATCGCTGGGGGAGTACCGTAAGGACCGAAATAATTGAGAATGGCGCTAGGATGCCCAGAATTTCCGACTTTGGATTAGGGGAGAAAACACGGCGAGAAGATCCTCCTTCGGCTCTCACTTGAGCCACAGACCTTACTAGGAGAGGCAACTCCAACGTCCTAGCGAGATTCTCAACTATTTCGGTTTTCACGGTACTCGGGTATGGATGTGGGTGACCGGACAGACAGGGATTTAAAAATATGAGGATGCATATATTTTTAATCCCTGTCTGTCCGGTCACCCACATACATACTATTACTGAAGCAGCACTTAAGTCATCCCTGTCTTAGATACTGACAGGGGCGGCACTAAATTTTGCAATTCTCAGTAGTCTAGGAGATACACAACCCATTGATTGATGCAACGGGGAACTTCCTGGCATAATGTCGGCTGGGAAGAGGGTGCGATTAAGCTTTTAATCCTGCACCTGTTTTCTCCTCGACCGGCAAGACAGCGAAATTTCGTGCCACCCCTGTCAGTTTTCAGCCATGGATGACTAAAGGGCAATAATCAACCCCTGCCTCAGTATTCCTCAGTGATAGCAGCGTAAGTGTGGTCATGCGGGTTGTATTAGCTGTGTTCTGAAGTCTACACATCTGCAAAACTTTGGTCGTCAACAAAAAGTTGCTTATTAACTCCTGTCTTAAAAATGAACAGGGGTGGCACGAAATTTTCAATGTCTCGCCGGCCCAGGAGGTAATGGTTTGAACACCTACCAATATTTTTCACAGTGAATTTTGTGCCAAGGCGTCCGTTTTGTCCGCGGAGGAACCAAACCAAGCACGAAACCGAAGAGTATCCGAACAAGTGCGAAGCAGAGGTAACCACCGAAACTGTGATGTCAGCGACGATTGGGTAGGTTTTAGAAAATATCCACTACAAGTAATTAACATTACTCCGTAAAACTCGAATAGAAGAAAAATGTGCTAGGACGTTGGAGTTGCCTCTCCTACCGTAGTAAGGAGCCTCGTATATTCCTTTTCTTTTGTCTCAACTGGGGGCTGAGTTTGCGGTGTTTTCCCCTCGCGTAGCTCAGAAGGGAAATTCCAACGTCCTAGCACATTTTTCTTCTATTCGAGTTCTTACGGTACCAGGGTTAGTCCGCGAACACCAGGATTTATTCTGAGCATGAGCTAAAGTGGCAAATATCCAATAGAAACCGTGAATAGATAGTTCAACCAATATAAAGCAGAAAGCGTTCGAGGAATTCTTCTGGTTTTCAACCCACACCCCTTAGTGCGTGCGCTATTCCCAACATCGTCGTTAGCTTTGTCAGCCCTGTGTTCGCGGACTAGCCCTGGTATCGGAGTACCGTAGAAACTTGCCAAGCTCGCTATGCAGCCAAGCCCACCATTCAAGGGTTGTGGCCAATCGCAAAGTAGACTTGCTGCCACGGTCATGCAGGTCAATTTGGGTGCGGCAACTGGTGGCTTGCATAGCAAGTTTGGCGGGTTTCTGCGGTAGGGTTGATTGGGCTTTTATGATGTCGCACACTAACGGTGGTTTCGACACCCCTTCGCTACCCAAGAGCCAATGGACAGGTTCGCCTTGTTACCGCCCTCCCGCGCCCGCGGGGGCGATTATTTCTCTACGCTCGGAATAGACTTTTAACATTGTCCTCTCCACGCAATCACAACTCAACCGAGCATGACTGACCACTCCCCTCCCGCTAGGAGCCTCAGCAACTTCTTTAAAGGGATGCGGTATAAATATTGGCGCTGGTGGAAACCTCTCCACTACGAGAGAGGGATGAATCAGCTACCCCTTCCGCTAATTCCCAACCCTCCGCTTAGGTGAAGAATATTCACTCACGCCTCCCTCTAGCCTCAGTTACCATCACTCCCCTCTATTTCGACTTTCGCAGCCAATTTAGTGCGAGTTCTAGACCGAGAGTGCCCCCAAATCCGAGGTATGGACAAGGTTCAATCCGATCTTGTTGAGTGGTATAAGCTCGAAACCGATTTCTTTAATGACCACGTCAGGCACACGAGATGTACGGCGCAAGCGAAAAGTAGGAACCAAAGAGTGGAGGAGGAATGGAGCAATTGTGGAGAAATTGGGAGGGGAGGTTTCGGGGTTGTCCATAAGCAGGTCCACGGGACTACTGGTCGCTACCGAGCTGTCAAGGCGATTGATAAGAGGCAACATACTGAGGTTCATTATTCAAGGGAGCTCCTTGTGATAGCTATATTGGCAAAGGTTTGTGTTCAAACCCCCGAAAGGGTTTGCTCCGCCGGCAGTCTGCCACCCGTGCAGGATACTCTTGTTGTCTAACGGTTAGTTGTTCTAGCATCCATCGTTATTTGTAGAGTTCCTAGGATGGTTCGAGGATCCTGAAACTCTGTATATTGCGATGGAATATCTCGGAGAAGGCGATCTTACCAAGCACATCGGTACCCCGCTACCACAAGAAACCGTTCAAAATATTTCTAAGCAGATACTGGAAGGTCTACGAGTGATGCATCAGCAAGGGATAGCTCATCGGGATCTAAAACCTGCGGTATGGCCTTGGCCACCAAACTCCTCTCTTGGCTATATCGCGTCGGAGAATACTGACGAATGAATAGAACATTTTTGTAGTTTCCATATCTCCGGTCTGGGTCAAGCTGGGCGATTTCGGAGTGTCGAAGCGGATCCTGGCTCAAGCTACCACAACCTTCCACACTCAGGTGTCGACTCCAGTGTACAGCGCTCCGGAAGTCCTGGGGTTAGACTCCAATAGTGAAACTTCGGACTATACGAATTCAGTAGACATTTGGTCACTTGGATGTGTGATATATGAGCTAATTGTAGGGACAAAGTTATTCGTCTCGGAGGCCCAAGTATCCCGATACTACTTCGGCAAATGGCCCTTTCCCCAAGATAGGCTAAAGCAGTTAGCACTCCCGATAGCCGATCTCGGAATTTCGTTATTAAAGTCCATGCTCACAATACAACCTGAGGATCGCCCTACTGCGGTGGGTGCGCTAAGCCACGGGTGGTTGGCGGACCTCGAGGCGGGCAACAAAGATAGCGGAGATGATCAAGATGGGACGACACAAAATCGGGATCGGAGCAACGCTAGCAGAAAGCGCAAAAATACACCTGCTAAGGATGATATGCCGAAAAAGAGAAGAAACAAAAGTAACCCGAATTCCTGTGACAATACAAGGTAGATCCTTGGAGTAACAAACTTAGAGGCAGATGCAGGATCCCAAGGCGATGGTAATCATACTGCTCGGAAAGCCATAGCTGATGCTTCCGTAGCCACACCGCCAGATACAGCCTCTTCCGCGAGCTCCACAGTCCAGGCGAGGAACCCGAGATCCGAACCGATGCCTCACAATTCCCAAGCCCCCCGTTCAAAGGGCCTTGGGAAACAGGGAGAACCGGTCGGAGATTTTCGACCATGGTATCTCCGAAGTAGCACCCTGAATTCCAAACTTAACCTACATATAAAACCCGTTGCTAACGAGAATCGGCTGCTGTGTCCTAGACCCGGCGCAAGCTATCTCCCAATCCCAGACCCCTACCAACCAAATTGTCCCTAGCGAACCCCGTGGACAAATGGCGCAACTGAACACACACCAAAGAAAATGCAGAAAACCACCACCTCCATCCTTGATAAACCCAAATCAAGAATTGCCCACCGGCGATCACACCCTGCCCGGCACAGCAGGTCCGGGTAAGACGGTTCGTAAAATCCAGATGACCAAGCCTGACACCCGTAGTAGGGTAGACGGTAGAAAACGAAATGGTCATGCCATGGATTCAACGCAAGATCCGGACACCAGGCGGGAGCCTCTTGCGGTACGGGATCCAAGTGCCGGGCGAAGTCCTGATGCTGGCTGGGATCCTGGCCAGGATCACGGTGCCAGCTAGAATCCAAACACCGGAGGAAACCGAAATCTCGGACGGAACTCATATGGCGATAGCCGGACACGGACAAGACTAAGGAAACAATACAAGTCTTGAAGGTGGAGGACATATAGATAACCGGGGCAATAGACCACCCATCGGGAAAGAAGGGCGGGGGGGGTGGTTTTCGAGGGGTTTTGATTTCGGAGCTAGTTAGGACTGCATGAATTATGTCATATGTTTAGATTCCGGCTGTGGAATTTATATTTCTATTCTGAGGCACTGGAGTTGGGAGGATTACAAATAACTAGACATTCGCTAGGTGTATCGAAAGTTCATTAGTTAAGGCAATGTGACGACTCTATCATTAGTAAAAAGTAAATTTCTTTGCCTATGCGGATCTTTTCCTTGAGAATCCCATAAGGTGTGATGCCCCTATGCTTACTTCTAGAGACGTTTTCAAGGACTTACCGTCTCCACCGTGCCTAGGGAGAACCTGGGTGGATGACTAAACGTGATCAATTACCACTAATTTGCGACCCTAACCCTGACAATTTACTCACTTGCCCACCCAATATCCATCTCACTAGCCAGCCCGGTTCCCTGCGCTGGTACGGTTAAGGCGCTTATTTGTGGAGGGGTGGGCTGTTTTGCTGTCCCCGGTGCACTACCCGCGCAGTACTCGAGTACTCGAGTACCGGTAATGAGCTGCGGCTAGGGTCTCCGCGCATTAACTGGCTTCCAGCCCGGGAGGAATAACTGAGAACACCAGAACTAGCACACGCTGTCTTGGTATATTTCTTTTTCGCGCAACATTTTCAGCCCACTTTCTATTCGCCGGCGTGCCCGTCAGTTATTACGCCTTGGGGAAAAAGTGGGGGAGGGGGGTAACCAGCCATGGCCGAATGAGGTGTGATATGATGTAACATGGATAGGACCGGACAACGTACCTTGATGCTTGAATAACATCCTTCGCGGAGCAAACCCCCTCCTCGTTAGACTTAGCTAAGACTATTATTTCGTGTAATTCCTAGTCAATAGAGAATGGTGCGCAACCTTTGCTTACCCGGTAGAAATGTGCCAATAGGATGTTTGCTCCTTGGAAAACGGTGTCGATTAAATGGCAATTTGAGAAACGGTCCTGAAGACCGTACCGCATGGTGAGGTCAAAATAAGGTGCGGCTTGGGATTTTTCACATGGTAACCCATCGCAGGAGTTATCTCATTTAGATAAGTGGCAAATCCTTACGAGAAAGCCCGGCCGCTAAAAGATACCCTCCACCCAAATAGGCTGGCGTGCTGAGCCAACACTTCGTTTTGGCCTTCTAACCATATTGGATACTGGTATTAATATCTAGGGTTGAGAAAAGTGAAACTATCTTCAACCGGAGCGATCAAAACCGGACGAATAGCCATTAGTAATATTTCTTTGTTACACCGGTTGATGAATTCGCTTTTTGCTTGTTAAATACCCTGTTTGTCACTCGCCTGTATTCTCCCCACCTCAATGGGAGACTGTGATGGCTTGAAGTTAGACGGGTTGAAATTTTGGGGAATGCGACCGTGGAAAGAGCCCAGATTGGCCGTTTTCCTCGGGAGGGCCGATAAAAGTTCTAGCTGACTAAGTTCCCGTTTGGCGCCCAGGCTACTGAGAATGGGTGTAGGGCGGGGGTGGGTTGTCAAGGCTTCCTTGGCATACCAATCAATCAGGGGAGAGCGTTCTTCTCCCATGGGACAGCTACGGGAAGAGCTCGAATACTTGAACCCCACGCCAAGATGTCTGGATCGGGCATGAATGAGGGGGGAAGAGAAACCTAGACCACGGAATACCGCAAATCCCGGGTCTTCCATCGAAAATATCATACCGTCAACGTTTTTCAATGCCAGCCAAAAGTGAGTAAATATTTCTCTCAATGCCGAGAAAATAACATTCAACTCCCGGAGGAGCGAACACCACCATGAAAAATTATAAAAATATGAAAGCATTACTTGAAAATGAATTGGAACTAAGTGGATTTGGCGGGGAATTCTTGGAGAAATATTGCAAACAAAAAAATGCCATTTGTATAAAAGTGGATTTCATGTTCTTGGCGGACAAGAAAGCCCATGTCAATTTCCTTAGATGGAGATTTTGCCATCGAATTTTAAATGACACAAGCTATTTAAATAACTCCTTTTAAAAAATATATAGTCTATCATAAGTAACTCAGGAGTTTCACTCAGTGATATCATTTATTACTGTATTGGGATGCGATATAAAAGTTGAAACTTTGTTGGAAAAGTTTGGGGCTCGCTGGCATTGAAAAAAAGTTTTGCCTAGAAGTAGTGACTAAAAAAGTAGTAGGCGAACAAAGAAGAAAGGAGGGGGAAGAATTGTCCAGAGGGTGAAACAAACACCGAGTCCGGATTGCATACAATTGGTGCGTTAAGGTTGGTGGCGTCCGGTGTGTGTGTGCTGAGCAGGAATGAATGGAGGAGACCAAACATTCGTGTAACGGAAAGACCTGTGTTATAGTCATTGTTATCCGATCGTTATCCGGTAGCAAAAAATGAGCCGACCCGAGATATAAGTAACTTGGGATTTTTTTCCCACTTCTCAACTCTTCTCAAATCCCCACTTCCATTTCTCATTAGCCAAGTTCATTCTAGCCCTACATTTCCACTTTCTCGTCTAGTTCAGAGCCCGGGATCCAAAAAGCCCCAAACGCAAGATATGGACGAGACTCAATCGGATTTGGTTGTATGGTATAAACTCGAAACCGAATTCTTTCAGCATCACATCAGACACACAGGATATATAGCGAAAGCGAAATCTAGGAATGAGAAAGTGAAGGAGGATTGGAGCAATTGTGGGGAACTGGGAAGAGGGGGTTTCGGGGTTGTCCATAAACAGATCCAAGAAAACACAGGTCGCTTTCGAGCAGTTAAGGCGATCGATAAGAGGCTACACCCCAAGATCCATTATTCAAGGGAGCTCCTTGTGATGGCCATATTGGCAAAGGTTTGTGCTCTGACCCCCGGGAAGATTTACTCCACCGGCAGTCTATGACCCCCATAGGATACTCTTACTGTTGTCTAATGGTCGGTTCCTTTAGCGTCCATCACTATTTGTTGAGATCCTAGGATGGTTCGAAGAGCCCGAGACTCTGTATATTGCAATGGAATATCTCGAGGGAGGCGACCTTAGCAAGCACATCGGTACCTCGCTACCACAGGAAACCGTTCAAAATATTTCCAAGCAGATACTCGAAGGTCTCCAAGTGATGCATCAGCACGGGATAGCTCATCGGGATCTAAAGCCTGCGGTATGACCTTGGCCACCAAACACCTCGCTTAGATATATCACATCGAAGAATACTGACAAATACCTAGAATATTTTTGTAGTTTCCATGTCTCCCGTGTGGGTCAAGCTGGGGGATTTCGGGGCGTCGAAGCAGATTCTGGCTCCCGCGACCACAACCCTTCACACCCAAGTGTCAACTCCAGTGTACAGTGCCCCCGAGGTCCTAGGATTAGACCCCAATAGTGAAACCTCGAACTACACGAATCCTGTTGACATCTGGTCACTCGGATGTGTGGTATATGAGCTACTTGTCGGGGAGAGGTTATTCGTCTCGGAGTTTCAATTATACCACTACTTCTACGGAGCATGGGCTTTCCCGGAAGAGAGTCTAAGGGTGCTATCGCCCCCGATATATGACACCGGAATTTCGCTACTAAGGGCCATGCTCGCAATACAGCCCGGGGGTCGTCCTACCGCTACGGATGCCCTGAGGAATGAGTGGCTAACGGACCTTAAGAGTGATAATGAAGAGAGTGGAGGTGACAAAGATGAGAGGACACAAAGTCGCGACGAGAGCACCCTAAACAAGAAGCGCAAAAACCGACTAGGCACATATGACGAACCGAAGAAAAAAAGCCAAAGCGGCCCGATCAATCAGGAGGGGGCAAAGTGCATCCTCGGGGGTGCGAATTGTTGGGTGAATACAGGATCGGAAATGGGTGATCCCATTATCGCGGAAAATTCATTAGATACCTCAATGGTGACACTATCAGATACATCCCCGACCAAAAGCTTAGTAGTCCAGACGGGGCCCCGGAAATCGGACATTTTGTCTCATAATTTCCAGGCAACTCACTCCAAGAGCCCCAAGCGAATGAGAAAAAAACAGATCCGTAACACTCCACAAACATGTCACCAAGGTAGGAGCCAGAACGCTACACTCGCCCTCCTTAAAAAACCTGTCGCTAATGAGAATTGAATGCCAAATTCTAGACCATGCGCAAGCAATCCCACAAGGTCAGACCTTTACCGTGGAAATTGTTATCAATCCACCTCCGGGACAAACACCCCAACAGAACTCATCTCAAAGAAAACCTGCAATGCCCACATCTCCACCATTACTAAAACCACTTCAAGAACTACCCACCGGTGAACCTACACCACCCCGTAGGAGAGGTTCAGCCCAGCCACTCCAGACAATTGAGAGAACGAAGCCCCGTGCTCCACGAAGGGCAGACCACCGAAACCGGGAAAGCGCAACTGCCGGCCCAGCACGAGATCCGGCGGTTAGGCGAAAGGTTGATGCACGGCGGGACCTGGCTGCCACACCAATTCCCAACCCCGGCCAGAATGCTAACCAGGATCCTAATGTTAACCCGAACCACACATCGCCGACGGAATCCAAACTGTCAGCAGCCAAACAGTGACAAGACTAAGGGAATGATGCAAGCACGAGAAGTGGAGGATAAGTAGGGGGGTAGAGCAGTAGTTACGCATCGGGAATGGTAGGGTTGTGGTTTTAGTAGGGTCTTAATTTTGTAACCTTGGTTAGGATTGTATGACTTAGGCCATATGTTTAGATTTCGGCTATGGAATTATACTTCTACTCTCAGGTACTGGGGTTAGAAGAGTTACAGGCAGATAGACATTGGCTAGGAGTATCAAAAATTTATTCGCCGAATCCATCTAAAGCCTTTCTTACCCGCAAAAAGAAATTAATTTCTCTCGCCCACACCAGGGCTTTCCTTCAAAAACCTACAATGCGATATGCTCCTATGCCATACCTCTAGATATACTCGCAGGGAGTTTGTAGAACGGTTGGTTTTTTTGTGCTGACCCGAGCACCTGCACTTGGCCACAAAATTGGTGACCCCCCCATTTTACCCCCCATTTTACCACCACAATCGCCGATATTAGAGACTCCCAACTCACCAACAAGTAATATAAAATTAATAAGATCAATCTATAGCATAGATAATTGCCTAAAATCCCTAGGTTGAAGTCATGAGAACTTTCCCATTCTGCCGTGAGGTTGAGAGCTTAGAGTTGGGATTAGATTTGTTGCAATGCGCTTTTTATATGGGCAACTCCCTACAAAACCAGAAGTACCACGTGCCCACTATCACTATTCCTTGTATTGTGCAATGAGCACCAGCTATGAGAGCTTGCCACATATAGGTGATATCATCTAGGTGACTCTAAAAACTCCGGGGAATCTTGTCCCCAAGGTGGTGCGATCCGGTAGAGTTCGTTTTCCGCTAGGAGATTAAAATAAAGTGGCTTACCATAAGGCTTTTTGCAAAGTGACCCCTTGCGGGAGATCCTTTGGTTAAGTAGAAAGAGCCTTCTAAACGGAGCCGCAATTATACCCTCAACCGGGAAAGGACCCAAACCGGCCGACGACGAATTGAGATCAGGAATACTTTTATTTAACCTCTTTTGCTGAACTCTCTTTTTGTTTGCCAAATACCCTTGCTTATGGCCCGCCGGTATTCCCCCTGCCCGCATTTTTGAGAACAGCTTCAGAAGGGTTCCAGTTTAACTGGTCAGAATTTGGGTAGGGCAGCCATGGAATGAACCTGGATTAGCCTTCTGTTTGGGGCAGGATTAGTAACGGGTTCGGGTACTAAAGTGGCGTTTAGCACAGGGATTGGGGCAACCTAGAATCAGTGCCGGCTGTGGCTGTGGCTGTGGCTGTGGATGGGTGTATTGACACTCCCTGATCACGACGAGGCTTTGTGGCAGCGGAAGCGAGAGAGGGGAATCATTGTCTCCTTGGCATGCTCACTACGGGGCCAATAACTAGGGTGCTAGGTTTTGTAACCTAGTGTAGCTAAATTTACTCTGCATGTGCAAAAGCTCGGATAATTGGAGCTTGCACAAGGGTGGGGAAATTCCTTGGCTTAAGTGGAAAGGGAGGGCACTGCCAAGACTAGCGCCGAAGCCCGGCTGAGAAACTTCGATCATACGGGGTGAGGCATAGTATGCATACACTGAAAACGGGAGGGACCAGAAAGCGGGAGCAGAAGCACAGGAAACGGTTGACCCCAGAAAACTGTACTTACAACTCTCATCGATGCGAGACTAAAGTTACCCCCCAGGCCCACCACTCCCCGAGGTTCCGAGGTATCATTACGTGGTATAAATATGATATTAGAAATGTTTGAGAAATTCTCCCCACCAGAGCGATAAGTCAGCTTGGAATTTTTTCCGCTAAATTCTCAACTCTTCACTTATCTTTACTCCCATTTCTCATCAAGCATTATCTTACTAGCCCAGTACCTGAGTCCTAGTGGGGGAAAAATTATGACGATGATGCTCGAGTACGGTAAAAACTTTTGCAATTGGCGTCTCGGTGAGGTCGCTGATCTCCGGATTTAGAGACAAAGGTTCCTGAGAAGGATTAGTGTTTTCTTGACATGGTATGGCCTGGGTTCTTTGGCCTTTTTGATCTTCTCAACTTGCCAAACTAAACCTATCTTAAGCCAATCACTCTGTTTACAAGGATCCTCAGATGACGAAACTCAAAAGTTTTTACAGTATGGTGCCTGCAACTCAGAATTAACCTCATGACAACCAAAATTTCCCAACTTTTCAGTGAAGAGCAACATCACTTGCTACTATTTTACATATTTCTTCTATAGATTCTACTAAATGGTCTATAGAACACATTAACAGAGCAGATTGGATTCTAGGTGACTGGTTCTTGCTATAATTGATCTTAAAGGCAAAGCAAAATTTGTACAGACTTTGCGAGCAACTATATGGAGAAGAAAAGCTTTGGCTGAACAACATGAAATATATTACCTAAAGTAGTAAGGTCACTTACTATATTAGGACTAGTATTCAACTCAGGCTATCCCCTTGGCCACTGAGACATTACCCTAGTTAAGAGTGTTGAACGCTAGCCTATTTGAGCAATCGGGAGCCAATCTACGCGGCCAGTCTCATATCCGTCATGGCAATGCCGAACAGTACGGATTTTGCGGTATTCCGAGCACCACACCACCTTCAAGGCACGAAGTGTATCCATTCACGATTATCCAAATAGGCTAGTATTCAACATTTCAAATGGGACTGGAATGTCTCGGCGGCCGAGGGGGTAAGGTGCCGGCACCATACGGTACTCGACTACTCGCCTCCCCTGTTTATCACTCCAAGATGCTACAGTTTCCGAGCGCTTAAAACTGCTAATTCAGGTAACAACAAAAGAGGGGAACAAAATATGAACATCAGAAGATTCATGTAATAAAGAAAATAAGAGCATATAAATGAGGAGGAACTCAGAAACAGAACTACAGATTTATTTTATTGATTAAGTGGAAGGAGAGGGTGAGCCGCAGCTCCAAAGTAGTGGAGGTTTTTGTATGAGAGGAAAAAAAGTGAACAGCTAAGAATCTACCTAGATGGGGAATATGAGTGATATCCCATGTACGAACATGCCAAGGAATTCCACCGAATTCCTTGTACCTTAAGAACAATACCTATTTACAACAACTGGACAACAAGAAGCCTTCTGATAACTATTTTTTCGAATATACCCCTGGGGGCATTGTAAACCCTTATCACCATTTATCATACCGAATAATCAAAGGAGAGGGTTAGCAAAGCGTTTCTGATTACTCGTGGTACTCGGGACGGTACGAGAACTTTGCGAACGCGGCTGTACAACTGAGAAATTGGTGGTGGGTTTTATCCCAAATTCTGTGAGGACACCTCCTGAGCTGGAGGGAATTTCACCCTGCCTCCATTTGTGGGTTGGCACACAGCGGGGTCGAGTGGCAGCATGTGCCAACCGAAATATTATGGGCAACTGTTGGCACACCCTCCTCGATTCCAAACTGTCACCCCAAGCTTACGAGCCCCTCAAGGCTCTACTAGTAAAGCACTGGAGGGCAATATAAATATTATAGCTGCGGGAAATCCCCCACTAGGGAGATCAGTTAACTTGGAATTTCTTTCCGCCTTTGCAACTCTTCACAAATCTTTACTCATCTCTCATCGGCCAGGGCCATTCTGCCCCAGCACTTCCACTTTCTCATCTAGTTCAAAGTTCGGGATCGAAAAGGCCCCAAACACAAGATATGGACGAGACTCAGTCGGATTTGATTGTATGGTATAAACTCGAAACCGAATTCCTCCCGGATCACATCAGACACACAAGATATATAACGAAAGCAAAATCCAGGAATGATAAAGTGAAGGAGAATTGGAGCAATTGTGGGGAACTTGGAAGAGGAGGGTTCGGGATTGTCCATAAACAGATCCAAGAAACCACAGGTTGCTATCGCGCTGTTAAGACGATCGATAAGAGGCTGCATTCCAAGATCCAGTATTCAAGGGAGCTCCTTGTGATGGCCATATTAGCAAAGGTTTGTACTCTCACCCCGGAAGAATTTACTCCAGCGGCAGTCTACCACTCCTACGGAATACCCTTACTATTATCTAATTATCAGTTCTTTTAGCGTCCATCATTATTTGTGGAGTTCTTTGGATGGTTCGAAGAGCCCGAGACTCTGTATATTGCAATGGAATATCTCGAGAAAGGCGACCTTACCAGACACATCGGTACCCCGCTGCCACAAGAAACCGTTCAAAATATTTCTAAGCAGATACTCGAAGGTCTCCAAGTGATGCATCAACAAGGGATAGCCCACCGGGATCTAAAGCCTGCGGTATGGTCTCAGCCACCAAACCCCTCGCTTAAATATATCGCATCGAAGAACTCTGACGAATGGATAGAACATTTTTGTAGTTTCCATGTCTCCCGTGTGGGTTAAACTGGGTGATTTTGGAGTATCGAAGCGGATCCTGGCCCAAGCTCCCACAACCTTCCACACCCAGGTATCAACTCCGGTGTACAGCGCTCCCGAGGTTCTAGGATTAGACCCCAATAGTGAAACCTCGAACTACACGAATTCCGTTGACATTTGGTCACTCGGATGTGTGATATATGAACTACTTGTAGGGACAAAATTATTCGTCTCTGAGTTGCAATTATGCCGCTACTTCTATGAGAGATGGCCCTTCCCGGAAGAAAGTCTGAGGGTGCTATCGCCCCCGACAGACAATATCGGAATTTCGCTACTAAGAGCCATGCTCATGATACGACCCGAGAATCGCCCTACCGCTACGGATGCGCTGAGGAATGAGTGGCTAACCGACCTCAAAAGTGATAATGAAGAGAGCGGAGATGACAAAGATGGGAGGACACAAAGTCGCGACGGGAGCACCCTGAGCAACAAGCGCAAAAAGAGACTAGCCACGTATAACGAACCGAAGAAAAAAAGCGAAAGAGGCCCAATCACCCAGGAGGGCGCAAAGTGCATCCCCGGGGGTGCGGATCTTTGGGTGAATACAGGATCGGAAATGGGGGATCTTATTATCGCGGAAAATTCATTAGATACTTCAATAGTGACGCCATCAGATACACCCCCGACCATCCGCTTAGCAGTCCAGACGGGATCCCGGAAATCGGATATTTTGTCTCATTATTCTCAGGCAACTCACTCTAAGAGCCCCAAGCCAATGAGAAAAAAACAAATCTGTAACACTCTGCAAACATTCCACCAAGGTAGGACCCAGAACGCTCCACCTACTTAAAAAAACCTGTCACTAACGAGAATTGAATGCTAAATTCTAGACGACTTGCAAGCAGCCCCACAAGGCCAGACCTTTACCGTGGAAATTGTTATCTATCGACCTCCGGGACAAACACCCCAACAGAACACATCCCAAAGAAAACCTGCAATGCCCACACCCCTATCATTACTAAAGCCACGTCAAGAACTACCCACCGGTGGGCCTACACATCCCCGCAGAAGAGGTTCAGCCCAGCCAGTTCGGACAATTCTGAGAACGAAGCCCTGCGCTCCACAAAGGGCAGACTGCCGAAACCAAAACTGCGCAACCGCTGGTCCTGCGCGATATCCGAATATTAGGCGAAAGGTTAATGCAAGGCGGGACCTGGTTGCCCCACTAATTCCCAACTCCCGCTGGAATGCTAGCCAGAATCCTAATGACCTGAACCCAATCGTTGGAGGAAGGAGACATCGCCGACGGAATCCAAACTGTCAGCAGCCAAACAGCGACAAGACTAAGGGAACGATGCAAGCAGTAGAAGTGAAGGGTATGTAGAGGGGCGGAGCAATAGCTGCCCATCGGGAATGGTAGGATGGCGGCTTTAGTATGGTCTTAATTTTGCAACTTTGGTTGGGATTGTATGACTTAGGCCATATGTTTAGATTTCGGCTATGGAATTTATATCTCTACCCCGGGAGACTGGGGATGGAAGTGTCGCAGGCGGATAGAGATTGGCTGGGCGTATCATAAATTTATTCGTCGGGTCCATCTGATACAAGGACCAGGCAATAAAAAGTGGTACAGTGCATAAGTAATGTCTCAGGAGCGGTGGTACACTTGGGAGGGAAACACTCAAGGAATCTGTATTTCTTCCCATCTTATACAACTAATAAAGGAAAATCTCTATGGGTGATGGAGATGACCTCTGCTCCAACACATTTTCCATCAAATCAAACACTTATAGGTGCTTTCTCAGTATGGAGATATTTTCCAGGAGTTTATGGAGCGGCCGGTCCTCCCGTACCGACTTGTGCACAATCCCACTATGATCTTGGCAAGAAAATTCGGCCCCCCCTCGCATTTCAAGCCACAGATGCCTGATTTTAAACGTTCCCGACTCACTCAAAAGCAAGCAAAATCAATAAGTTGAACCTATAGCATAGACAATTGTCTAAACTTTCTAGGTAGAAATTATGAGAATTTTCCCTTTCTACCATGAGGGGTTGAGAGCTTAGAGTTGGGCTTGGATTTTATTGAAATGTCAGCCTCATACAAAACCAGAAGTACCACATGCCCACTGTTACTATTTCAGGTATTGTGGAATGACCATTAACTAAGAGAGCTTGCAACATGTAAAATTTAATAATAATATCTGGGTGGCGCTAAAGTATCTGGGGAGTCTTGTCCCCAAGATGGTACAATCCGGTAGAGTTCGTTTTCCGCTTAGAGATTAAAACAAAGTGTCGCTTACCATAAGCTTTTTCACAAAGTAACCCCTCACGGGAGTTATATCTTTGGTTAAGTAGAAAAAGCCGTCCAAATGGAGCCACAATTCTACCCTCAGCCGAGGAAGGACCAAAACCGGCCGGCGACGAATTGAGATCAGGAATAGTTTTAGTTAACCTCTTTTGCTAAATTCTCTTATTGTTTGCCAAAAAAAAACCCTCCGTGTGGCCGGGTATTCGTCCTGCCAAACAACGGCTTAGGGTCCCAGTTTAACCGGTCAGAATTCGGGGAACCATGGAAAGAACCCAGATTAGCCTTCGGTTTAGGGCAGGCCTAACGAGTTCTGGATGACTAAAGCCTCGTTAGCGCAGGGATTAGGCCAACCTAGAATAAGTGGCGGCTGTGGCTGTGGCCGGCGTATTGACCCTCCCTGATCTAGATGAGGCTTTGTGGCTGCTGAAGTGCGGGGGTCATTGTTTCCCCGGGGGCGACTGGGCGACGGAAATTGGTTCGCTCAGGTGGAAGGGGAGGGCACTGCCAAGACTAGCACCGAAGCTTTAGCTGAGAAGATGCTACGGGGAAAGCAAGCATGCAGTGAAAGAGGGTAGAAAACGGGGGAGGCCCAGAAAACGGGTTTTGGCACCCAGAAGACGGCATCTGACGCCCGGAAAGCTGTTGATCCCAAAAAAACTGTACTCTCACAGACGCGAGACCCCCGGGCCCACCACCGTCGCCCCGGCCTCGTATTCCAACCCCCCCTGCTCACACGAGAATGTTGATCCGGAGAGCCTCAAACACAAAACATGGAAAAAACTCAATCGGATCTGATTCCAGATGTAAATTCGAAAACGAATTCTTTCAGGATCATGTCAGACACGAGACAAATAGCGAAAACGAAAAGTGGGAATAAGGAAGTGAGGGAGGATTGGAGAAACCGCGGGGAATCCGGAAGAGGAGGTTTCGGGGTTGTCTATAAGCAGACCCAAGAAACCACGGGCCACTATCGCGCTGTTAAGGCGATTGATAAGAGGATGCATTCCAAGATCCATTATTCAAGGGTGCTTTTTGTAATGGCCATATTGGCAAATGTTTGTGTTCTCACCTCTAAAGGAAATTATTCCGCTTGTAGTCTGCCACCATACGGAACACTCCCATTGTCTAACGGTTGGTTCTTTTAGCGCCCGTCATAATTTGTGGAGTCCTAAGAGTGTTCGAGGTGTCCGAGGCTCTGTATGTTGCAATGGAATATCTCGATGAGGGCCACCTTACCATACTCATCGGTACACCGCTACCACAAGAAACTGTTCAAAATACAAGCAAATGCTAGAAGGTCCTCAAGTGATGCATCAACAAAGGATAGTTCATCGGGATCTAAAGCCTGCGGTATGGTCCTCACCAGCAAATATCTCCCCTAGCTATGTTGCGCCGCAGAATCTGACGAATAAGTTACTCCCCGAATGGCAAAGTCAGCATCCGCCCTAAACCCAGTAAACCTCCGTGACAGCGATTCACACCACTTATCCAATACACCTTGGGCAACTTCTGCGAATGGGATCTCTGGAGAACACTAGTGGTAAGTCTATCATAGGAAATGTACTCTTCTCTTTTGAACATCATTCGTTCGTTTAAGAAATAGATCCTTCTCTTTTTCCGATCATTGATTCGTTTAAGAAATATACCCTCCTCTTCCTTCCATCATTCATTCGGTTAATATACCCTTCTCTTTTTTCCATCATTCACTCGTCCCCAAAATTCGCTGAGTTGGGGCAACGGGCGGGCCCTGGGCGCTAGTCCATAAAGCAATGGGAATCCAGCGGGCGGGAGAAAAAAGCAATTAGTCATTGGGCAAGAATCTTGCTGTAACCAAACCTCCATTTATGCATAGACCACCCAAGCCCTATTGAAAAAACAATTTGTACCCACACCAGCACACAAGAACCAAAGGTAGGCAAAGCCTTTTCTGGCACAGCACTGTATGATAACAGAGAAACCCCAAACCAGGGAGATCAGTTAACTTGGAATTCTTTTTCCCCTTCGCAACTCTTCACAAACCAAGCCTTCCAATGGGTTGGGCCTTCGTTGGGTTAACCCGGGCCTTTCGTTGGGCTGGGCTGGGTTCATTGGGCTGGGCTCACTCAATAGCTTCCCTGGGCGGGGCCGGGCCTGAGGGTGCCCGGCCCGGGTCACCCAACGAACCCAATGAATGTTTCACCTCGATTTTTAGCTTTTGATCGTCCACATCTGTTCGTATCACCGGGGAAACGATAGTCCGAGCACCTTGCTCACTAGAACTACATTACCGGATGAAGTAAGGTCAAAGGAAAATGCTCTCCAAATGAAGATAGTGTGGAAAACAGCCTATGACTTAAGGTGATTTGAGTGCTCTTGAGCTCTCTCGGTATCTTAGTTTTACGGTCGGAAGTTTAGAATATATTTTGGGCGCCCCTTTCAAACACAGAATCTTTCTTCCAACCCTCAACATTCTCCTTTTTTTCTCGGTTTACTTACTCCATTACTTTTACTCTCCTGTGCGGATTCACATTCAAGAAAGATGAGTTTCTCTTCTAATACTGAGAGTTACCTCTCTAGTCCTCCGGCTATACTGCGAACACCAAGTCGATTGCCTGAATTCCTTCGCTCAGAAACCATAGAGTCTGAGCCTGGTACTGCCGATTACTCAGAGATTGTTGAGTTAGACAATGATCGCCTATGCACACCAAATCCCCAGCCAGCTGCGCATCAGGCACGACAAAAAAGGAAAATCCCCCATCCGGCTTCCTGGGTTGGGGAACCTCCGGAGTCTCCAAACGGAAGGTTGGTTATTGCAGACAATATCGAGTAAGTCATCCACACACCCAACATATACAAGATCCGGGAGTGAGGACTAAATATTTATTTTTTGTGTAATAGATATTGGCAATGTATATATTGTTCCCAGAGGTATCAAAAGTCTCATGGAACGAGCAATCCCGGAGGACAATTTCAGACTCCCGCCACTCTCTCAATCCAGAGACAATCCAGTCAACTCAGTGCCTCCGTAGTTGGCAATCCTCCTTAACATTTACCTTGATGTTGAAGAAAGCACCCCCTTCCCATACCATATACTTTTCTACTCACGATTTCAGTCATTCTCATTTCTCATTTTTCATTCCGTATCGCAATTGCTTTGTATTAATATATTCAGATTGATTCTGGTTACTGCACTTCTCCGGTGTTCAGCCCAATGGGTTCGTTGGGTTGGTTGGGTCAACCCGGGCTTTCCTTTGTTGGGTTGGGCCGGGTTGGGCTCAACATTCGCTGGGCCGGGTCGGGTCGGCCTTTTTTGAGCCCGGGTTAACCCATTGGAAGGCTTGTCACAAACCTTTACCCATTTCTTATTAGCCACGATCATTCTACCCCTGAATTTCCACTTTCGTAGCCAATTCAGAGTTCAGGCTCCAAAAAGCCCCAAACGCAAAACATGGACGAGACTCAATCGGATTTGGTTGTATGGTATAAACTCGAAACCGAATTCTTTCAGGATCACATTAGACACACAAGATATACGGCGAAAGGGAAATCCAGGAATGAGAAAGTGAAGGAGGATTGGAGCAATTGTGGGGAACTGGGAAGAGGGAGTTTCGGGGTTGTCAATAAACAGATCCAAGAAAACACAGGTCGCTTTCGTGCTGTTAAGACGATTGATAAGAGGCTGCATTCCAAGATCCATTATTCAAGGGAGCTTCTTGTGATGGCCATATTGGCAAAGGTTTGTGCTCTCACCCCCGGCAATATTTGCTCCACCGGCAGCCTGTGACCTGTACAAGATACTCTTACTTTTGTCTAATGGTCGGTTCCTTTAGCGTCCATCACTATTTGTGGAGTTCCTTGGATGGTTCGAAGAGCCCAAGACTCTGCATATTGCAATGGAATATCTTGAGGAAGGCGACCTTACCAAGCATATCGGTACCCCGCTACCACAAGAAACCGTTCAAAATATTTCCAAGCAGATACTCGAAGGTCTCCAAGTGATGCATCAACAAGGGATAGCTCATCGGGATCTAAAGCCTGCGGTATGACCTTGGCCACCAAACACCTCGCTTAGATATATCACATCGAAGAATACTGACAAATACCTAGAACATTTTTGTAGTTTCCATGTGTCCAGTGTGGGTTAAACTAGGTGATTTCGGGGTGTCGAAGCGGATCCTTGCGGGAGCTACAACAACCTTTCACACCCAAGTATCAACTCCGGTGTACAGCGCTCCTGAGGTCCTAGGATTAGACCCCAATAGTGAAACCTCGAATTACACGAATTCTGTTGACATCTGGTCACTCGGATGTGTGATATATGAGCTACTCGCGGGCGCCAAATTATTCGTCTCGGAGTTGCAATTATACCGCTACCTCTACGGGACATGGCCTTTCCCGGAAGAGAGTCTAAGGGTGCTATCGCCCCCGACAGACGACACCGGAATTTCGTTACTAAAAGCCATGCTCGCAATACAGCCCGGGGATCGCCCTACCGCTACGGGTGCGCTGAGGAATCAGTGGCTGGCGGGGCTTGGGGGTGATGATGAAGAGAGTGGAGATGACAAAGACAAGAGGACACAAAGTCGCGACGGGAGCACCCTGAGCAGGAAGCGCAAAAAAAAGGTGTCTACGAATAACGAACCGAAGAAAAGAAATGAAAGAGACGCGATCATACTGGAGGGCGCAAAGCCCATCCCCGGGGGTGCGAATTTTGGTGCGAATACGGAGTCGGAAATGAGTGATGATCTTACTATCGCGGAAAATTCATTAGATGCTTCAATGATAATGCTATCGGATACATTGCGGACCGAAAGCTTGGTAGTCCGGAAATCGGAAATTGTGTCCCATAATCCCCAGGCAACTCACTCCAAGAGCCCCAAGCGAATGAGAAAAAAACAGATCCGTAACACTCCACAAACATGTCGCCAAAGTATGACCCAGCGCACTACTCTCACCCTACTTACAAAAAATTTCACTAACCAGAATTGAGTGCTAAATTCTAGACCACACGCAAGCAACCCCCCAAGGCCAGACCCTTACCTTGGAAATCGTTCTCAATATACCCCCGAAACAAGCGGCCCCGCAGAACACATCTCAAAGAAAAGGCACAAAACCCACACCTCCATTCATGAAACTACGTCAAGAATTACCCACCGGTGAACATACACAACCCACTAGAAGAGGTTCAGTCCAGCCAGTTCGGGCAATTCAGAGAACGAGGCATCGCGCCCTACGAAGGGCAGACCGCCGAAACCAAATCAGCGCAACCGCCGGTTTGGTTCGAGATCCAAACATTAGACGAAACGTTAATAGACGAGAGGACTTAGCTGATATGTCAATTCCGAATCCCGGCCGAAATGGTGACCATCATCCTAACAGTGACGGCGGCCCAAACGCTAGAGGGAGTCGACGTCGCCAAAGAAGCCCAAACTGTCAGCAGCCGAACACCGACAAGACTCAAGAAAGGATACAAGCACTAGAAGTAGAGGGGAGTAGAGAAATTGGCTACCCATCGGTAATGGTAGGGCAGAGGTTTTAGCAAGGTCTTAATTTTGTAACTTTGGTTGGGATTGTATGACTTAAGCAATATGTTTATATTTCGGCTCTGGAATTTATATTTCTACACTGAGTGACTGGGGTTTGAAGAGGTGCTATATTCCTATGCCATACCTCTAGAGACATTTTCAGGCAGTTACTAGTACAGTTTCCACCACAGGCATCAAGAGACCAGGGGGGTCACGAAAAAGGATTAAGGACCACTAATGTTTTGCAACCTCAACCTTGACAATATAATCCTCCCCTACACACCCCGTCCCTGGACCGCCCAATTTTTGCCGTGGGTGCGGTTAAGTCTGTAACCCACATTTCAGGAGCCTGTTTGTAGGGTGGTAGGCGGTTTTGAACTGACTCCAGCACAATAAAATCCGGTAAAACTTGTTTTTCCCAGAAGGAGGTCAAAATAAAGTACGGCTTAAAGTTTCTCAGAAAGAAGCTAGTAACGGACGTTACGGATACTCGAGTACAGTCGCACCTCGCTATCCCTTTTACCTACTTTCATGAAATTATTCGGTATATCAAGGGAAAATCTCTTCAGCTGAGCGCATACCGCATACAACCACATCACATATCACATTTGTTGTTGACAACACACCATTTCCTCCCGGTACAACCAGGATTTTCCTGAGTTTTACTACTCCTCGCTTTTCTCACCACCCTTCTCCCTTAGGTGTGGCAGCCAATCAGGCTCGCTTATCCTAAGGCTTCCAAACACCCAAGGAAACAATTGCAAACCTAGTAACTGACTGTTTCCTCCCCGCCATGTCTACCTCTCCTGTCAAGAGAGTCCAGGGGCAACCCAGGGCTCAAAACTCACCTTCCCTCGGACCTGGCCCAGCCTCACCTCGCGTTCTCAACCCAGGATCACCCTTTGGCATGACCCTCAGGGGCTGCCTACCCACCGGATCCTCCATCCTCCATGCCCCAGAGTGCCCGAACAAAGGCATCAACATTCTCGCTCGCACCGTTCTCCCCGGGACTACCTTTCCTGATGTCCGGATGGAACTGGGCTGCACAACTATGTGCTTTGTACACCTAGGTTCAAAAACCGGTCCAGACACCCCCGTCATCGCCCCCGCCCCCCGCCCCATGGGATTCCAAACAGCCCTGGCCTCCATCTTTGGGGACGAAAGAGTGAACACGGTCGACGCACAAGCCCTGGCGGAACTCGCGGCCATGGCCTCCTCATACCAACCCTCCCCAGAAATCCAGAACACCGTACAAATACCGGACTCGCAACCAGCTGGAGACACGGTTATGGAAAACACCCCCGCCTCCACCTCCCAGGAATTAATCCCCTTCGTACCGGAATCCTCCATTCCGGAACTCCCTATGGACATGGGAAATGGACAGAACACAGAAAAGACAGGGCTCGGGGACAGTCAACATGCACATTCTGCAACCCCCCTGTCGTCCATCCTCACCCCGCTCTCCGACCCATCGCTACCATACCCAACATCAGCAGAACCCCCCCTGTCCCCCACCAGGTTCGCATCCTCCTGGTCCAGCACAAACGCAGCCTCCCAAATAGGCGGAGGAAAAACAACGCGAAGTGTACGCTTCTCCTCCCCCCTGGCCAGGATATGGTCACCAAAGGAAGTCCCCGACACCTTCTCGGAAGACAACAGCAGCATCCAAACGAACCCCCAGGAGGAACAGGTGACGATCGACCTGTGCCAACTCTTGGACAAAGAAGGAGCGACTCCGGAGAACACAGGACTCTCTGAGGGCTTCCTCAACGGTGCGGCCACCCGCAAGGACCTCATCAACTACATGGCGGTCCTCGAAGACAGCATGGAAAAGAAGATGTTGGAAATGGAGACACGCATCATCGCCTCCGTTACCAAGGCCAGAAATACACAAGCTCCTAGACAGGGCTACCCCCCCCACCCCCCTCCCCGTGCCCAGAACCCAAAACCTTCTGCCCCAAAGCCAACCCCAGTTCCAGTCCGGAACCCCACCACCACCCATGCCCCAGGAGAAAAGGACAAAGAGGCGGTCAAGGAGAAGAAGAAGGAAGCCTGGTCCGCCATTGCGGCGGCCGGCATCAACACAGACGGTTTCAAACTGGTACAGGCCAGGAGAAGGAACACGTCCCCAGCCCCAGGGGTAGGAAAGAATGCCCCCTCAGCTCCATCAACCCCACATGCCAGACAACGAAGGCTGCTGGTCAAGTCAGTAGAGAAAGGCAGAAGAGTAGGAGCAAGTGACTGCACGCCAGCAAAGATCAGAGACGCAATCAATAGTGCGTCGAGTACCACCAAGTCCGCGTTCGCGGAATACAACAGGAACGACAACTTGGTACTCACCACCGTCGGAGACCTGCCAGCGGAACCCGCCCTAGCAAACATCAGGGGCATGACGAAAGCCCTGAACGACATCGGTATCTTTGGATTCAACATCGGCCTCGATACCCCCACAGTCAACATAGTCGTAAATAGCATCCCCCTAGCAACCTCGGGGGACAGACACTGGACCACTGAAGAATGGAACATCGGTGCCCCGGCATGGACAGAGTTGGAAAACGAGCTCACAGCCTTCAACCCCCGAGCTTAGGCTCATGGACAGACCCAAGTGGATCAAGTCCGTATGAGCCCTGGAAGCAGAAAACAAGGAGAAGTCCTCCATCATCGTGGCGGTAGAAGCAAACGACTGGCTCCTAAACGAACTCAAGAAACCACACCCAGCAATGGCGGTCTACGGACTAAGGTGCAGCTTTCGGAAGTACATCCGCAAAGACGCCTCTACACACTGCGAGAGGTGCCTACAATACGGACACCACGGGGCCCACTGCAGAATGCCCTCAATCTGCAAATACTGCGGTAACCAACACCACACCAAGGACCACATGTGCGGCTCCCTATACTGCACAGCGGGAAAAGGCAAACCATGCTCGCATATCATCAGGAGATGCGTGAACTGCGACGAAACATCCCACTTTACCGGGGACAGACACTGCCCAACAAGGACCAGGGCCCGCAGCCCCACAACCGCCGAGAAAGGCAAAGCACCGGCAGGGCCGGCCAACCCCACCCCCCATAAATAATTATGGCGACCACGGATATAATTTTCCACAACGTCGGCGGGTCGATGAACGTGGTCACAGAGTTACTTAAGTCCTCCCTGAAACTTAAACCAAAGATTATAGCACTAGCTGAGTGCCCCCTAGAAAATGAAGACTGGAGGGATATGAAAGGTTTCACTTGTTACGCTGACACAAAAGCGGCTAAATACGGCTGTGCCTTATACATTAGGAATGAATATGTTAGCATGTTCGTGGTCGGACGGATAACCACACAATACGTCACCCTGTGGAGCGCGGGGACAGAAATCACCTTCGGCTACCAAAGACCCAATAGACACGACTGGGATACCGAAAACGAATGGCACACAGGAGACAGAAATGTTGTCATCGGAGACCTGAACGCCAAACACCGGAATTGGTCAGCAGGATCAAACGCGGAAGGGCTGAAACTGAACCGGTGGTTGCAAGCAAGAAACATGGAAATTAGGAACCGACACATAATCACCATGCCCACCAGCCGGAATGCCCAAGGAGGTACCACAATCGACCTGGCCATATCAGACCCAAACACACCCTGCAAAGCCAACACCATCGACATATCGTCAGCTCAACATAAGGCCCTAAAAATCAAGATCGGTATAGTATGGAGAAAATCCCAAGAACTTGCATTGCGGTATGACAAAGCGGACTGGGAGAAGATTAAGACCGAACTACTCTTCCTGGACGAAAGAGTCACGGACCCGGACAAAGTTCAAAAAGAACTTACTAGGATCATCCATAAACACACTCCCAGAGCCAGGCCCAACGCAAAGGCATTCTGGAACAAAGACCTGGAAACCATGAGGAATAAGATCAAAAGGGAGCGAAAGAAAATACCCCAAAACCCCACGCTTCCAATGATGATAAAGTCCTATAGACAGGCGATAGCTAAAGCAAAGATAGAAGCCAACGGCAAGAGTTTACAGGAAGAAACAGACCCGGAATGCTTCAGAAGGGTCAAACCCACGACTACAAAGAGGCCCATCCCAGCCCTCACAAAACCCGATGGGACCGACGTCTCCGAACACCCCCACAGAGCGGAGGAACTACAAAGAGCACTATATGGGGGGGAACATAGACGACCCACCCCACCCAAACCCACCATGACCTCTAATAGGATCACCATTGCAGAGCTCGATAAAGCCATAAAGGCTTCACCAAATGGAGCGGCAACCGGGCCAGACGACATCCCCACGAGAGCCATACGAGAACTCAGAAAGGCGAAAGAGAACCTCTTCCTCAAAATGATGAACAAAGCGTACACCGAAGGGATACCAGACAGTTGGAAAACGAGCACCACGATCCTCATAAGAAAGGCAAAAAAGGATTCCTACAGACATGCAAAAAGCTGGAGACCAATCCAACTCCAATCCATCCTTTCGAAGATACTGGAAAGGGTGATAGTGGCCAAGCTAGCTGACCTCCGCCTCCTAAGCCCCCGCATGTTCGGAGGGAGAAAGAGCAATGGCACCACAGACGCCATACAAGCCCTGAACGACTTCGTCGAAAGGAACAAGGGAAGAAATATCTGCCTTTCGGCCCTGGACGTCGAAGGAGGGTTTGACCACCTCGACCTCAACCGAACTTGCAACAAGATAAGAGAACACAGCTCCCACCTGGCACAGTGGATCGAGAACTGGGGACACAACAGGCAAACAGCATACCGATTTAACGGCAGAACGTCAAGAGCCTTCGGAACCGACCTGGGCACCCCACAAGGATCCCCGCTATCCCCCATTTTATTTCTCATAAGCGTTAAGGACGTTGTGGACAGCGAAACCAAGACATCCACGACAACGGAAACCGATATCTTCTCATACGTCGACGACATATTGGTAGCGACGGCATACGAAGACAAGAGAGAAGGACAAGAATACCACCAGGAACTCCTGGACCAACTCTCGACCAAGGCATCAGCAGCGGGTTACAAGTTCTCTAAGCAAAAGGGAGAATACATACAACTCCACACAAAAAAGAACCAACACCTCCTACCCAACGTCGAAGGGACCCCCCTCGGCAAACAAGTGACCATGAGATGGCTGGGATTCATCATCAGCGAGGACTGGAAATGGAAACAGCACATGAAACATTGGATAGCAAGGGCCACGAACACCGGCTACGGCATTAGTGCCATGACGAGCAGATACCAGGTTGGCGGTCTGAACGCATGGTGCACCCACAGACTCATCAAGGGGTTGGTACTTCCACAACTTACCTACGGCATCGAAGTATGGGAAAACAAGGCAATGATAGCCGAGGCACAAGTCGCGCTAAACAAGATAGTCCGCTCAGCATACGGGATAGAGCTCAAGGTTCCAACGATAGCAATCCAAACCGAAACAGGCATACCCCCACTGGACCTCCTGACCTTAGGAAGGCTCAACACCCTGGCCCTAAGGGCCAAATTCGTGGGAAGGGACACGAACATGACCAAGAGGTGGCTCCAGGACTCGGGCATCGCACCGGTAATTGAATACGCCACAGACCAGAAGACAGGGAAGGACAGGATCAAGGAAAACATCCGACACCTCTGGAAAGAACAAATCGACCAGACCGACATCAGGTACAAAGGCAAACCAAGGGCCTCGTACAAACACCTGCGGGGAATAACAAGACAACACCTCCGGGAGGTAATAGCCCTGAGGGCCACCGCGGGGTGGCCCTACCAAAAAGCCAACGGAACAAGGCGTCAATGCGAATGTACAAGAGACATTATCACCCCCGAACACCTTTTCAGGTTCTGCGGCGTAGTCCCACACACCAACTTGCAGCTTCATAGCAACAAGACTATTGAACGACTGGTCGAGTGGATCGAGAGCTGGCCCAAGAGCCTGAGGAACACCGTCGAGTCCAAGGCAGAAGACAGAGCCGCCTACAGAAAACAAACAGCTGGGGCCACCATCAATATCCCCACATCACAACCGAGTCAACGACTCCCCAGCACCCCAGCTAAAAACATAAGGAAACATACCGCATGCGAAATCTGCGGCAAAGCAGTCCAGGCCAATAAAGTAGCACGGGACAAACACGCCAGAACACACCTCCCGGGATACACAAGGGGAGGCAAGAGGATAAACGGTCCCAGTGGCGCAGGGACGAGAACAGGAGCGGCGGGCCCAGTGGCTAGTGGGCATAATGACTAGCAGAAGTATTTCTTTAGGTACACAACCACCGGGGCATAGAGATGCAGGAAGTGGGTTTTCTTTGTTTAAGGATTTCTTAACGTACACGACCATAGGGCCCGGAGGGGCAGGTATGGGTTTCCCTTGTTGAAGTAGGATTTATTTCATAAAGTACACGACTATTGG
>Ga0307517_10001208_pt1 | contig 43468 bp, 32 predicted proteins | sample 23_EM_MG_FD_194515 | JGI IMG/M metagenome (GOLD analysis project Ga0307517, IMG submission 194515) | Populus trichocarpa ectomycorrhiza microbial communities from riparian zone in the Pacific Northwest, United States - 23_EM | ecosystem: Host-associated > Plants > Roots > Unclassified | place...
GCGGCGTGATGTCGGGCAGGCGCTCGACGCCGAGCTGGCTGTACGAGAACAGGCCCAGCACGCACAGCGCCACCATGACCATGGTGGCGAAGACCGGGTTGTTGATGGAGACGCGGGTGAACCACATGGCGCGTTCCGGTCAGGAGGCTTTGGACGAGGCCGCGCTCGCGCGTGCCGCCGGCACGCCCGGCGTGCCGTTGATGCGCGCCTGCGCACCTTCCTTGAGGCTGTCGAAGCGTGCCGCCAGCACCTGCGTATCGGCCTTCAGGCCTTGGGTGACCTCGACCCGGCCGATCGCATCGTCGCGCCGCCCGGTGATCACGATGCGGCGCACCAGCACGCCCTGCTCCAGCGTCCAGACAAAGTCCTGCCCCGACGACTGGCCGACCGCCGCCACCGGCAGCGTCAGGCGCTGCGCGCCATCGTCGAGCAGCACGATCGCGCTCGCGTACTGGCCGGCGCGAAAGGTCTCGTTCGGATTCGCCATCACGACGACGACACGGATGCCGCGCGTGCCGAGTTCGGCCGACGGCGCGATGCGGTCGATGTGACCTTCGACCGGCGTAGCAGCGCCCTCGACGCGCACACTGAGCTTTTGCCCCGGCTTCAGCAGCGAGACTTGATGCGTGCCGACGACGCCGGCGAGTTCGAGCTCGGCCAGGTCGACGACCGTCAGCAACTCCTGCTCGGCGCTGACCTTCTCGCCCGGCAGCACGCTGCGCTTGCCGACGACACCGCTGATCGGCGCGGCGAGCGCGGCCTCGCGGATGCTCAGGCTCGAGGTCGCCCACTGCGCCTGCGCCGACTTGAGCTGCGCACGCGCCGCCTCGAGCGTCGCGCGCGAGGATTCGAGCGCGTTGGTCGAGATGAAGCGCTGCTTTTCGAGGTCGATGTTCGAGTTGTGCTGGCGTTCGGCCTCATTGAGGCGCGCCTTCGCCGAGTCGACGCCGGCGGCGCGTTCGGCGGCACGGCTTTGCAGGTCCGACAGATCGATCGTGCCGAGCGGCTGACCGGCCTTGACGCGGCTGCCCTCGGCGACCGCCAGGCTCAGCAGCGTGCCGGCCGCCTTGGCGCGCACGACCGCCGTGCGCGGCGCCATCAGCGGCCCGGAAAACTCGATGCGCTCGGGCATCGCGGTCAGCACCGGCCTGACCACCTCGGCCGGCATGAACTCCAGCGTCACGTCCGGTTTCTTGTTCTTGTCCTCGGCAGAGCCGGTGCTTTTGGCACGCGACACCACCAGCAGCGTGGCCGCGACGATGATGATCGCCGCGCCCCCGCCCACGAGCCACCGCTTGCGCATGGGGCTTCCTTTCCTGTTTCGTTGACCGGCACGGTAGAGTTTTCCATAGTTGATCGTCGTGCCGCGATCGTTCTGAAGGTACTCGAGAACTCGCGCAGCCGATAGTCCAGCTGCTTCAGGCCGTCCTCGAATTTCGGCGTCTCGGCGAAGACGATGCGACACAACATCAGCACTTGTCGCATCCGGTCCTCTGCTTACCCGAGGTTCGCGTGCCAGAAGCACCACCCCAGTTTGCCCAGGTATCCGATCAGCAGACGCTTCGTGGCGCGCTCGGTCTCAGTACAGGCCCTCAAGCCACCGGCAATCAGCTCGATATAGCAGACTCGAATCGAGATGTGAAACCAATCGAGGATGGGTTGCGTGGAAAATGGAAGCCGTCGATAAATGCTCTGCAAGCTGTTTGCGCGATCCGTGATGACCGTGAGCCGTGGTATGGCCGAGAGGGCGAGGCAACTGCGGGAGTGTCAGGTCGGGTCTAGCCAACGTGTGGTTTCGGCAAAGAAACCAGGTACGACTTGGTGTAGTTGCCGGGCGTTGGCCTGTTCAAAAATGTCAAGGCCCACTGCCAAGTCAAGGATCCCCATGCCGAACGGCGAAAAAATCAAAGGCTTGCCTGATCGCAGGGTTACCTTGCCGATCATCAACTCGGCCAGTGTGCCATCGATGAAGTCGCGGTTTCCCACGAGCTGCTCGGCCAAATGCGGCGATGTGGAGGCCTTCAGACAATGGTCGATGTCATCGACAATATTGGCGCCTTGAAGGATCAACTCAGGCGCAAGGTCGCGCAGCGACACATTCAGGATGATCTGGTCAGGACGAAATTGTCTCGGGGGCGCCACATAGGGCACCGCAGCCGTAGTGGCAAAGACCACAACATCGCAGCGCAACGCCTCGTCCAGCGTCTGTGTCGTCACCACCGCCAGGCTAGACCTCGCAACATGCGCAGCCAAAGCCTGAGCGGCAACACCGTCGATGTCATGCACGACGACGGACTTGGCTTGCCAGTCGTCGGCTATGAACATATCGATGATATTGCGGGCAATGACGCCGGCGCCGACGATCCCGACGCTCCCCGTTTGCCGCTGCTTGCCATTGAGCCAAAAGGCCGCAAGAACCGCCGACGCGGCCGTGCGTACCGCGCTGATCAATGACGCCTCGATACAAGCAATTGGGTAACCGGTGTCGGCACTATTTAAGATCAGCACGGCCGACGCGCGTGGCAGGTTCAGGCGGGTATTGCCTGGGTAACTCGCGATCCACTTGATACCCGAGACCGGCCGCTCACCAAGCAAGGCTGCGGGCAAAGCGATGATGCGGTTGGCAGGGACATGCGGAAAGCGAAGGAAGTAGCTGTCTGGGTTGACGCTTGCGCCGGCATAGTGTTGCAGGTAGGCATCGGCGACCAACGTAATGAATCGCTTCGGCTGCTCATCGATGATTTGTCGAACGGCCGTGCCGGGAATGACCGAAAACTGCATCATGGGATTCGCCTTGTCGGTTCAGCGATGACGGGCGTCGGATGGTAGGCAGGGGCCGGAAATTCAAAGGCGGCGTCCGCCGCGAGCCAGGCGTCGCCGAACTTCTCGGTTACCCAATCATCGTTGTAGATTGTGTCAAGGTAACGGTCGCCGAGGTCAGGCGAAATGGCCACGATCACAGCGTCGGCTGCGATCCGCTCGCGCCAGGCTAGCACGGCAGCAACCACCGTGCCGGTAGAGCCTCCGACCAGCAGTCCCTCGGAGCGAGCCAGCACGCGACACATCTGGATTGCAGCAATCTCGGCCACCATCTCATGTGCGTGCAAGCCCGTGGGATCGAAAATGTCAGGGCGTCGGCTCGTACCCAGTCCAGGCAGAAAACGGCTGCCCGGTGGATGGCCAAAGGTGACCGAACCGACACTGTCGACCGCAACGACCTTGACCTCTGGGCGATGCAAGTTGAAGTACTTGAGGCAGCCCATGAGCGTGCCGGTCGTACCTGCGCCAACGAACAAGTAGTCCAAGCGCTCAAAGCGCGCAGCAATGGCGGGTGCCGTGGTCTTGTAGTGCGCCGCCGGGTTCTCCGGATTGGCGTACTGGTTTAGCCAGAGCAGATGAGGATTCGACAACTGGGCATCCTGGATATATCTGATCCGGCTTCCGAGAAAACCCCCACTCTCGTCGGGTCGTGTCACCTGGACGATCTGGGCACCGAAAGCTTTCATCATCTTCAGATTCAGGTCAGAGACATTCGGATCCACAACGCAGGTGAACCGATAGCCTCGCTCGGCGGCAATCATGGCAATAGCCACGCCCAGACTGCCCGATGATGACTCTATAAGAACGGTTTGTCGGTTGATGAGCCCCGCCCGTTCGGCAGAATCGATCATGCTTAGCGCGGCTTTGAGCTTCACCGAGCCGCTCAGGTTGAGCGATTCGAGCTTGAGGAATAAGCGACTCAGCCCAATTGTCCGGACTTGGACGTAGCCATCCTCGTGGCTGATGGCAGATGCACCATGCATCAAAGAACCCTCATTCGTTCGCCTCGGTCGCGTTGGAACGCTGCCCGACGATATCGAGAACGCACGCTCGGCGCAATCGTTCGATTCTTGCATTCAGCCGCTCACGTCGCTCGAGCCCCGGCGCATGCTGAGAGTCCACAGCCACGTTTGGAGCAGGCGATGCGTGAGACGCTGCCCGAGTGGAGTCTGAGGCCGCTCGCGCACGCGCTGATGGCCATGCGCGGTGTGCAGCTGATCGCGGCGATGACACTGGTGGCCGAGCTGCAGGACTTCCTGCGCTTCGAGTCGCCGCGCAAGCTCATGGCCTTCGTGGGCCTGGTTCCTGGCGAGCATTCCTCGGGGCTCAAGCGCCGCCAGGGCAGCCATGGCCCATCAATGGACGCTCCACCTGCTCCCCCTAATACAGCCGCACCTACAAATATTGAGAGGTGGCACCTGAATGTCGTTCTGCTTCAATGCCGCCAACTAGCGCGCCTGACGTCGCTGCGGGAGGCGCCGCGGAGAGGCAGCCGAGCGGGCGATTTGTTGTGGTCCTAGAGCACTGTCTTGAGGCCTCTAAATTCAACGTTCTGGTACGAAACGAAGGTCTGGTAACACCGCCAAATCGCTACTGGCTATCGTGTAGCGGACTATCCAGGGAGTCCGAATGATCTCTCTTACCAGCAAAGCCGCCCGCCTGACGCGATACAGCGATCGGCACGGGGGCGTCGATTGCGCCATTTCGGGGACCTTGTTCGAGAGAGATCTCGCCCAGTTGCGAATTGATCTTCTCCGTCATATTGAAAGACACGACTTGCATTGGATGACGGTGGACATTCGTCAGACGACGCTCATCGTCGACGAATCGGCTGCCCTTCCGCTGACGACCGTGACAGCAGCAGACGCACCGCTACGGTTGCGCCCGGTCGCAGTCGTCGTCAAGCCCGAATTGGAAACGCTCTGCCTTCAATGGCAATGGGAAATGGCCCATGAGGGCTTCATGCGTGGTGTTTTTCTGGATCCCCAGGAGGCTTCGCGCTGGTGTCGCTCTCGGTCGCTGCCTGACGCTTCGGATGCGTAGTCGACAGCAACGAAGCGCTCAGTTTGTGTGGCCGCTTGACGGCTGTCATCAGAAGGAAGTCCAGCTGGACCAATACTTTGGCGATCACTAGCTGATTGGAGATCTTCGGCAGCGACTCATCGATCATTTGATGCGCTAGCGAAACTCCCTGGTCAGGGGCAGCGGGGATGCTACTGCGCTTGGTAGGCGGCATCGCCTTGTCGAGCATGCCAATGAGTGTGCGCAGTGCGTCTGGATCGTTCGGCGACCGAGCAAGAACAGCAAGCTCGTCGGCAGTCGAGCTACGGCGACCGCGGGGAATCGCATCCAGGCGTCTGGCCAACTCGCGCATCAGCGCGGACGCTGAAATCGTCACCGCAGAGGCGGCAGTTTGAGCCGGCGCAGACTCGCCGTGAGCAGGACGTGAAGGCTCATTCAACAGATCCGCAAGCCGCGCACTGAAGTCTGACACCTTGCAGTTGAGGCCCCGCGCGAAGGCCGCCGCCGCCTTGGGGCTGAGGGCAGTTTTCCCGTTCAGAAACGCCCCAACGGCCGACTGATTTCCGATGCCGAACTGGTGGCCGAACTTCTCCTGTGTTGCCCAGCCACGCTCGGCAAGCGTGCTCTTCATACGATTCCAAATTGAACGAAGGCGCCGCGATTCCTCGCGGTGCTCTTCCGTCACATTTTTTCCCGAAGTCTTTGTCATGAAACCGGATCGTCCAAGTAGTAAGACGAACATTCAAATACCGGCGGTATTGACGTTGTAGACTATCTGCCGTATTCTTGCCTTCACTGTGATCTTCCCCACGCATTGCTCGATCGTCATGGGAGTGCAAGCAGAGATGTCCGGAGATTTGATCTCGACGCCCGCGTACTGCCGTGCAAAGCGACGCACTTAAGCAGTTGCGACCGTCATTCACTAGGGTCAACACCCAGCATGTTTTTTCAGCTCTGATCGGCCAGAGCGGGGCTCGCAGTCGGGAATTTCGCAGAGGCTGGCTCACTCGGAAGCGTTCAAGACTTTGGAGGCAAGATGAAAGCGATCACGTATGCCCTATTCGTCGCGGTGGCTCTGTCCGGCTCCGCCCCCGCACACGCCGTCGACGGCTGCAAGGTGATGCTTTGCATCACTGCCAACTGGAAGAACATCTCCCAGTGCCGCCCCGACGTAGAGCAGGCCATCCACGACGTGGAGCGCGGCCGTGGCTGGCCCTCGTGCAACGAGGCAAACGGCGCGAGCTACCAGTGGGCAACAGAGGCCACCTGTCCGGTCTTCTACTCGAGCTACAACTCAGAAACCGGCGCCTGGTCGGGCTGCCAGTACAACGCGATCCTGTCGGTGAGGATCAACAACGTGCCCTGGTCCGACATGTTCTGGACCTTCGGCAGTACGGCCACATCGACGCGCTACTACGCGCCGGCGCGTGCCGCGCTCGGCGACTCGATCGACCCCCGTTTCGATCTCGATGCAGCGGCCTGGGTGCCGCCGCCCCCAGCACCCGTCTGCAATGGCGGCGACAGTTGCTGAACCGAGAAGCTGCAATGGAGCTTGCTTCCCTCCTGCTTGCCTGCGCGCCGCTGATCGCGCCTGGCACCGCCCAGGCGCTGATCGCGACAGAGTCCGGCGGCAACCCCTACGCCATCGGCGTCGTTGCCGGCAGCCTGGTGCGGCAACCGGCGAACCTCTCAGAAGCGCTCGCCACCGCACGCGCCCTGGAAGCCTCTGGCCACAACTACAGCGTCGGCCTCGGCCAGATCAACAAGGCCAATTTTTTGAAGTACGGCATGACGCTCGAGACGGCCTTCGACCCTTGCGCCAACCTGCAGGCGATGCAGGGCATCTTGGGCGACTGCTTCGATCGTGCGGCCCGGCGTGCGGACGCACAGAACGCGCTGCGCCAAGCCTTGAGCTGCTACTACAGCGGCAACTTCCAAACCGGCTTCGATCACGGCTACGTCCGCAAGGTCGTTACAGCCTGGTCCGCGCAACACCCGAGATAGAGGAGGGCGCGAACCAACAGGCATCCAGATACGCAACCCTCCTTGGTTTTCAGTCGAACTCAACTCTTCAAAGGCCTTCACCATGACCAACGTTCAACTTCACACCCGCGCTCCCTCCCTCATGCAACGCTGGCTCGTCGTCGGCGCCGCAATGCTTGCCACCGCCATGCTGGCCGACCCCGCGATGGCGCAGGCCCTCGAGCCGGTCACGCGAGCTGGCACCATCATCCGCGATACGGTCGTCGGCCTCGCCCTCGTCATCCTGACGGCAGCCTGGGGCATCGCCGGTTACAAGATGGCCTTCAACGGCGCGAACTTCCGCGACGTGACCGGCAACATCATCGGCGGCGCGATCGCCGGCGGTGCCGCCGCGCTGGCCGCCGTGTTCGTGACTGCGTAGGGCACCGTGCGCGAAGCCATTTACAAGGGCGCCACACGTCCCGCGATGAAGTGGGGCGTGCCCTTGATGGCGCTCGTCGCCATCTTCATGCCCTGCATCGTCGTGGCCGCCTGGGGCGCCGGGCTTGTCTCCATCTGGATCGCCCCGGGCATGGCCGCTGTGCTCGTGCCGCTGTACGCATGGATGCGCTACGTCACCTATCGAGACGACCAGCGGCTGCTGCAGATGATTCTGCGAATGAAGCTCGTCGTCGCCAACCCGAATCGGCGACTCTGGAAGGCTCGCTCGTACACGCCTCATCTCATGCGGAAGAGATCGCCATGACCGCTACACCGCGCTACTGGGACCAGGCCGGCAAGGAGGCCAGCCTGTCCGACTTCGTGTCGATCTCGGCGCCCGTCTCTGAGCACGACACCATCACGCGCAGCGGCGACTACCTGCGGACCTGGCGCCTGGAAGGCGTCGCCTTCGAAGCCGCGTCTCCCAGCGTGCTCAGCGACTGCCACGAGTCCCTGTGCAGCTTACTGAGCAATCTCCCCGCCGGTCAATGCGCGGTCTACATGCACCGCCTGCAGCGCAAGATGACGGACCGGCTCACCGACCCGATCGAGCCGCACTTCAGCGCCGAGTTCTCGAAGATCTACCAGGACGGCCTGGCGGCCAAGCCCTTCATGAGCCGGGAGCTGTACATCACGCTGTTGTACCGCCCGTTCCGCTCCGACATGGCCAAGCGCTTCGCCCGCGCCGGCCGCAGCACCGACACCATCCGCGAGCAGAAGGATGCCGCTATCGCGTTCATGCGCGACAAGGGCGCAATCGTCGAGCGCACGCTGCGCGCTTTCGATCCCACCCTGCTTGGCCTGCGCGAAGAGCAGGGCGGCCTCTTCTGGGAAGCCGGCGAGCTCTACAACTACCTGATCAACGGCACCTGGCGCCGCATCAGCTACCCCAAAGGTCCGGCCTGGCGCACTCTACCCAATGCCCGACTTCTCTTCGGCGGCGACAAGCTCGAGATCCGTGAAGGACTGCGTCGTCGCTTCGTGGCGATGCTCGACATCAAGGAATACTCGAGCGACGTCGAGCCCGGCTCCCTCGGCTCTCTGCTGTACGAGGCTGCCGAGTTCATCGAGACCCAGAGCTTTGTCTCGATGACCCGTCGCAAGGCCACCGCCTCGCTCAAGCTGCAGCGCGATCAGCTGATTGCGTCAGACGACACCGTCGTCACGCAGATCGAAGCGATGGACCAGGCGCTGAACGACCTGGGCGACGGCCGCTTTCAGATGGGCGAGTACCACTACTCGCTGGCTGTCTTTGGCGACACGATCGACGAAGCCGGACTGAAGGCGGCCAAGGCCCTCGGCGCCATCGCGGAAGTCTCGGCGATGGAGCTAGTCCCGGTCGACCTGGTGGCCGACGCGGCGTGGTTCGCCCAGCAGCCCGGGAACTTCAAGTGGCGTCCGCGCAAGGCATCGCTGTCAAGCCGCGCCTTCGCCGCGCTCGCGTGCAGCCACAACTTCCTGCGTGGCAAGCGAGACGGCAATCCCTGGGGCGAAGCGCTCGCGATGATGGACACGCCGAGCGGCCAGCGCTTCTACCTGAACCTGCACGCGAGCGATCCCGACGAGGACAGCGAAGACAAGAAGTTGCCCGGCAACAGCCTGGTCCTGGGATCGACCGGCGCCGGCAAGACGACCCTCCTGTGTGCACTGCTCGCGTTGACGCGCAAATGGCGCACGACGCCTCGCATCGTGTCCTTCAGCCTTGACCGCGACACCGAGATCATCATCCGTGCGCTCGGCGGCAACTTCTACCTGTTCGACCGCAACGTGCCGACTGGCATCAACCCGTTGCAGCGCGCGGTCACGCCGGATTGCATCGCGCACTGGACCGCGCTGGTCACCCAGTGCTTCATCGGCGACGGGATGCCGCTGCTGCCATCCGACCGCGACGCGATCGCCAACGCTGTGAACACCGTGGCGCGCATGGACGACCCGCGCCTGCGCTGGTTCTCCACCGTTCGGCAAAGCCTCCCCCGCACCGGAGAGAACAGCCTCTACAACCGCTTCGGCCGCTGGTGCCGAGGCGGCGAGAACGGCTGGGTCTTCGACATGGCACCGGACCACCTCGGCGAGGTCCACACACTGAAGGCCGTGGGTTTCGACTACACCGGCGTGATGGCTAACCCGGAGGTCAAGACGCTGATCATGATGGAGCTGCTCGACGTGATGGGCGGCTTGGTCGACGGCTCACCGATGATCTATCACGTGGCCGAGGTATGGAACGCGCTCGGGGATCCGATTTTCGCGCCCTTCATTCGGTACAAGCAGAAGACGATCCGCAAGAAGAACGGCCTCGGCATCTTCGACACCCAGGACGCCGAAGACCTGCTGTCGAACGAGAACGGCAGGGCGGTGGCTGCGCAGTCGGTGACGAAGCTCATCCTGCCGAACAAAGACGCCAGCGAGAAGGACTACATCGAAGGCCTGCGGCTCACCCCGGCCGAGTTCGAACTGGTGCGGGACTTCGGCAAGACCGGCGCACGCAACTTCCTGTGCAAGCAGGCCTACGGCACCGTGCAGTGCAAGTTCGACCTGAGCGGCGCCGACGACATGCTCACGGTGCTCTCGGCCAGCATGGACAACGTCGAGTTACTCGACGACATCCGCGCCGAAGTCGGCGACCACCCCGACGACTGGCTCCCCATCCTTTACCAGCGCGTGCGCGAACGGCGCGCCAACAACTCGAGGAAGAAAGCAGCATGACACCCAACCGAATCTACACAGTCGTCTTGGGCGTCGGCCTCGCTCACGCGAGCGCCTTCGCCGTCGACGGCGCCACCGCGCCGTACAACGAGGCCGTGACGATCGTCAACGGCAAGCGGGTCGTCGAGGTCGCGCCGCTGCCGCCGCATATGCGTGCCTACGTGTCGAGCTTCACGAAGCCGGGCACCGCGGGAGAAAACACACGCCACAGCGTTGAGACAGAGCAGGGCCTGATGGATTGCGAAGGCATCAACTTCTATCACCCGAAGGCGTGCGTTCCCTCCGACTACGGCAAGGTCGTCCGCACTCGCGAGTGGACCGTGAAGATGAAGGGGGCCTGGTACTCGTGCATTGGTCGAACCAAACCGGTCGAGTGCATTCCGCTCGTCGCGGACGGCAAGCTCCGCGCACTCCCAAGCAAAGAAGAGTAGCAAGCATGTTCGGCAGACTTGGTCTCTGGCTTTCGCAGTTCACGAGCGGGTACGTCGCACGCGTGGTCGGCGATCTGTCGACCGGACTGTCGGTGATCGCACTGATCTGGCTCACCGTGTACATCGCCAACTATGGCTATGCGGTCGTTCGCGGCGAGGTCCAGGAGCCGATGTCGGTTTTCGCGTGGAAGATGACCAAGATGGCGTTCATCCTGGCCTTCGCACTCAGTGCGGCGCGCTACATGAGCTTCGTCTTCACGACTGCCGATGGTCTGCAGGACAGCATGGCGACGATCTTTCTGGGTGGCGGGAGGTACAACGATTCAGCCCCCACAACAGTGTTCGGTGCGCTCGATACCGCGAACAACCGGGCCAACGACATCCTGAAGGACATCTGGCGCGACGCCAGCATGTGGCGGCTGGACCTGGTGTTCGCGTCGATGATGTTCTCCACGGGGACCATCGTCTTTTTGCTACTCGGCGCGTTCGTCACAGTGCTGTCCAAGGTGATCCTGACCTTCGCTTTGGCACTCGGCCCGATGGCGATCCTGTGCCTGATGTTCAAACCGACCTCGAAGTTCTTCGACTCATGGCTGTCGCTTGTGCTGAGTGCAGTCGTGCTGGCCTGGTTCGTCTTCTTCGCACTCGGGTTGTCGTTCTTTGTTGTCCAAGAGCTGCTTCGAGGAATGCAGCTCTCAGGCGCCTTCACGGCAAGCGGTGCGGCGGCCGCCATCGAAGCCGCCGCCACCTACCTGACCTTCATGATCATGCTGGCCGTCCTGCTCTATCAGGCGCCGCATCTGGCGTCGCAGCTGACCGGTGGCGCGTCGATCCAGACTGGCGCCCAGATGGCCGCGGCCGGGCTCGCTGCGAAGCGCCTGTTTGGGGGTGGCGGCCGTGGTGGGGCTGGCGCCACCGGCGCGACCGGTAGTGGCGGATCGGTCAGCCGATCCAGCTTCCGCAGTGCGCGCTGCAGGCCACCCAGCTCGGCTACCACCTGGGACAGCATCGGCACCTCCACGTCGTCGGGGTGCCGGCCGAGGTCTAGCGAGATCCGCCAGAGCTCGCCAAGGAGCGGATGCGGCGCCGGCGGCGCAAGCTCTTCGAGCTTCGAGCGCGCGACCGGCCGCTCGCGCACGCGCGCCCGGGCTCGCAGCTGCAGCAGCCGGGTGCCAACGTTTTGGCGGCGGTATCGGCTGGCCAGGAAGCGTTGCTCCCATTCCTTGTCGGCGAAGACGAACGCAATGCCCGGGCCGACCAAGAAGGCTTCTTGATGGACGACATGGTCAAGGAAGTCTTTGAGCTCGACCTGGTTGAAGTACTTCTGAAAAGTCCCACGGGTGGTGATCACCCCGTCGCCAAACTGACGCCCCATCGACTCAGGGCCGTAGAGCATGACGGCAACGGCCATCACGCCCCGCGTCAGCCTGAAGGCGCGATGAAGGACATCGACCCGTTCGGCCGGATCTTCGATAACGTTGATCACAAACCCAACGTTCACAACGTCGGCCGGCACACGTTCTCGGTCCGGGGCGTAGTGCGGGTCCCAGCCTGATGCGACGAAGCCTTCGGTCGTCAAGGCGGCGATGTCGTCGCCGCGGCCGCAGCCGTAGTCGAAGAACGAGCGCTCGGGAGCGAGGAGGCCGTGACGCAACAGCAGTTGCACCGGCGCGGAGATGGCCGTACGCGCGAGAGCGGTCAGGTGCCTCTGAACACTCGGCAGGCCACCCCCCGCCAGGTCCACCGCTAACTCGCCGGCGTCGTTCCCCAACGGCAGGAACTCGTCGCCGACGAGAGAGTAGCCCTTGGCGGCGATTGCCCTCTGCCAGTTGAGCTGAAAGCCAATCACGCCCGGCTCGTCGAACAGCCCGATGGCCTCGGCGGCCCGGGTGATTGCCAGCCACCTAGCGCGCGAGGGGTGCTCGGGCCCGACAAGCAGCTCCTTGCGGTGGAGGACCGGCGGATTCAGTGAGTCGGCATAGCTGCGCAGAACGAGCGACGACCCACCGCCGTTACGCATCGTCCAGCTGCTGGCCAGGGCCGGGAATGGATCATCGTCGAATGCCGGGTACTCCAGCAGCGACACACGCGCAGTGCGTATGTTGATCTTGGCGACGTTGATGCGTTGGCTGGCTCCGTCGGGCAGCGCCGCGATCGCGGCGCGCACGCGCTCTCGATGACTGTCGACGATGCTGTCGACGGTGGACACGTGCACGTACAGGTCGTCGCCAACCTGTTTTCCGACGCGGTACATGTTCCTGGTCTACTCCGGCGTTCTTGCTTCTACCCAGTCTTCGAAGTCAACTCTCGCGTGCAAGTCGACGGCTGAGTCGGCCCGATGCGTTGGTCAAGAGGTCGTGATAGTTGTACAAGGAAGCATCAAACAGATCGAGAGGGTTCAGGGACTATGTCGTTCAGATCTCCCGTCACCCAAACTTCTAGGCTGTCGGGTCGCCGACGGCAATCGGGCCCAGGTATTCCGGCAGCAGCCGGAGCAGCGACTCCCCCTTACCCTCATCGGGGAACAAAAGCGCGACCAACGCTTCGAAACTCTGCGGTTGCAGGATTGCTTCCTCTTCCGCAGAAGCCGACGTGATGCGCTGCACCGAGCACAGATAGGCATAGCAGCCCGCGATGTTCGTCGAGGAATCCGCGTTGTTGAAGCGCAGACCCCTGAATCGCATCATCGCGCCATCCGCCAGAAAGACGCCGACCAGGGCTCCTGTGTCGGCACGGATGTCGCCGCGGGTCACGTCGGCCAGCGGACGGTAGACGAGGAGCAACTGGAAGCGCGGTTGTTGCTGCGCTATCGCTGCCGTCGACGCCATCGCCGACAGCTGGGGCATCGCGTCGGGCTCCGGCGGCCCATGGAGAACCAGCGACTGCCCCTCGACCCCGAGCCAGTACGCGTCGGCATTGCGCAGGGACTCGCGCCCGAACGAGCCGATGAAAGTCAGCCAAATTGGGTCGGTGTAGTCGCTCATACGGACGATCGACGGTCTGAAGCGCGCCGCGCCGTGCTCCAGCAGCTGCGCCGAGACGGGCGTCGTGCGCGCAGGCAACTGGGTTTCTGCCTGTTCGAAGCCCGAGGACTTGATCTCCATCATCCATGCCAAATCACCCGCCGGCCGGCGCTGGCCGAGCACCTGCAGGCGCCACGTCGGATCACCGCCGCCATCCCACCGGTCCTTGTGCCAGCTGCACAAATAGCGAATCGCCTCCCCCGGGTCACCCGCGACGGCTGGCCAGACGATTTGAAGTGTCACGGGTACTGCGTCTGGCGTTGTACGCAGCCGGATCTCGAACTGCGGCAGCATGCCGGCCGCCGGCGCATCCAGCGCGAAGTCGCACGGCACCGTATCGTCGCCATCGCGGCGCAGCGGTAGTTCGACACTGCGCGACTCCGAATCGCCGATCATCGGCAGCGCGCTATCGAGCAGTGTCTCCGGCAGCAACAGGCGGCGCGTGCGGATCTTGGCGAGCAGCCAGCGGCCTTCGCCTCCGCGGGTCGAGACGACAACACCGGTCTGCGCCACGAGCGCGTTGGAGGTGATGTCGTGTGTCAGACCGAACGGGGGATGCACATCGAGCTGGAACGTGGCGGCGGCATCGTGCCCATGGAAGATCGGGTTCAATCCGATCTCTCGATACGCGCGGTTCCGGGTGTGCAGCAAGTCGATCTCGAGCGTGTCGCCGATGCCACCGATCCGCGCACCTTCGTCGGTGCGGCGCAGCGCGCCGTCGCAGACCAGCAGGTTGCCGCGCGCGGTCTGGCGCGGTTCGCTCGACCCATCGACGGCGTTGAAGCGATAGGTCGACGTCAGCGGCACGGCCCAGCGCAGCTGCGGCGTAGGCAGGCGCTCATTCAGGTTTGTGGCCGACGTGCCAGGGATGACGGTCCCCGCCGCATACACCTTCTGCTCCAGTGCCAGCGGGCCGTCCGCCGCAGCGCGGATGTCGAGCCAAGCCCTGAACCGCACCATCGAGCGCGCCGTGTACGCCGCGTAGCGCGCCGGCCGTGCGCCGCCCTGCAGCGGTCGCCGATGGATCAAGACCCTGCCGTCTGCCGCTGCGCCGTATTTCCAGCTCGCGCCATCGAAACCGGTCGTCAACGGCGCTTCGAAGCCCTCGCGGTATGACTCGACGCCCGCGAAGCTGACGAGCCAATCTGCCAGGGGCCACTGCGCCAGGGTCGTCGCGCCCGGCAGCCGCACGGGGTAGCCGGTCCAGTGCCATTCGTGACGCTGCACGAACAGGCCCTTGACCCACGAAGCCGCCATCGGGCTGACGCCCTGCAGCGCCATCAGACCGGGCGACAAAGGCTCCGGGATGCCATCCAGGGTGCCATTCGGCGCCACCACCTGGAGCGCAAATTCGGCGGGCGCGAAGCTTGTCCAAGCCGGCGCTGCCTCGAACCAGAGCTCCGAGGGCCCGAACGCGCGATACGGCAAGGCGCCACCCTGAGCGTTGAAGACGGGCACCGCGCTTTCGGGCGACGGTGATAGTTCGATGCCGGCGTAGAAGCGGCAGTCGGGGCTGCGCAAATCGTCGGCGTTGCTCGAGTCGAAATGCCTCCCATCGACCAGAGAAAACGCACGCACCCGCACGAAGCTGCCGCGCGCGACGCGGATCGACAGGGTGTGCGTGCCGTGTGCGCCCTGGCCCGGAAGCGCCGTGGTCGGCGCGCCGGCTCCGGCCGCTGCGATGTCGAGCGTCACGTGGCGCTGCGCGCCCGGCAGCAGCACGTCCTTCTCGACGACGTAGAGACTGCGGTCGATCGGAAACGGATGTACCAGCAGTGGCTCCGGCGCGCCATCCGCCCACACCGCCACGCCGATGGCCGAGACGGCAGGGTGCCAGCTTAGGCCCTGTTCATCGTCCAACTTCGCGGCCGGCCCGTACTGACGAATGCGCTTCGTCACGCTGTCGCGAAATGCGATCAACTGCGCTGCGGTTCGGCCCGCTAACAGCGGATCGGACAACCCGCCATCCGGCCTGTCGAAATCCGTCGTCGCCGTCCCTAGCAACTCGCGCCAGACGATGTCGGTGTTCAACCAGCGCTCGACGAACTCCGCACTCGCCGCGGGCGACTGGATCGTCACGGTGTACTTTCCGTGCTCGCGCTGCAGCCTGGGATCGAACAGGAAGCCACCCGGCAGCTGCTCGTCATGGGTGAGCAAGGCCACCTTCGGCAGCGGCGCGCCCAGTGCCTCGTTCGCCTGGCGGCGACGGTTCAGCTCGAAGGCGTGCGCGCGGGTCTCGTCGCTGAGCTCGAAGGCCGCCGCCGCGAGTTCGACAGTGCGCACCGCAGGCGCGCCTGGCGGCACCGCGGAACGGTACTGCCATTGCGGCGGCCGGTGGGCGTCGCGCGGCAGCGGATTCGGAAAGACATCCACCGCCGGGATCAGCTCCGTGAATCGGTTGTCCTCCTCGATCCGCCAGACCGGGTCAAAGACGCCCCCGGCGTTGTCGAGGCAGGTCGCTTCGGCACGGTAGTGCAGGCCATAGCCCAACAGCGGTAGTTCGCGACCCTGCGGATCCGCCTCCGTTTTTCTGCGCCACAGAAAGTCGATCGCGTCACTGCCGTCGGGGTCACCGTTGACCGGATCTCTCGCAAAAAGTGCTCCGTGCTCGTCGGCCTGCATGGCCGCGATCGGCTCGCCTTCGTACTCGACACTCGTCACGCGCAGACCATTGCGCAACGTCGACCCCACGGTCTCGTGCATCCAGCAGGTTTTGCCAGAGTTTGCGTCTTTCAGCCAGGAGCCGCCGTACACCGCCGTATCGGTGATCCATTGCGCACGCGACTGATCCGTCCGCCACGCCTTCCTGTCGATCGTCGGCATCAGGCTGCACAGTGCGATCGCATAGCCACGCACGCTTTGATCGAAAGCGGTCGGGTCTGCGGGCGCTGTGGTCTCGAAAGCAAGCGTAAGCCCGGGGTCGCGCGGCCGCGGCGCGGCAGGTGCGGCAAGGTGCTGCAGCGCGTCTTCGAACGCATTGACCGCGAGCTTGACCTGCTCGGCGACGACCGGTGCATCCTTCAGCGACGGCAAGGCTTGAAGCCATGACTTGTTCAACGCCTGCACGATGTCGGCAGCGTGACCGCTGCCGCCGTTGCCGGCGCGCGGCTGTGCAAGCCAGCCCAGCAGTTCGGGCACGAAGCTTGAGAGTAGCCCGAGCATGCAATCTTCGGCATCGGGGCCAGTGACGATTTCACTGGCAAGAAAGAGACGCAGCGCCTTGGCCCAATCAGGTTCCGGCGAGGCGAACGGCCCGAGCAAGGCCCCCATCCATGGAGCCAGGAGCTGGCGGCGAGTGTCGGCCTCGGAGATCGCGCGCGCCACTTCGAGCCACGCCTGAACGAAGCGGCGCCCTTCCCCGAGGGGCGTGGTACCCGCCTTCATGAATCCTGCACTGAGTTCGTTCCAGGCGCTCAGCGCACTGACCCAGCCGTCGTGCGTCAAGGCGGGCCAGTTCGCTCCAGCCTCGTGCTTTACCAGCGACGCGAAAGCCGCCTCGAGGGCGGTGGCATTGGGCGGTGCGAGTACGCCCAGCAGTGCCTTGGCACGGTCGGCTTCCGGCACCAGACGCTGTAGCAGATGACGCGCAGCCTGCTGTCCGCCCAACCCGTCATAGGGTGCGCCCCATCCGGTACCGACCTGCTGCCACAACACTCGTCCCCATTCGGCACGTAGGCCTGCATCGGTCGCGAAACTTGCAATGAAGTCGCTGGCAGCCTTGGTTGCAATCGCGTCGGCAGAGGCCTCGCTCACCGCCAGCAGTTGCGTGACACCTCGCGCCAGCAGTTGCAGCGGAGCCAGCTGACGTGCCGCGAGAGCGCGCGCGCTCGACGCTGTCGTGTCACCCTGGCTTGCGCTCGCAGCCGTCTCGATCTCGATCTTGGACTGTCGCCCGGCCGGCATGCAGGCCATGACAAGTTCCGGCCATGCCGCATACGTTGCACGTGGCGGGCCGCCGCTGACGTCCGTCACTGCACTGACGACATAGCGCGCGCCGCCATCCAGCTTGAACTGCGGAAAGCACACGATACTGTCATTCGCCTCCACGCCGACGAGGTCGTCTGCAGCCAACATCACGAAGCCGGCCAACCGCAGCGAGCGGTTAGACGCGGCGGCCGGCCAGTGCGTGAGCGGGGCCATCGCGTGCGGCAGGCTGCGCTTTGTCACGGCGGGCCGCGCGTCGCTGGCGACGGGCGCGTCGATGTCGTCACCACGCACAGAGAAGACGAACGGACAATCGTGGGTCTTGCTGGCGATCTCGTCGCCGATCTCATCTACCGGCAGAGGGCAATCGACCTGCGTTCCTGACAGGAACGGCTTCTCCGCGACCACGGGCCGCCACGAACCGGTGTGGCCGAAGAATACCTGCCACGTCAGCTCCTGCCAGTGCCAAGGCAGCAACAGCTTGCCGACACGCGCGTACGCAGCGCTTCCGGTTTCGGCCGGCCCGCGGCTGCGTCCGTCGAGGCTGTCCTGAGTGTCGCCACCGTCTTCGCGCCGGGACCATGGCATCACGAGGTTGACCGCGTAGACCTCGACGCCGACCCCGGAGTCGAGGTGCTTGCAGCGCGTGGTCTGAATCGCCCATCCGGTGTTGTCAGGCATGTCGTGTTCCTCAGAGCTTGTGTTCGGCAGCGGTGTGGACTTCGAGCGTGTAGCACCAGCAGATCTCGATCTCGACATCGAGCTGGCCGCGCGCCGTGGTGCCGCCGCCCGACTGGTGCTCCACCTCGAGCAGCAAGGCGACCGACGCATTGGCGATGCCCAGGATCCGGGCGCTGCCCTGAATCGTCATCCCGGCGTGCAGCGAACCGCCAGCCTTGCTGATCTCGGCGTTGGCGAACAGCAGGATCGAGTACGAGCCTCTCGCCACACCGGCCAGGTTGAACGCGCGCATCGAGCCGAGCGCCAGACCCAGGCTCGCGCGCGGCTCGATCTCGCTGCCCTTGGCGGTGCAACTTGCCTCCAGCCAGAAGCCGCCGCCGAGGTAGCTGACCTGCACGAACACCGGCGCCGTCTTGGAGCCCAGCGCCACGTGGGTGGCGATCTCGAAGGTGCCTTGCTTGTTCATGCGCAGACCCAGGCCCGACGCGATCAGGATCGGCCCGATCGTCACTGGCGGGATCGGCGGCAGCTTGTCGATTAGGGTCGAGAACGAGGCGCGCACACCGACCGGCATCCCGCGCTCGTCTTTCTCCACCTGTACCGCGGGCGGCAACTTGTCCTGGAACTGCTTCGCGTACTCCTGGATGAACTTGAGCGAGGGATGCAGCTGAACCTTCTCTGGCGACACGTCGAACTCAAAGCCGCTGCCGTCAAAGCGCACCGTCACGTCCTTGAAGGTCGCCATGCGTGCGCCACCGAAGTCCAGGCCCCAGTCTCCGGTGAAGCGGCCGTCAGTGACGGCGCGGCGCGCACCGTCGGCGGACACACGCACGTCGCTGTTCGCGCGCAACTCCATTCGCGCGATCCGCACCGCGACGCTTGCGAACTCGAAAAGCGTCTGCTCCTGCGGAAAGTCGGCGTTGACGATCGTCTTGACCCACGCCGAGCGCGTCGCCTTGTCGAGGCCGTGCGTGATCTTGATCTTGTCGTTCGACAACTCCGGCAGACGAAAGCGCTTGAACAGGTCCTGGAAATCCAGGCCACCGAGGTTGTTGAAGACCTTGCCGAAGTCGATGTCCTTGAGCTGGTCGGGGATGATCTGGTCGAGCAGCTGGCGCGCCGGAACGGCCAGGCCGAGTTCCTTCAGACCGGCGTCTACTTCGCGCAGGCGCGAGGCAAACGGCGAAGTGTCGATCTGCTGCTTCAGGTCCTCGAACACATACTCGGCGCGTTCGGCGTTGAAGCTCAGCGTCGGTAGCTGCGGCATGTCGCCGATCGCCTTCGCGAGCTTGATGCCCTTGCCGACCTTGGTGCCGACCTGGTCGACGGTGTTCGCGAACGCGTCGAGTCGGGTGAGCGTAGCCTCGTCGACGACCGACGCGAGCGCATCGGTCACGCGCTCGCGCACCTGCGCCTCGGCCCGCTGCAGAACCTCTTCGAGCTGCTTGCGGGCCTCGTCAATCTGGCTGCAGTCGAAAGCGTCGACATGCCGGTTGGCCTCGTCCTGCAGCGTCTTGAGCCACGTGGCCGCCTTCGCACGCGCGACGGTGGTCAGGCTCTGCACGCTGCCTGCGAGCGTGACCAATGGGCCGGTGAGCTGCGCCGCTTGGTCGTCGACCGTCTTGTCGATCGCCGCAATCTTCAAGTCGAGTGCCTGAACCAGCGAATCCTCGGTGGTGCCCAGAACCTGCTCAACTTGCGCGATCCACTGGGCGAGCGCCTTGCGCAGCCCGCTCGCATCGGTCGCGTTGGCAAGGGCGGCCTGCAGCTCGGTGACCTCGCCGTCGAAGGTCTGGGCAAATTTTGTGAGGCCATTCTTCGCCTGGGTCACGGCTGCGCGAATTGCCTGCAGCGCCGCGTCGGCGCCTGCTAGCGCCACACGCAGCGCCTTGGCGATTTTCTCGAGCTCATCCTTGAGCGTCTTGTCGCCCGCCTCGATCCAGGTTTCCGCCCCTGTGACGAGTTGACCGATCTGCGCCAAGGCCTGCGAGACCTTCTCGGCCACCGGGGCGAGCGCCGGCGTCTTGCGCTGCGCATCGAGATCGGCTTGCAGCTTCGCCGCCTGCGCGGCGACGACTTCGAGTTGCGCACGCAGCATCGCCTGCCCGAGCGTCGTATCGAGAGCGACGATGGCCGTGTCCAGCTCCGTCAGCAACGCATTCGCTGTCGTTGCGAGATGCCAGTCAAGGAGGGTTTCCTGCCTGGTCAGCAGACCGCTCGCCTCGCCGACCGCCCGCCGCACCTCGGCGCTCAATTCTCCGAGGCGGCCGTGCGCAACGTCGCGAACCTGGACGACCGTGGCGTCGACCACTGCAAGCGCCGCGGCCTGCATTTCCTTCGCGTCCTTGCGAAGCATCTCGAACGCGAGCCGGATCGCATTGCTGGCACCGAACTTCAACTGGCCGACGCTTTGCTTCACCTTGCCTTGGACCGAGCTCGCCCAGTCGGTCGCCATCTGCGCCAGGTTGGGCAACTCGATGCCCTCGATGCGCGACCGGACGTCGGTGAACGTCGCGTCGATCTCGCGGTGTAAGGCGATCTTTAAGCTTCCGCAGTCCAGCCCTGATTCGAGCATGCGCTGCGGCAGCCGCACGAGCACGTCGCTAAGGCGTTGCTGGATCGCCGCGAGATTGGCCGCGGCGTTGCAGCCCGCCGCAAGCGGCACGAGTGCAGCGTCGTCCTTGTCGTGCGCCTTGTCCTCGTCTGTTCGTGCCATCGACACGACGTGCAGCGCGACCAGCATGTGCGATTCGGCGCGACCGTGCAGCAGGTTCACCGCACCATCGGACACGGTCGCAAGATCGAAGCGCGGCCGCTCTGCCGCACCCAGCCGCGGGTCGGGCAATGCACGTGTGCCTAGCACCGCCTCAACGCTCAGCTTCACGCCGGTAAACACCGGCAGACGCGCTGGTCCTTTCGGGCAATCGACATCGATCTTGGCATCCCAGCGATCGGGCTCGCCACCGGTGCCAGCCTCGGTGTTCGAATAGAAGTACAGGTGCTCCGGCTTGTCGAGCCAACAGCGCGAGCGCGCGTCGCCCCCGGCCTGCATTCGCAGCGCGAGTTGCGGCTTTGGGTAGAAGCCGGAGGTGTCTGTGCGGTTCCACAGGGGCAACTCGTAGCCGTGGCCCAGATCGCGACCCCAGGCGCCGTTCACGTATATGCGCTTGCTGACGAACTCGCTCGCCTCGACAAAGCCGGTGCGGCTCACGTCCTTCTGTGCCTCGCTGGCAAAATCGCGGATCACGTCGATCGGCTCGACGTATTCGGCGGTCTTGCGCAGAATCGGCCATCCATACGACCCGGGCGTAACCTGTTCGCCTTCGAACTGCTGGCTGGGGTAGGTTGTCCGCTCGTACACGATGATGTGCTTGGCACGGTTCCACAGCAGCGCAATGCGGCCGATGCGCACTTTGATCAGGCGCGACAGCTGTCCGTGCTGCGTCTCAGCGATGAAGGTGGTGCGTCCTTCGTCGAACGCCGCCGAGAACTGGCCACTGGCACCGAGCGCGGTGAATGCAAGCGAGTCGATGCTGCCCCCGGAGCTGGCCGGGTTGCGCAGGATGCTGACGAGTTCCGAGGCGAATTCGATCGTGTGTAGTACACCGGCACGCAAGGCGCCATTTCGCAAGGGCAGCGGTGGAAGGACGGCGGGCGGCTCCGGGAAGTCAGGATCGCGCGTGGCCCAGTCGGAACCTTGGAGGAAGTCGCGGAGTGCCGTCTTCGTGCCCTCAAGCAAATCCGCCGGCGCCGGCCTGGTCGGCAGCGGGTTCAACAGCGGCTTGGCGCCGAGCGCGCCGCCCCGGATCCGGAACACGAGGCCGTCACGTAGGCTCAGGCCGCCATCTTTGCGGCGCGGGTCGTACAGGTGGTACTGCGCAATCCGCGCTGCGAAATTGGCACGGGCCGCGCTGTGCGTGCCGCGTAGCTCTCCATAGTCGCCGAGGAACGCTCTCCATCGAGCGGGCGGCGCCAGCTCGCTCACGGCCCACCCGGCCAGTTCTTCGGCGAGCACCGTGTTCACCCAGCTCCGGCGCTCGTCAATCGCAGTCGTGAGTACCGACAACGCCAACGGCAGGTTCACGGCGGGCCGTCCGAGGAAAGTGGCGGTCTCGGCAATCCTGATATCCGGATCGCCCAGATCCGAAACTTTGAACTCGGCCTGGACCGGATAGGCCATCTCGGTCACGAACGCATCAACCTTAGCGCCCTGCAGGGCCTGCGACAGGTTGCTTGGGCTCTTGTTGTAGCGGCGCGGCAGCACCGAAGGCCGGACAACCAGCCTTGTGGGCGGCGAGAAGCGATAGCGCAGCGGGTGCGCCGGATTGATTGGCGAGGCGCCACTGTCCCAGAAGCGGTCGCCACGCTCCATCTCTTCGCCCACTGCCTGCGGCGGGAACGAGAACGTCAACGTCGTATCTGGCAGGCGCCATTGCACGCCCTCGGCGTCGTCGCTGCTCCAGACCGCTATAAGCGTGCCAGCCTGATCGTCTATCTGTGAGGGCTCCACCTTCGCCACCGTGAACGGCCGCGCCTGGAAGTAAAACGCGCTGTTGCCGAGCGGGCTGCGTTCCTTCGAGTGGATCGACATCTCTACCAGCGCATTGCGCCCAGGCTCACTCTTATGCCGGATGCGGAGCGTGCACGCCCGGCCCTGCTCTCCGCCGATCGCGTGACGCAGCGCTTCAGTGTCACGATGCAGGCGCTCTTCTTTTGCGCTTGCGGCGTCGAGCGAGACATCGAGGTTGGCGTTGCCGGCGTCCGGCAGACGCGAGACGCGCACGCGACAGTCGAGGCGCAGATCAGTCTCGGGGTACAGATCGCGTTTGGCATCGGTCCAGTCACCGCGGAGGCGGCAGGTCAATTCCGCACCGGCTTGTCGGATCGCCTTACCGTCGTCGCCGAGCAGCGAAATCTCTAGCGAACCGAAGGCGATCCAGTCGCTCGGCGCGTCATTGACAGCATTCGCGATACCGAAATTCCACACTGCCAGTTCGGCGCCGTCGGCACCCCCGGCCAATGCGGACTGGAGCAGCGCTGGCATCTCGTTCGCCGTCGGTATGCCGGCCCACGCGGACGCGGGAAGACCGGTCGTGTCCAGCGTTGCATCCAGCGTGATCCCGGTGCCGGCCAGGGGAAGTGGTTGTCTGAGGCCATCGCGCACGACGGCATCAGCCTGCCAGTCAAAGCGCAGTTTGAACGTCGCCCTCTGCTTTGGGTTCAAGTGGATGCGGCTCAGTCGCGCCGTGGTGTGCTTGCGCCTGGACACATCGAACACGAACTGCGGGGTGAAGTTGTCGTCGCCGGCGTCTGACGCCATGAGTTCCAGCGTCGGCAGCGCCAGCCATGGTTGCGCGGCCTTCACGACACGATGGCCCTTCAGCGTCGCCTGAACGACCTCGTTCCAAACCTGATCGATGACTGTCTTTGCGCGAAGGCGATTGACCTTCAACGCATCAGGAGCAAGCAGCGGCTGCCAATTCACCAGCACTCGCCAAGCGACATCGGCAGGCGTGCCGGCGTTTGGCAAGCGCGACAACGGGAACGCCAGCATTGCGGGAGTCATGGTCCAGTCGTTGTCGGCACCGAGTTGCGTGCCCCCTTGGCCGTAAAGAGGGAGGCCCGTGCACCCTTCCTTTTCGCTGTGGGAGTACTCACCGGCAGGAATGAAGGCTAATGCGGCGCGAGGCAGTTCGCCGGCGGTGGCGAACAGGCCGAGCTTGCCGATAGGAAACGACGGCCACTTGCACGCGCTAGCAATGCCGAGCTTCTCGAGAGGGAAAGAGTGGTTGCCGAGACCGCGAAGTCGTTGAATCACTGGATTCGATTCGCCGATCCAGCTGTTCGCAGTTGCGCGGCGCGCAGCGACCGGATCGTCGAACCAGGCAAATGAGGTGCTCTGCATCAGTTCCCAGGAATTGCTGTTCAGCACAAGGCTTAAAGGCAAAGTCGCGAGCGGGCCGAATTCCGGCACCGGAGATGGGACGTCTAGCTTGATGACCGCGCCGCTGTGGTCGACGCGGATTTCTGAGACACACCGCGCGTCGACGCGGCACAAGGCTGCGCCAATCTGTACCAGCGCGAACCCCGAAGCTGGCGACATCGCGGTTGGCGAGTGTGGCCACCCTGGTGTGCCCCACGTAATCACGTCAACGAGAAACGCCTTGCCTCTTTCGTCCAGCAATTGCCTTGCGTCGAGCTGCATCGCTTCCTCCTCGTTGTGTCGCGTTGACGTGCGTTCTCAGAAGGCGCGGTCTGACGCCCGCCCATAGCCTGCGTCGACACCTGAAACGGCCCGGCTGCCGAATACGAGGTGATGATCGTGTCGACGGTGACGTGCAGAGATCACTCTTTGGGGCAATTCGAATGGGACGGGCAGCTCTCTATTTACTCGTCACCCAAGCTCGACTTGGCGCACGCTCAAACAATTTGCCAGCCGACAGCCTGGACTCAGCGAACAACCAAGGCGTTGTCGCCGTACTGAAACCAGCCCTCGAGAGTGTCACGAGCCGCTAGTCACGCGCTGCTAGTCACGCGCTCTCAAAACCGGCTGCTCTTGTATAGGTCCCGATCGTAGAAGGCATTCTTTGAGCGTGGCTTGGCCCCCGGTTCACGAACGTCGATGAACGCGACACTGTCGGATTCACCTACGAAGATCGTCACGTGACCCATGCCCGTGCTGGCTACCCACCCAGCGATGTCTCCGGGCACCAATCCGGTATAGGGCGGACGTGGTCCGAGGAGGAGTGGCGTATCGCCCATCAGCTCGTTTGCCACCTCATATGGAATACCCAACACGGCGCAGACGAATTCGCTGCAACCCCTGGGGTAGACCTTTCCTTCTGCGAGCAACCGCTTTGCCTCTGCGACCCGCTGATCGCGAGGTCTTGCTGCGGCAAGCTCCAGCCATTCGACATTTCCGCCGAGCGCCGATACAGGGACCTTTTCACTGCCGACGTAGAAGTTCTGGATCGATCCGCTTGCAGGCAGTGTCGCTTGGTCGGACCGAACAGCAGCGCTGAATGGAGTGATCGTGGACTTTGCATCCGTCCCGTAGCCAACCCCCTCCCCGGGATTTTTTCTCCGACCGTCAAGGAACCAGTCGGCATCGAAGTTCACGGACTTCTTCACGAGTGCGACAAGCACGAAGAAGTAGGCGAAGAAGCCCGCCGCCAACCCCAATCCGTACCAGCCGAAGAGTTCTGGCGATAGCGCAGCCTTGGGATCGTTGGAGGGATCAAACAGCTTTAGCAGTGCTCCGCCACCTATCGCGCCGACGAGCGTGGTGATGTCGCTGAACTGCACATCCCCCTTGCGGTACCGGTTCACGTAGTAGACGTACCAGCCGATGATGAAGCCGAAAGCTAACGCACCAACAGTCTTGATCTCCATTCCGCTCCTCCTTCAATGTGCTGATCTCTTCTTGGCGAGATACCTCATCACGATGCAGCCTGCAGCCCCGACCACGACACCCGCTACCAACCCGAACGGTTCGATCATCGGCACACCGACGAATGCAAGGAATGCGATGCCGAAAACTGCCGTCACTAGATACGCCATCGCCGCGCGTATGGCGCCTCTTGAGCCTTGCCGCACTGGCAACACGATCAAGACGCTCAGCCAACCGATCACGAGCCCCAGACATACCGAACCAATGGTGTGCATCGTGCAGTCACTTCGGACTTAGGTCGACTCAGCGCCCGCGCCTGGGCCACTTGCAGGACTGCGCCATCACGGATGGCGCCTCATGCGCTGAGGCATTTCATGTGCGGCAGTGTTGCCAACGTCTTTGTGCAGGACTTAGGCCAGCCGACAGTTGAGACGGCTCATCACCGAACCGATCGGGCAGGCATAGGTCTGGGTGCCATTGCCTGCGTACAACAACCCCAAGACCATTCCATCACTGTCCCGCACGATGGCCGAGCCCGAGTCGCCGTGGTCTGAGAACGTCGTTCCGTTGACGCCTTCGATGATGATGCTCTGACGGAACCAGCAGCCGCCAATCCCGTAACCCACTGGCCCCACCACGACACCAACCTGCTTCACCTCTCCGTATGTCAGGCCGGTCGTGCGACCGACCTTGTGGACCCGGTCGTTCACTGTGGCGGTTGCAGTGCCCTTCGGTCCAGCAGCAAGCCGGCCTGGCAAGTAGCTTTGAACGTGGATCTGTCCGAGCGACAGGGATGCAACGCCCGCGTCTATGTCGTTGTACACCACGCTGCCGCCGACGATCGATGCGCCGGACGGGCTGGCGACAAGCTGCGCGAAATCGCTCAACGTCGCGACGTGCATCGCCGGGTCGAACGAGAAGTTTCCAGGCTGGAGAATGCGGTCTTTTCCGATCTGCCCCCGGTTTTCACCAGCGACGACGTGATTGTTCGAGAGTATCGCGACGGCATGATTCGCGAGTTCGACGAAACACCCGAGAGTGCCAATGATCATGAAGCCCTTCGCGAGCTCCCCTTCGCGGTCATCGTCGTCAAAATTCTGGATCTGGAGGCCGCAGGCCAAAGGGCGGTGGAGTTGCTGCTCGGGGATGAGGCTCCCGACTCCGGGGCTTGCGGGGCCGGTGTGGGGCACCCTCGCTAAGCTGCTCGGATCCGCAGTGCTGTTCTGGTAGTGGATTGGAATGCCCCGGAATTTCTCCGGCATCGCCGCTTGGCCGCCGAGTCCGAACTTGGCCGCATAGGCAACTGGTGCCTTGATGTTGCGGATAGCGATGTATCCGAACCCGTTGCCGTTCTTGCCCACGCCGACAGAGCGGGTGGTCGGGTCGTGGTCGAACAGAACCGAGGCGGCATCTTGGACGCTGTCGAGCGCCTCCTGTATTTCGACTCCCATCGAAAGCCCCCTCAGTTACTTATTGAGAGGAATGATATGAGTCAGGCTGGAATCTGTATATCCCAAGAAAAATGGACGCCGGTTGGCGTCCATTGTGATATTGCGTCGTCGCTCGAGGGGGCGTGCTAGTGAGACGAAGCGAGCGCGTGCGGTGCGACAAAACCTGTTCGCACGACGACCGGAACCGTTTCACCGTCGAGACGAACTTCGTCTGGGAACGTCGCCGCTGACTGCTTCTCGACTTGCAGAATCAAGACAGGGTTTCGACCCCGCTGAAGGTCTTGGCCGATCCCGAGCGAGTACGCACCGCTGTAGCCCGACAGTACCTTGCGATGCGTTTCTGCAAGCTCGACGAAGTGCGACAACTTTTCGACGTTCATATGAACCTCACGTTTGCCCGAGTGCCCCTCATCGGTGTACCGAAGATATCGGCTCGCTGAGGTGATGATTAAGCAAAATGGGCGTGAATTCCATCCCCTGTTCGCGGTCCACACAAATCCACCGCTCTGTTCCTTCAGCTTAACGCTGAAGGCTCGGCCTACGTGCACCAGCGCGACCAGAAGTTTGCTGCTTAGCAGCATGAGCATGCACGTGCAACTTCGAAGCGTCAAGCCCGGCGAGTCATCCACGTACGTAGAGCATGGGATCCGTCACCAAATCCCGACGTCCCAGCGCGGCAAGGCACATCTTGCGCAAAGTCTCGAAGTTCGCGGCTGCCGACGCCATCGGCAATTGTCCTGCCTTTGAGTCGGAGGGCGACTACAAAGACTCGAAGCCAAGCACCAGTGACGGATCTCTGATTAGCTTCAACTTGCAACGTAGTGCGTGCTCACATATACGTTGAATTCCCAGAGGAGACCTGGAAGTGGTCACCGATCGAGCAGCGAGGCAGTCAATGGAGCACGCGACGTTCGAGCTGGGGCACAGGGACAGAGCCATCAAAGACCAGCTGTTGGTCGCTGAAGAGACGGGGTATTGTGCCTGTGGTGCCTGTTCGATCGCCCAAGGGTCGTCCCGCGATCTGTCGGGCCTGCGGAGCCAACCGTGATCTTTTCAAGACCGTCCGCCCGCTGCACTTTGGCCATCCAATCTGACTTCGCGGCCGCCGCCGGGTGCCTGGGAGCGGCGCAGCGCCTACTCCCCAAAGGCCCCCTCCATCGCCCGCTGCCGTCGCTCGATCTGCGCGCGGTAGTAACGCGCGGTCGTACGCGGGTCACTCTGCCCCAGGTTCTCCTGCAGAACGTCGGGCGGCACCTCGCGCTCGGCCGCGCGCGTCGCGTGCGTGTGGCGCAGCCAGTGCGCACTGGCGAGCTCCGCGCGCCGCCGCTCAGCTGCAGGCAAGGCCTTCACCGCCTTGCGCACAAATCGCGTGAACGTCTGATGCAGCGCGCTGTAGGTGATCGGCAACTCGGCATACGCCAGCGACGCCAGCAGGGGCGTAGCGGGCGGCGACGTATCGACCGCCAGGCCCCTCTTCGCCAGGTAGACGTGCGTGGCCCGCAGCGCCTGCGAGGGCACCGGCACCGTGCGGTTCCTGCGACCCTTGCCATGAACGCGCAGCACCCAGCCGGCCGACATCTTCTGGAGGTGGCCAACCTCGGCGCGTAGCAGCTCGGCCGCGCGCAGCCCGGTGGCCTCCACGAACGCGCAGATCCACCGCAGGCGCTCGAGCGACGGAGTCGGCGGGGCCAGGTCCAGGTACTTGCCGATGGCGCCCCAAGCGGCCGGGGTGAAGGCGCGCGATCCCGTGTCGTCGGCGCCGTGATGATGCGGATCGTCACCGAGCTTCCGATTGACCAGCAGCCACGGATTGCTCGCCAGGTAGCGCGCCTGGACCAGCCAGCTGAACAGCGAGTGCAGCGCCGCCAGCGCCAGCCCCTGGCTCGCTAGTGTGAGCGCCCCCCGGAAGGGTGCCCACCCCGGGGTGTGGCGGGCCGCGTTCCGTCGGCTCACCCACGCTGGCGGCACGTCGGCCAGAAACCCCATGTAGGCGCTGCAGTCCTCGGCCGTCGCGTCCGACAGCGCCTTGCCGCGCTCGAGCACGCACCACAGGACGAAACGTTCCGCCTCACGGGTGTACTGCTTCCGGGTGTACTCGGACGTCGCGCGCGCTTGGACCCAACGCTGCACCGCCTGGTGATCGTCACCCGCGTCGGTGCCGGCGAACGAAACCGCCGCCCGATTGCGCCCCTGCGTGCCGGAGAAACTGGCCAGCCCGTGCCCGGCGTCGACCATCGCAAGCGCCGTCGACCAGCCTGGTGCCGGGGTCGCTGCCGGCAGCAACGTGTGCACGAAGGCTGCCAGCCGTGCCGCCTTCGTCGGCCCAAAACCCTTGACCCCTGTCCACCAGCGCCCTCCCCGTCCGATGCGCTGCTGCAGATCGGCCAGGGTCAGCGCGCCGGCACGGCGCAAGTGCTCGGCCAGCTCCGACGACAGCCAGCCCTCGAGCAGATCGGTCGACCGCGCCGGCGTCGCGGCTGTCGCCTCGAGTTCGTCCAGCAGCTGTAGGCGGCGCAGGCGCAGGCGTGCGTTGCGCGCCTGCCGGCGCCGCGCCTTCGGGTCCGCCCCGCCAAAACGCTCGGCGTACAGGTCCTGGAGTTCCGTGTGCGACCAGTCGCCCAATCCCTGTGCCTCGGCCCAAGCGTCGATCGACGGGGCCGCGCCTGCGTCCTCGGACGCAGCGAGCTCGATCCCGATCAGGCGCCAGCGCGAGTCGCCGCGACGCCGCGCGATCGCGCGCACCTGGTCGACGACCAGGCGGTGGATGGTGATCGTCTCGGCCGCATGGTCGATCGGCAGATACTGACGCGCGGCGACTGCCACCGGTACGCCCTCGGCCACCGCGCGCAGGTGTGCGAAGTGGTGTTTGCCGAGGCGCCCCAGCGTGTGCGGTTTCCGGGATCTCTGCATCGCTGCAATCAGGTCCGGGGCGCAGCGCGCCAATGCCAAGCCGAGCGTGTCGGTAGTGCCGCCGCTAGCGGCCCACCGCGCTCCTGCTCATCCAACGAGCGAGTGTTGACCTGGCGCACCGCGGTCCCCTGAAGATTTCGACAGGCTGTCCAAAACATCAGTCCTGACAGCGACTTAGGCGATGGTAGCGGCAAAGAGCTGTTTTCGACAGCCTAAAACACCCTACAGATTATGACAATAATCTATAGGCATGGTGCGCATGACAGGGCCGGATGCTCGTTCCAATCACGCAGGCTCCCTGAGCAGCCCCTGGTGGGTCAGGCACGCCGCGCATGGACTCCCCTTGCCAGCCGCCGGCCCTGACGCCCCCTCCCGACGGGCCGTGGCCTTGCAAGGGACGAGATGACCAGATAAACTCATCCGACGCAAAGGATGTATTTACCATGTCACTCGAACTCGTTCCAACGGCCACCGCGGCCTTCATCGCTGGTCTGTCAGATCGGCAGATGCAACGCGTGGTCGACGAAGAGATCATCGGCTCGCCCCTGGTCAGGCGTGAAGGCGTCCGTGGCTTTGCCGTCATGACGACCGCGCTGGCGAAGTTCTACTTCGCCACCAACGACACGATGACCAAGGATGCCCGGTTGAACGTTATGCACGTCATCATCGAGCGTGTCTCGAAGCGCCAGGACGCCGAGGCCCTGTTCTCGCTCAAGGGCGCTCTCAACGATGTCGACTGGACGGTTGACCTGCCCGCCTTGCATGTCCAGCTCCTCTCCTTCGTCACGGACGCCACGGCCCGCGCGCGCCTGGTCAGGCGGGCAGAGGAAACCATCGTCGAGGACCCGGACGTCATGGGCGGCACGCCGGTCTTCAAGGGGACGCGCGTCCCTGCGGCCACGGTGGCTGCCTCGAAGCGAGCCGGGTTCGGCATGGACCAGCTGCGCGAGGCTTATCCATTCCTGACGCCCGATCTGGTACTCGACGCGGAGACGTACCTTCAGATCCACCCGAAGGTTGGTCGCCCCAGGAAAGACGACGGACTGCCAGCAAAGCGCAAGCTGGTGAGCAGCAAGCGCGTTGCCCTGCCCGCTCGTCGATGAGTTTTAAGCTGCTGATCGACGAGTGTCTGTCGCCTGCCTTGGTGGCGATGGCACACGCGGCTGGGCATCTCGAGAGCACTTGCGTACGCGACCGAGGTTGGCTCGGCGTGAAGGACTGGGTGTTAATCGAGAACGTGGTCAACGAGGACTTCACCCTGGTCACGCACAACTCGAAGGATTTCCGGGGCACCAAGGGGTCTGCTCCGGGCGGCCTGCACAACGATCAGGCGATACACGCGGGTCTCATCTGCCTGAACGTGGAGGCCGACGGCGGCATGGACCTGGGCCTGCAAGAGCAGCTTTTTGCGATCGCCTTGCAGGAGATCGGCTTGATGACCGATCTCGTGAACCAGGCTCTCGAGGTCACCTTGGGCCCGGACGGCACCGCCGCCGTTGACCTCTACGAGATTCCCACAGCGCCTTGACGCCCAGGCCGGTCTTTCGTAGTCGAGAACCACGGGAGCCACGGCGGGACGATCCGCCCTAAATCACCCCAGTAGAATCGGGTCGAGGACCGGGCCTCCTTTGCATCCCACGTCGTACGTGAGCCGTTACAGGAGTCAATCTGTGGAGCAGGTGGTCAAAGGTGATTGACGACCAAGCCCTCTCCGCTCACCTTGCGAGGAACTCGCTCAGGAGCATCACCAGAGCTTCGCGCCTGTCCTCCGTCAGCGCACCGGCCTCGAATTCAACGAGTGCCCTGCCCTTCGAGCCCGACTTGAGCGTGGCCAGCTTCTTACCTGCGACCGAAATGTCCAACTCAGGGAATGCCGACTTGGGCGCCTTGCCAACAAGGCGCTCAAACACTGTAGTCGCGTCGAGGGCGTGAGGCTTCTTGCCCAGATCTTTTGCACGTCCCAAGACACCGTCTGGGTCGCGTTGTAGCGCGTCGGCGAGTGGCTTCGACCAGCGGACTTGAAGGTCCAGCGGGGTCGTGAATGCTCCGATGACTTCCTTTGGCAGCTTCGCTAGCTGTATGCAACGCGAGGCATCAGACAGGTTCACACCGAGCGACTCGGCCAAGCGTCGGATGCTCGGATAGAGCCCGTGCTTGACCGCCTCGTCATACATGCGCCCCTGCTCCCATGGGCTGAGATTCTTGCGCGCTCGGTTCTCACGATCCATGGCCTCAAACAACGCACGGTCGTCCATCTGATCGACGATCACTGCGTTCACGGGAAGGCCTAGTTCGGCGCACGCTTGGTACCGGCGGTGGCCAAAGACGATTTCGTACAAGGGTGTTTGACCGTCAAACACCTCCTGAGTCTTCGGTTTCCGGCCTGGTGTTTGACCGTCAAACACCCTCACCTTGATGGGCTGAACGTTCCCACCAGCCTGCGAAATCTCCTCCTTCAGCAGTCGAAATTCCTCCGTAGCGAACTCTGCCTCGTTCCGATTCGCCCAGCGACTGCGAACAATCACGCGAGGATCGAGGGCGCGCACAAGTGTTGCTCCGTCGAATTCAGCGAGCTTCTCGTTGGTTGCCTTTAGTTCCGCGCGCACGGCACCCAGCTCCGTCGCCACTTCTGCCTCACGCGTAATCGCCGCCATCACGCTCCCCACGCCGGTGTACTTGCGGTTGGGCACCTCCGTGGCCGCACCGGCACTTCCGGGCGCCTGACCATCCAGCGTTTTCCCTCGCGGCTGGAAGCCAGACATGTCGATGTTCGCGGTCTTCTCTGCTGCTTTTTTCATTTCGTCCCCCTCAAACAGCCACATGGCGGCGCCAGCTCGCGCGAATCAGTTCCTCGAGCAACTCGGTAACTTTGTCATACGCATCGCGAGCGCGTTTATACGTGCGCTGGTTGTACTCGTAGTTGCCGCTCTCGTTGCGTTCGTACCTTCGGATGTCGTAGACCGTTCCAAACTCAGCGGCACTCGACGAGGCGACGGTCGTCTTCGGGATCTCGGTTGGCAAGACCTTGCCTTCATACGTCGACCCGATCCAATTTTTTACTACCGCCGCGGTCGAGTCGTTGTTGTCGACTCTCGTGAGGAGCACCCGCACGAAATCGAACTCCTTCGTGACACCGCGGTGCATCACCAAGTCGCCGGTCAGGTCAGAGAACAGCCGCCAGAACTGAGCCGCGGAGGCAGCGTCCAGTGCATTCGGCGGGAGAGGCATCAGGATTCCGTCGCTTGCCATCAGCGCGTTGATGGTGACGTAGGAAAGGGCAGGCGGGGTGTCGATGATGATCACGTCGTACTCGCTTCGGATGTCGTCCATCGCAAGGTTCAGCGCATTCCAAAACTCGAACCCGTTTTCGCGCATCTGCCTGGCAGGAAGACCAAACTCGGCGGCAAAGAGCAGGGGGGCAGCACACACAAGGTCCAGGCCGCTCCAGTACGTCGCCTGAATGGCGGATGCAATGCTCGCCTCACGTCCCAAGCACACGGGGAGAATTGTTTGTCCCTCATCCACCTCGGTATCCGGCATGATGCCGAACAGCGTAGTGAGCGAGCCTTGCGGGTCAGTGTCAATCAGCAGGACACGATGTCCCTTGAGCGTCAGGCCCTGCGCCAAGGTCATTGCCGTCGTGGTCTTTCCGACTCCTCCCTTGAAGTTCGCAATCGATATACAGATGGCTTCGGCGCCCGTTGGCCGCAGTCGCTTAGCGCGATACTCGCGAATCCACGGGAGCGACTCCTCGAGCGTGAATTCCCGCCGGTTGCCACTCTCGTTGATCTTGCCGGTCGGCAAATCCCCTTTACCAAGCCGATAGACAATCTGGTTTCGATCAACGTCGCAGAGAGCGGCGAGCTGGGTGGCATTGAACGTCGGGGGAACCTTCCTGCGCTCTGGGGCAAGAATGGCTCCTCGCACCTCTGACATGAAGTAACTCGCCCTGTCCGCCTGCTCCATGATGTCGGAGAGCGATTCCGGCTCAAGCATAAGTTCTTGCGGCATCGTCGTTGTCGATAGAACATCGAAGTGTTGAGACACGCGAATTGTGATGAGTTTCAGCGGTGTTGCCAACAAACTCAGTGAATGCTGATGAACCTTGGACCAGCTACTGGCGTTTGTGCTCGATCCTGCTGTGTTGGTCTTCTCTCAAACGACCCCGTTGGGGGTTGTTTAGATGCCTTCAAATCCTTCAAGCCCTTTAAGATCTTTACGCACGGGATTCCTCAATGATGACAAGGACTTAGGCGCCAATACGTGAGCCGCTACGGGGGTCAATGTGAGGCGTTACAGGGCTGCACGTGAGATGGTGCAGGGGTGAACGTGAGGTGTCACAGGGCTCACCGTGAGTGGACACGGGGGTCCAGTGCAGGCGGCACCTCAGCCCTGTATTCACTCACGTACTCGCGCTTGGCCGTCAATTTCCAACGCAATCGGAGCCTAGGCTTCAAGCAACCTTGACCGTGGCCGCCAATGCGCTACCAGGGTCGAACTCGGGTCCCTGTTTGTCGTCCGGCCGGCCGGGGTATGTGAGCCGTTACAGGGCAGAACGCGAGCAAGACGTAGGTGAGAACGCGAGCCTACCCGTTCTCACGTGCCTGCTATCATGGCGACATGCCCCTTCAAGCCGGCCTGTTTCCTGCCGATGCAGACGACGAGTTCCTGCTCAAGCATGTCAATGCGGTCGCACTCATGCCGACAACGGGCGGGCGTCGAATCTCGGCGCTGGGCCGGAAGATCTTCAACGTGCTTCTCTATCGCTCACAGGAGGAAGGCGAGCGCGAGGAATACGAAGCCCGGCTGCACGAGATTCTCGATGCAGCAGCGTACGACAGCAACGACACCGCGCCCATCCGCAAGATCCTCCGGGAGCTGATGACGACGACCGTGGAGTGGCAAAGCCCCTCGAACGGTGAGATAGAAACCTGGGACGCGTGCAATCTGCTGAGCGGGGCAGGGACCACGAAAGACAAGAGGACCAAGGCCGTTACCGTGCGCTGGCGCTTTGATTCCAAGGTTCGCGCTCAGCTGCTCAGCCCGGATCGGTATGCGCGGCTGTCCTTGGAAGCCATCACGCAGCTGTCCACCCACTCAGCGATGGCACTCTATGAAATCTGCGCCAGGTACGTTGACAACCCAGGGCACAAGACAGCTCGCCAGCATTGGCGCTGGTGGAGGCCCGTCCTGACCGGGTTCGCAGGCGACGATTCGAAGGCAGAGTACAGATTTTTCAAACGAGATGTGCTGCACAAGGCCGTCGCGGAAATCAACGCCTGCACCAACATCGAGGTGCGGGGACCAATCGAATACAAGGAGCAAGACAACCGGACCATCGCGGAGATCCAGTTCGAGGTGTACTTGAAGGACGGGGCTCCTGCTGGCCAGCAACGTCCGAAGCCGCTCGTTCATGTCGTCGTCGACGACCTGCCAATCATTGGTCGGGCAATCAACGCCGGCGTCAAGCAGTTCGAAGCGGAAGAACTCATCCGTAAACACGGGCCAGAATTCTTTGCCGCCGCAGTTGGCGAACTCGAGAAAAGATTGCGGATGCCCAGCGACAAGGTGGGCGTCGTGCTCAAGCCTGGCGGCTGGTTGCGGGCATACATGACGAAGGCCGCGAAAGAGTTGACCGATCAGGCTCCAGCGACGCGACCCGAGGTGACCGAAGATGCCCTGAAGAAGCACCGCGCCGCGTGGACAGATGAGTGGTTGCGTCGGCGCAAAGATCGCCTGCGAGCAGGGTTCCAGGAGCTTAGTGAACCCGATCAGCGCGAGTGCCTTGAATCGTTCCGAAGCGAACTCAAGAGCAGCGCGCAGACCCAGCTTTTGAAGCGGTTCGACGCGTCGGGTTGGCAGCATCGCCTGGTGCTAGGTGCGTTCACGAGGTTCTATGCGACTCGCGCCATTGGCGAGAACTGGGACAAGCCGACGTCAGACGACATTCTCGCGATCGCGGCCGAGTTGGCCATGGACAAGCCGTAAGGCGTTCACCGAGCGGCCACACCGCCAGTGTCGCTCCTGCAGACTAATCCAAGCGAAATTGAACTAACCGCAGAGCCCGCTTGTTGTTGGCGCTTGGGAATTGGCGGGCGGAGCCCGCTGGCCATAGAATGCAACCGCAATGCGGTTAGTTCATTCTCAACATTTGCACATGAACCTTGACCTCTTCGCAAATGCCGACTTGGTCAGCCCCACGGAGTACCACGAGGCGTTCCGAGGCTGGCTCGCTGAAACCGAGCAGGCGGGGCTCCTGCAGCGCGAGTCCTCTGCCGAGGTCTACGAGCACATGTGGTCCCCATTGACGGCGTGGGCCGTCGGAAACGGGCTCAGGCTTGCCGACATCCGCGCCTCCGACCTCGAGTCCTTCCTTGGGTCTCGGGGCGGCCCCAGCGACCTTTCGGCACGCTATTCCAAGCGCCTGCTGCGCTTGGTCGATCGGGTCCTCTCGCACGTCGCCCGAGTCCACGACCGCCTACCGAACCCGGCGGCGACCGCACTCATTGCCTACCGCCCCGACATCCGGTTCGCGAACTCGCGCGACGCTGAGCAGCTACCGGACTTTCTGGCCGCCTCCGAGGCGAAGCGCCTGGTCACCTATCTCTCGGCAGTGCGGCCGGGCAGGGCGACCCCAGGGCAGCCGTGGCAAGAGGTCCGCAACCGCGCCTCGGTTGGGCTCATGCTGGGGGCGGGCCTGACGCCAGGTGAGGTGAGGGCGCTGGACTGTCCGGCTGTCGTGGTCGACGGCGGATCATCGAAGGGGGTCCCGTGGAAGCTGCGTGTCGCGGGCAACGGGAATGGGCCTGCGCGCGAGACGCCGGTGGCTGCGTGGGCTGGCCAGCTGCTGCGGTATTGGCTCGACGTGCGGGCAGAGCAGGGCGTTCCGGGCCCGAAGGTCTTTCCGTCGACCAAAAGCACCGGCAAGCCTTGGGGCAAGGTCGCTCAGTACAACGCCACCAAGGAGGTCCTGCGGGCAGCCGGCGTTGACGATGTCGAGGGCGGCAGCTTCCGCCTTCGGCACACTTTCGCGCTGCGACAGCTGCGGCGCGGCAAGGCACCAGACGAGGTGGCGCGTTGGCTGGGGGTTTCGGACCCGCCGGTGATGGCTCGCTACCAGCGGGTGATTTCATCGCCCGTGGACGTGGTCTGATGGCCTCGGCGGATGGTTCGACCACGAGAGTTTCTGACTTGTTGGCGCTGGCGACGATTCGACGCATCCTCCTGGAGCTCGGGCACGCGTTGCAGCCCGAGGCACCCGGCACGCTGGTGGGGCCGTTGGAGCTTTGGATGCATCAGCCGCGAGCTGAGCTCGATGGGCAGAGTCCGATGCAGGCGCTCGCTACGGACGATGGGAAGGCACGAGTGCGAGAGTGCCTTCTGGAAATCACAAGGGTGTTGATCTCCACCCAGAAGTGATCCACTGACGCCCCCTCAACACCCAGGGTGCTCTCCGACTGCCACGAGTCATTGTGCAGCCTGCTGAGCAATCAGCCGGCCAATGCGCGGTCTACATGCACCGCATGCAGCGCAAGATGACGGACCGGCTCACGGACCAAACCGAGTCGCGCCTCAGCGCCGAGTTCTCGAAGCTCTATCAGGCCCCCGCGTCGGGACGGCATGTCCATTCCTAGTACGTGAACTGAGCACAAGTCTCGATTGGAAGGCTATCGAGCGTTCAACGGGGCGACTTCCGAGATTGCGCCGAACCGGTTGGAACGCGAGTTCAAGGCCGATCGTCCCAACGAACGGTGGGTGGGCCTGAGCGAACGTCAGGCACTGAAGCTGATGGGCATAAGCCCCAGCACCCTGCGCTACCGCTCTTGCGGCGACGGCAACGCAGCCCTGCGAGAGCGCCTGAAGGAGCTCGCGGGCCAGCATCGCTGCCACGGCTACCGAATGCTGCGCAGCCGGCTGCGGATCGACGGCTGGTCCATCAATGTCAAGACGCACCTACCGGATCTACCGCGAGGAAGGCCTGATGGTGCGCAAGCGTCGACGCAAGAAGCAGCCGGTACCCGAGCGCCAGCCGCCCGCTGCAACCCAAACGAGGTGTGGAGCATGGACTTCGTGTTCGATGAACTGGCCAACGGCCGGCGCTTGAAGACGCTGACGGTCGTGGACGACTGCAGCAAAGAGGCCGTGCAGATCGCGGTCGATACTTCGATCCCGGCGCTGTACGTCACGCGCGTGCTCGACCAAGTCAAAGCCGAGCGTGGGCTGCCCAAGGTGATCCGCGCCGACAACGGTCCTGAGTTCGCGGGCCGCACGATGCAGAACTGGGCCGCGAAGAACGGCGTCGAGCTGCGCTTCATCCAACCGGGCAAGCCGGTGCAAAACGCCTACATCGAAAGCTTCAACAGTCGCTTCCGCGACGAGTGCCTGTCGCAGCACTGGTTCGCCAGCCTGGGCCACATGCGCAGCATCGTCGACAACTGGCGTGACGACTACAACCACCACCGGCCGCACAGCACCCTCGGGTATGTGCCGCCGGCCTTGTTCGCCGCGCAGTGCCGCCAGCTCGCTGGCGGCACTGCGCAAACCACCGCATCAACTACGATGCAAACCCTCGACCTCTAGATCGAAGCGCTACGAAGCCGGGGGCAGCGATCCCGGCTAGGCCCAGCAAGGCCAGCACGGCTTGATCGACCCGGTCAGTATCCAGCATCACGGTCACCTCCTGGGGTGTTCACAGTTGGGCGAGAGAGAGGTGTGCTATGCGTTCAGAAGCCGAGAAGGAAGTTCCTGGAGACAACTTGACCCTTGCCAAACTAATAGCACGCGTTAAGAAAAAGAGCGCTGGGGGAAAGATCACCCCTGTAATCAGATCAAAACACGCATCGCTCTCCTTTGCTCAGGAACAGCTTTGGCTTCTGGATAAAGTTGGGGTCGCCAGTGCCTCATACACAATCCCAATGGTCTATCGGCTCGTCGGAGATCTTGACATTGATGCATTGACTGCAGCGATGACTCGTCTCATTGCGCGCCACGAGAGTCTGCGAGCGCGGTTCCCAACGGTTGACGGACTGCCGGTGCAAGTCGTCGATCCTCCGGAACCAGTGGCTATAAGCACCATCGATCTTACCGAGTTCGAAGCAGAGGCAAGGCATACCGAACTTTCTAGGACCGTTGCTGAAGCGAATAGTGGTGCGTTCGATTTGTCTTCGGATCGACTATTTCGCTTGAGCATTGTCAAGCTAGCAGTTGATGAGCATGTTCTGTTGCTCATCATCCATCATATTGTATTTGACGGCTGGTCAATGGACGTGCTGTTACGAGAACTCGATATTCTATATCGAGATTCCAAGCTGGGCATTTCTTCCTTATTACCTGCGCCTCCGATTCAATATTCGGATTACGCTGCTTGGCAGCGCGAATGGCTCAATGGAGAGGTGCTGCGTGATCAACTGGCCTATTGGACGACGAGACTGAAGGGGGCGCCGGCGACGCTCGAGTTGCCGACCGATCGTCCCCGGCCGAGCGTGCAAAGCTTTGCGGGCGCTAGTCACCAGTTCACCATTGGGGGTGAACTCGTAACCGCGCTGCTGCAGCTCAGCCGAGACCGGAACGCCAGTTCATTCATGTTGTTCTTGGCGGCATTTCAGCTATTCCTGTCCAGGTATAGCGGACAGCACGATGTTGTCGTCGGCTCCCCCATCGCCAATCGAACGCGAGTGGAGACGGAGCGGGTCATCGGCTTGTTTGTCAATACCGTGGCCCTGCGTGCCGATCTGTCAATGGACCCGACGTTCGTCGAGCTGCTCGATCAGGTGAAAGAAGCTGCGCTGGGAGCCTACGCGCACCAAGAGCTTCCTTTCGAGAAACTTGTAGAGGCTTTGCGACCTGAACGTGATCTCAGCCGCAATCCCATCTTTCAGGTTTTCTTTAACTTTTCGTCAGCGGAGCAGTTCGAAGAGATTTCCTTTGGAGATTTGCTGGTCACTCAAGTGGAGCATGAGGTAACGGCCGCGAAATTTGATCTCACTCTCTACGCCAGCGTTGCGCAAGATCATCGCGAAGTGTCGTTCACGATGGTCTACGCGACGGACCTGTTCGATGCCTCAACGATCGAGCGGATGGGATCACACTATGTGAATCTGCTTTCAGGCATTGCGGCTGCGCCATCGACGCGCGCTTCAGAGCTTCCACTCTTGAGCTCGATCGAACGTCAGCAAATCGTCGAGATGGGGAGGGCGACGGATTCTGACTGTGCGGCGGAGGGTTGTTTGTCGCAGCTATTTCTGGCCCAGGCGCTAAGAACCCCACATGCGCCAGCGATAGTGCTCCATGGACGACAGATTACTTACTCGGAACTCGATGATAGTTCGAACCGGCTGGCGAATTACCTGAAGAAATCCGGCGTAGGGCCAGATACTATTGTCGCAATATGCTTAAACCGATCGCTAGAAATGGTTATCGGTATGCTCGGCGTTCTCAAGGCTGGTGGCGCTTACCTGCCACTCGATCCGTCCTATCCGAGTGAGCGTCTAGCCTTCATGGCGGCAGATGCGGGCGCTCGAATAGTGCTTACGCGTGAGGGAATGACGGCGGGCCGAACTATTGACTTGCCTCGCGTCTGTCTCGATCGAGATTGGGCAGTTATCGCTGGATCGCCAAGCGCGCCGCCTGAAATTTGTTATCGCCCGGAGAATTTGGCGTACGTCATATATACCTCTGGAACCACGGGGCGGCCAAAGGCAGTTATGGTGCCTCATCGCGGTCTTTTGAACTATTTCCACTATCTTCGGGCAGAATATGGTATTGGTTCGAGCGATCGATGTCTGAACATCTCTTCAATCTCATTCGATCCATCGGTCAGGGACATAATCTATCCACTCACGGTTGGCGCGGCTGTCGTGCTTATCGAGCAAGCCTTTGTGGGGGACGTTGATCATTTATGTGAGTTAATAGGCCAGGAGAAGATAACTCGCATACTAAGTATTACGCCGACGGTTGCGTTCGAAATTTTTGACGCGCCAGTCAATTGCGGCATGCCAACGCTTCGTACTGTGATGTTTTGCGGTGAATCACTGACCAAAGTAACTCGGGCTCGCGCCATGGAGTTCTTTGGATCGAACGTCCGGCTCGTGAATCAGTACGGCCCCACAGAAGCGACAATGACAGTATTGCGCTCGGATCTCGCAGGGGCGGCAGAACATGCCAATATCGTTGGCATTCCGATCTTAAACACGGCTACATATATTCTCGATCATAGATTATCGGTGGTGCCGATAGGTGTCGGCGGCGAGATTTATATTGGCGGGGAAGGCGTAACGCGTGGTTATTTAGGTCGGCCCGGCCTAACTGCGGCGCGCTTCGTGGCCAACCCGTTCGGTCGCCCCGGAGATAGATTCTATCGAACAGGAGATTTTGGGCGTCAGTTGCGGGACGGTAGAATCGAGTTTCTTGGTCGCGCAGATGATCAAGTTAAGATTCGCGGTAATCGCGTCGAGTTGGGGGAGGTCGAGGCGGTTTTATGTAAGCAGCCCGGAATTCGCGCTGCGGCTGTTATCGCTCGCCGCAAGCCCAGTGGCGAGACGCAACTTGTAGGCTACGTGGATGGACGAAAGCTCGAAGCCACTTCATTGCGTGCGGCGCTGAAAGCGTATCTCCCCGATTACATGGTGCCTGAACTGCTGGTTCTCATCGACCGCATACCCCTGACACCGAACGGTAAGCTCGATCGAAAAGCGCTACCGGAGGCAAGCGAAGATCTGAGCGCTACGATTCGACGGTTTGTCGCGCCGCGGACAGAAACAGAAGGATTTCTGGCAGAGATCTGGAGAGAGGTACTGAGCTTAAAGCGTGTTGGGATCAACGAGAATTTTTTCGATCTCGGGGGGCATTCTCTTCTTGCATACAAGGTGGTTAGTCGCATTCGTTTGATACTTGATTGCGATTTGCCATTGCGAGTCATTTTCGAGTGCCCCACCATAGCGGAGCAGGCCTCTCAAATCGAGCAGTCGAGGCGGCGCGGACAAATCTTAGTGTCATTGCCGCCTATAGCACCGCAATTGGCGGATCGGCCTTGCCTTCTATCCTATGCGCAGGAGCGGCTCTGGTTTCTGGAAAGGCTGCTTGATACCGACATAGCATATCGCGTGGGGATTGCGCTGCTGCTAAAAGGTCATTTGAATCTGACCGTGTTGAAGGAGTGTTTCGTAAGACTGGTCGATCGTCACCGGACCCTTCGTTCGCGCTTCGAGTTGGTCAACGGCGCCCCCGTGCAAATAGCCAATTCTATTGATACTTTCGAGATCGCGTTTCGCGATATATCTAGGCTTGACGAGACGAAGCGGCAGGTCGAGATTAGGCGGATTGCCATTGACGAAGAAGCGCTCCGTTTTGATTTGGCTAGTGGTCCATTGCTTCGAGCGACATTGCTGCGGCTGAGTGAGGTCGAATACAGCTTGACCATCACAATGCATCATATCGTTTCGGATGCGTGGTCTATGGGTATTCTGGTCGAAGAGCTAGGGACGGAGTACGCCGAACTGATCAATGGCCAAGAACCTCGGTTCCCGGTGCTCCCGATTCAATATTCGGATTACGCTGCTTGGCAGCGCGAATGGCTCAATGGAGAGGTGCTGCGTGATCAACTGGCCTATTGGACGACGAGACTGAAGGGGGCGCCGGCGACGCTCGAGTTGCCGACCGATCGTCCCCGGCCGAGCGTGCAAAGCTTTGCGGGCGCTAGTCACCAGTTCACCATTGGGGGTGAACTCGTAACCGCGCTGCTGCAGCTCAGCCGAGACCGGAACGCCAGTTCATTCATGTTGTTCTTGGCGGCATTTCAGCTATTCCTGTCCAGGTATAGCGGACAGCACGATGTTGTCGTCGGCTCCCCCATCGCCAATCGAACGCGAGTGGAGACGGAGCGGGTCATCGGCTTGTTTGTCAATACCGTGGCCCTGCGTGCCGATCTGTCAATGGACCCGACGTTCGTCGAGCTGCTCGATCAGGTGAAAGAAGCTGCGCTGGGAGCCTACGCGCACCAAGAGCTTCCTTTCGAGAAACTTGTAGAGGCTTTGCGACCTGAACGTGATCTCAGCCGCAATCCCATCTTTCAGGTTTTCTTTAACTTTTCGTCAGCGGAGCAGTTCGAAGAGATTTCCTTTGGAGATTTGCTGGTCACTCAAGTGGAGCATGAGGTAACGGCCGCGAAATTTGATCTCACTCTCTACGCCAGCGTTGCGCAAGATCATCGCGAAGTGTCGTTCACGATGGTCTACGCGACGGACCTGTTCGATGCCTCAACGATCGAGCGGATGGGATCACACTATGTGAATCTGCTTTCAGGCATTGCGGCTGCGCCATCGACGCGCGCTTCAGAGCTTCCACTCTTGAGCTCGATCGAACGTCAGCAAATCGTCGAGACCTGGAACGACACGGCCCACGAGCTGCCGCAGACCACGCTGCCGGTGTTGTTCGAAGCGCAGGTTGCCGCGAGCCCCGAGGCACTCGCGGTGGTGTTCGAAGGCAGTACGCTCACGTATGCCGAGCTCAATGCCCGTGCCAACCAACTGGCGCACTGCCTGATCGAGCGGGGAATCGGACCGGAGGACATCGTTGCGCTGGCGATGCCACGCTCGCTGGAGATGGTGGTGAGCCTGCTTGGCATCCTCAAAGCGGGTGCTGCCTATCTGCCGC
>Ga0307517_10001209_pt1 | contig 43398 bp, 38 predicted proteins | sample 23_EM_MG_FD_194515 | JGI IMG/M metagenome (GOLD analysis project Ga0307517, IMG submission 194515) | Populus trichocarpa ectomycorrhiza microbial communities from riparian zone in the Pacific Northwest, United States - 23_EM | ecosystem: Host-associated > Plants > Roots > Unclassified | place...
GAACTGTTGATTTTGACAAAAGCTTTGACAATCAACTCTTTTGAAAAGTACTTCTTTCTGATCTTGTTTTTGTCATTTACTTGGCCATCAGGTAGGGCCTTGTACTCCTGATCCCGTTTGCCTCTGGATAGGCCTTGTATATCCAGTCTTTTGCACATATCACAGGTCTCCTGTTGGCATGCGCTCCTCCCAAGGATACTAATACTCTGGTATTAGTACCCCTCTCCTGTGCCTGATGTGGGCCTTGTATACATCCTCCATACTTGTTCTATTGTGTTTCCTTCATCTCAGCTGCTTCTCCCCTTTGGTAGTCGTTTGCTCACCTGTTGTGTTATGCCTCAGACTTGGTGGTGTCCATACTGGCAGTGTACTTAGCGAGCTTCTGCTACTATGTCCCTGTCTCTAAGATCAATATACTTAACTCCTAACCCTAACCCTGACCCTGACCCGAACCACCCTAACCCTAACCAGCTCAGCCCCTGTGGCGGCCGGTGTGGCGTATGTGGCTAGTAGGGGAGGCGGTGTCGCGCTGTGGCTCATGCTGTGGCTGCTATGTGGCGTTGTGGCGTTGAGGCTGCTGTGGCTGAGTAACGTGGCTTAGGTCACGTGAAGTGGCTGTGTGGCTGATACCCTGTGGCGTCATGTGTGGCTGTGGCGTTGTGGCTGTGGCTGGTGAGGCGCACGGGCACGTGGCTGGTAACACGTGAGTGGCTAGTATACCGTGGCTGGAGCAACGACCGAAAGGGGTAATTCCCAATCGGGTAATTGTTTCCCGACGTCCCGATCGGGTAATTACCGTTTTAGGTAATTTCCGTAATAGGAAATATTCCCGTAATAGGAATTATTTCCCGTTCAGGTAAGTCGAAACGTTTTAGGAAATGAGATCGCTAAATGCGGTACACACCGATCGGCATGCATGACTGAGCCCATGCATGTGCATGAACGCACGCGCGTCATGCAGTCATCCTACAGGGAAGAATTTTTCACCGCTTCGGGGGTGTTTAGATTCCCCCTTCGGGAGATCCGTCCGGTTCCGCCTATCTTTAGGACACCGATCGCCCGCATGACGCACCTCGCTACGGATACGAGGTCGCCGACGCACGCGATAATTGCCTCACACCCTCACGTAGGTATTACGTTCGAGCGGAGAGGCCCCCGTCCACACCATCACACCATTATTGCGCACACCACGCGCAATATTCGTGCTTACGCCCTGAAATAGGTGAGTGAACACGTTTCCGACCAAGGTAGGGGACACTTCAGCGATTCGCATAAAGTATCCCCCGTTCCCCCCCAGCGCACTGAAGAGTCCCCATACCACGGCGACGAAACAAGCATCCCTCTCGATCCCTTCATTGCCTCGAGACTTGTCTGCGCTTTTACCTCCCCGTGTTTACTTAGATTCTTCCCCTCTTCGTCTCTTTCGCCAACAGGCACCCCCCGGGTTACTCACAAGCCGTGAGTAGTCTGCTCCCTAACCCTAACCAGCCTTCACCCCAATCTTAGTCTCGTTGATCTCTATCGCAGATCCTTCGCACGGGATTAGCACTGGGTCCCGGGGTGCCGTCCTGGCCACGTGCGGGGACAGGATTCCAGGCATTCGCGTTGGGATGACTTTGTAGTCGTTGCACTTCCACTTTTTGGTAGTTCCCGGGGGAAGATGAGGAGGTCGGAGAGGTTGTCATTGGAGCCGGAGTGATCTCCGAAATTTGTGGGAATGGCTGAGGAGGATGGGAGGCGGTCATTGTCTCCCGAGTCTGATGCTTTTGAGGCCTTTTTTAGGTCCATCCCACCAGCACTGGTATTGGGTTCGCTCCCAGATCAAGACGGCAGCGATGGTGCACAGGGCACGCGGGGTTGAGCTTCCCGGGGGGGAGGGTTTTTTTCTCAACATCTACGACGGTTCCAGATTTGGACTCCTTACTGAAGAGCGACGGCACCTCGCTTGTTTTGTCGCTTGCTTGATTTGTTCTGTTTGTTTGCTCGTCCCGAATTGATGTTGTCCGAGTTGTATGATACAAGTAGCCCATATCAAAAATCTTAATTTCCTCTCTTGCCTCCACCTGACCTCCCGTTAAATTTCTAGGGCAGTGCCTCATGTTGATATCTACTAAAATCGATAGCCTACAGGGATCCCGTAAAACAATCTTATAGCCACCCTTAGCTAATCATTCCAATTGTGAAGACTACATTACGGCAACTCACTCTGCAACGACTATCAACGAGATATTGGACCTAGCAGAGCTAGTTATTCCCCACGAAAAGAAACTCTCAGTGCTACCCCTACAGGGGGTAGCAGGAGTATGTGATGCAGGGAGTACACTTCTGATACGAGAGACAAGCCGGAGAAGCAGTATTATGTGACAACGCCAATATTTTCCTCAATCATAGTACATACTCCCCCCATCTTATGACAATTTTATAAAGTCTGCTGGCTAAGCCAATATTCCAGATCAGCGTATCGGGCATTTGTACACAATATCTCCAGAAGGCATTTCTAAAGGCTTGCAACTTCCCCTCGGCTAGAAAGCGTTAAGTGCGGGTACTGGCGAGCACTCAATGGGAATCCAGAAAGCTGCCGAAATGGCAATCTCGTACCTAGGAAATATTACGACGCAATTTCTAACATATTCAAGGTCTCCTCACCCTCCCTTTCCCCGTCACAACCCACCACTCGAAATTAATAGAGCCGAGAAGCAGAGGCAAATGTTGCCAAGGTCTTCATCCTCATCCTCTCCCCCGCACATGCTGGCGAATGGAGATACATCTGGCACAAATCTGAGGACAGTGGTTACATCGATACCAATAACCATAAGTGATGGCACTCATTCCAGGACCAGACCTTCTACCCATGGAACGACCTAGCTCGAGTAGTGATTTATAATTGGCAGGAATTAGCAGCAAACCTCCATCCAGAGGCAGGAAGTTGTGGAATAGACAAACGAAATAAACTACGAATTCGACCTCTCAGCCCACGCTCCACGCCCCCTAGAGCTCTCCCAGGCGAACCGAGACTAGATACTGCCCCGCACACGTTACAAAAGAAGTCGTAGGCAGTGTTCGCAAGCGGCCAGATCGGCCTGCAGATAACCGGCTGGCTTTCAGTCCAGCCAGGCCAGGCCAGTGTGAGCCAGACCTGGGCTTCGTAGGCCAGGCTTTGGGGAAGCCTGCAGGCTTCATGGGTGCCTGGCGGCGGCGGCAGGCTTTCGGTATATTCCATGTGACAAAGTCAATATTTCGTTGATGTGTGGGTGATATCTGCAGATATCTGAAGATACCGCCAGATATCTGAAGATGCCCACAGATATCCGAAAATGCCCGCAGATATCTGTTAGGTTTTCAGGCTTGAGCCACACCATTTAAGCTCAATAATATTCTGATAGGTTTTAGACATCCGGGTAGACAGAGAGGAGATAGTTGCTTGCTTTCTCTTATCACTCGATCTTTTGCTATAGCACCTTGACAAAATTAGGGCCTGTATAGATGCAACGGTTCTGTTCCGTTCCCCCATACAAATTGCCCTTTCCCTTCTATTTCAAAGCGGAGAGAAGGCCATTTTCACAGTAGAAACGGTCGCTAAACAGGCCCTTAACCATTCACGCATGATGGACGGCAACGGAACTGTCCGTATCACCCTCCCCTTCCAACACCACAGGGAAATTTCCCCAGGTCGGATATTAATTTCTACTAGGTATTCTACTATGTATTTACATTTTTACTTTATTTTGTGGTTTTCATACCAGTGGGGCTGGTGGGGAAGCGCTGTTCTCATGGTAGTTAGCCATGAGCACGATAATGAGAGCAAGGGTGAATGGAAAGAAAGTTTCCTCCTTGGTTGCGCGTTGATCCACTCTTTTGCGGCCGTAACTCTTGGCGTTTCATTGCCTTATCTTATCGCAATCACATCTTATTACTCGAAAGCCTGCAGATATCTGCAGTCCGGCCAGGCCTGGTCAGAGAGGACATGAAAGTCAGACTGTAGCCCACAGTCCGGCCCGGCGGGCCGGAAAAAAGCCCGGGCCGGCCGCCCTAAACTAAAGCCTGACCGGACTGGCCGCTTGCGAACGCTGGTAGTCTGGTGGTGAAAAACCGCCTGAAGGGGCTATCCATCCTGCACCCGAGCTTCGGCCTCGACCGGGACACTCCAATGGCCACAGACCGCCTCACAGAAGATCAACATCGGGATCAAGGGGCCCGCAATTACTTCACAAACACCCTGTATCCAACCAGGCCGAAGCCTTCCAATCGGTCCGGGCTTCGTTGGGCCAGCTCGGGCTCTTGGTTGGGCCGGGCTGGGCCCATTGGGCTGGGCTCAACTTTAGATTGGCTTGGGCCAGGTCAGACCCGGAGGTGCCAAGCTCCGGTAACCCTGTGGGCCTAGTGAATGTTTTGTCTCTCCTTCCTAACTTTCACCATGACGATCCTTCAAGTCATTGTCACCACGGAAACCAGAATCTGAGCACACAAAATTTGGGAATAGACTTGCCTTTAGCAGCTAGGTCCTGGCAGATGCGTGTTCAAATTGCGATTGAATAGTGAAAAGCGAGAAGGAAAATTGAGTACATCTAGCCTCTCTCTATTTAATTCTGATCCCTATTAGTACTAATAGTTCGATAATAGCTGGTGGCTTGAAGATCGTCAACAAAAGGAGTACCCAATCCTTTCAGCCTGGGCCATAACTGTCCTATCAATCCCGGCAATGACGTCAGAGCCAGCATGAGTATTCTCTGGAACCACGAAAACAATATCCGACTCACGGCACTCTCAACCCCACAACAATTCAAGCAACCCAATGGCTACGAAGTTGGCACTTGCCTAACTAAACTCATGCTTTCCTACTGAAACCCCCCCACGTCCATGTCTCCACTCTCTTTTCTCTCTTCATGAATTATCTCTATTTTACCATCTAACTTTTCCTATTATCCATTTTGTATTCAAATACCAATTTCACACCAATGTCAATATATAATATTTAATTTCTTATCTTATATGGGCCGGCCCACTGGGCCCAGTGGGCTAACCCGGGCTTTCGTTTCTTGGGCCGGGTCGGGCTGGCCCTTTTTGGACCCGGGTTGGCCCATTGGAAGGCCTGACCAGGCCCCCTCCCCCCTCTCAACCACATTCTGGCCAGCAGACACACACATGACAGCCAAGAGCAGCCTCAGTTTCCATGCTCTATACTAGTTGCCCTTCCTCCTCACCCCCAACCCCCTCCGCCACGCCATATCTCGTGATGGCCACGATCATAATCGAGCCGATCACGGAGGGTATGCTCGATCATGATCTGATCGAGGGGACCCCATGATCGAATGATCGATCAAATGGGTAGGTCCTGATCGACTGATCGATCATGGCCACTGCTCGAGCATCATCGAGTATAGTCGATTATCGTCGACTATGCTCGAGCATGATCGATTTTGTATCTATTAAGCAGGAAATATTCACTGAATATGGATTATCAGTATTTACACCCGTGTTATAACAGGAACAGAAGACCCCTACCCTATCGTTCACTTAGGTATCATGGTAGTTTGTGGCTGATCTAGAGTGATTGGTATATAAGTTCATCGCATCACCAATTAATAAGGTTGTATTGGAAAAGTGATTAACTTCAAGTTACCTATTGGCCACAAAACTCACCGCACTTGTTCTATTCTACCTTTACTAAGGTTAGTCAGTAATGTTTGCTTCTCTCTTCAGTCACCATAGTTTTCTCTCTTTCCCATCCTCCCCCTGCGGTTCTTTACACTTAATTGCAATACGAATCGCTTCTTTTGTTCGCGATATTTCCAACAGGTTACAAGCGTGATTGGTCATGGTTCAAGATGCTCGAGTTATACTCGATGATTGTCGAGCATGATCGAGTAGTACCCATAATCGAGAAAATTGATCAGATCATGAATGCTCGGCTTGATCATGATCTGATCGAGGGACCCCTATGATCGAGGCTGATCCAGCAGACTATAATCGAGCAAAACTCGATCATGATCTGATCGTGGCCATCACTAGCCACATCCTATTACAAGCACACTGGATTATGAGCAGCCATAAGGTGAGCTGAAGAACAGGCAACTCCGCCAATCCCTTCTTCGAGCCATCAGAATTGGGGCTGGATGCCATGCACTTCCACCTCATTCATGAAGGGGGCATCACCGGCGACGGCAGCAAGAAACATGCGCACGTTATTCACCAGCTACAAGAGAGGCTGTTCAGATAGTTTAGGAAACCTCACCAGACGCACCCGCGGGCAGATGTTCGACCTAGAAAGACCCCGAGCGAAACGTCCAATTCAACCTGTCAGAGCTCCTCCCGGATGACCAAGCGCACCACAACCTGACAAAACACCGGCCCCATAACTGTGGGAAAAATGTAAGGTCTGCATCCAAACCTGACAGTAAACCATATTATCAACATAATTCACAAAGTCATTCTCGGCTGTCTGTTCCCCACCAGCAGTAACTAATTTATTCCCGATAAACAAGTACCTTCAGCACGCTGCAGCCTTGGATATCGGGGATCCTGCACGGTGGGATTTACCAGTCTACCAGTCAACCGAAGCGGTATTCATCGCTGGAATCCTGCTGCGGCCGTTCACGCTGGGTGAGATGAAGTAGTTACTGGATGTGTTGGGCTTGCGCGCGGAGAGGCGCAGCATCGAGCACTCGGCTGTGGGCCGGGATAGGGAGTCTGGGGGTATGGCTATAAAGAAGGACACGTGGCGGAGGATGGTGGGGATGGGGGAAAGAGGAGGGGTTTTTGTTTCTGCCGCCAAATGAAACGTTCGATTGGTAGATTGATGGACTATACAAAGGGTGTGAGGCTCCGGTTCGAGTGATTAGTTGTGATGTCAAGTGGATGCTATCCTATTGTGAAGGGAGGGTTTCCCCAAATCGTAGTTAGTGTGAATCTAGTGACATAATATATGTAGCGCTGTAGGTATTCCTGTACCGACACCACGTGATGGGGGTTACCTCCCTATTTAAGTTGTTTGTCGCTGCACAGGTCTTACGCTCCAATGCCTACCCGGGACGCCGCAACCTGTCATATGTGTTAAAAGATTTTACAAAGTATGATCTCATCTGAAGCTGCCAACCCATCACAGATTAGCTGTCACTAGCCCCGGGTCGAATTTTCCCAGCAAATGCAGTCCTTCTATGGGTTATATAACTCAATACCTATTACTATGTCCGTAATAAATCCACCAGGAGTCTCCCCCCCAACCACAGATGATGTGAGAAACGAAGCCACCTAAGAGAAACACTTGAGAACGTTCAAAAATTCCGGTTGTGGCCATGCGGCAGCTACCAAAACCTGCGAACAACAAACCAATCAACTAACCAGAGCCATCAAAGTTTTCCCCCGTTCCGCAGAAATCCCTCTTCTATGGAAAGTTCTTTCATAGGGGGCGGGGATGACTAATCCTTGTTGGCCGGTAGGTTTGTTCCAATGGTCACGAATGTGGTGTAATGGGTACGGGAAACTGCGTATATTGGTGGTTGGAGGCACAAGTATTATACCAAGAGAGACTGTGTATAAAAAAAAAAAAGATATAAAAAAAAAGGCAAGCTTCTCTCCCCCTATTTTCCTCCCCCGCTTTTCACCTTCCTAATTGGGAAGGTGGTTGCAGGGAACAAGAACAAGAGTCATCCTCGCGATCCTACCCCGCAGCCAAACTTTAGGCTTCATAGGCAGTGGGACAAACCTCTTCATGAAGAAAAAAGTTATGGCTGGCATCCTACCTGCTATCCACCTCCTCCCTTCCGCGGTGGCATCTCGCTCTACTGTTAGGAAGTAAATACCCCCTTCAGCCCTGGCTTGGGGCACCTCGTTGCCTCCTGCCTTGTCTGTCGCCCTACACGAACCAACTGGGCTCCCCCGACAATGTTGCTGGTATAGCACTGTCTCTGGTCACCACCTGTCCAGCCAGTTGTTACAACACTTCAGGATTCTGCATTCTCAGAGTGGCTTCTAACCAACACGATGGAGAACCTCGGTTATCCAAGAGACCCGGACTGCTCTTTTGAGGCTGGGACAGTTATATTTTTGGAAGATTTGACAGTCAAGGATTTCTTTTGTTTTGGATAGTTTTGGATACCTTCCTTTTGGAAGATATACGGTGTGGGTTTTCTTGTTGCCTCCTGCCGGTCTTGTTTAGTGCTACTTCTTGTTTTTGGATAAGGGGTTGGTGCTTTATGGGGAAGGATGTGCGGTTGGTCCCATCCCAGAGGGACATGAGGGGGCTTGTTTTTCCCTAGGCCTGTGAAGGAGGTTTCTGACGCCATAACTTTAAAGGGTTGCATGCGAGGTCTGTACCTCAAACAGATAAATTCTATGATTTAACAAAAAAAAAAATGTGTATAAAAAAATGGTGTATGTACAGTACGCAGGGTATTATAATATTAAACCCCACATTTACCCTACGATCAGTATCCGATGCGATTTGTTGCTGCAGTACTGAATTTTTCACCCCTTCCTCCTTTACACCCCCGGTAGCCAAAATACAGTTCGTATATCCAAAATCCCTCGCCACCCGGCAATCCCGCATCACATACCTAAAGGCCTTCGCAAACTCCACAGAAGCCACGCTGTGGCACTCCACTCCGCAAGGCCTATCGTTGAAGCCCTCATCCCAACCATTACCAACATAGTCTACAGGAAACTCTTAGGTTACGGCATCACTGCGAAAGCACTTATACCTCGACAAACGGGCTATGATGGCGTTGCACCAACAAAGCTGGAGGAATTGGGCCTGGAACATTCGATGGTCAAGTTCCGGATGGGCTTCATGAAGCGATGTTTGCAAAAGTTGGTGGTGGTAAATTATGACAATTTGCGGACCTGGTAATGTCATCTCGCTCTGGAGTATAGTGTTGGAGGAGGTGCGCTGATGGTTATAGTTCACAGAAGCACTTCGATAAAGTGGGCATTATGCGCACTGGGGTTGCGGGGTTTGCTCATCAGTAATTTTTATTCCCCACTCCCCAACTGACACTCCACTCTAACCAGAGGGTTGATTTACAGTGCGAAGAAATCTGGCCTCCGCGTTGAGTACACCATGTAGAACTGCTCCTAGGCTACATCGCCGACCTCGTAATTGTGGTGGTCACAGCTCATCCTAACTTGGATAACGAGAGGAAGACTGTCGGGTTGAGGACATTGGATAAAGCCATTTGGATACAGAATGATTGTCGGTTCCCCTTTCCAGCTCTTATCAGCATAACGGCTAACGAGGTTGTAGTCTTTGCGAGACCTTATGTTGTGGATCCGCATGCACCTAATTCGGCCGTTGTTCCGAAGACGGGGTTGTTAGAGGGGTCGGTCGGGCAGATTGTGACTGGTGTTGTCATTGCGATTGGTGTGTTGGGAGTTCGGGCAATCCTTCGGCGGGGATAGGACGGCCGCGTCTTGCGATAACTTGTGATAATGGGGGTGCACTCGGGGCAGGGGCAAAATCCGTGAACACTGTTTAATTCAATACCGCATTTACTGGGCAAATTCGACCCGGCATTGGTGACAGCTAATCTGTGTTGAGCATCCGGATACTATTTAAAACGGCAAGTACCGTACAAAAGCTGGAATCTTAGCGAATAACCTTATGGAAATATAGATACTTATCCTATTGGGCTCCAACTCTGATCACAATACACAAGTGGAATCTTGTCCGGTGGATCCCTCGTGGTTCCACAAGGCATCCCTGTGCGGCTCCCTCCTCGCCAAGCATCCACAAGGTCCGTGCGCAAAAGCTTACCTCAACACACAATTGTGCGGCGTGCCTGAATCCAATGCACAACCAACCCAACCCATCACCAAGATGCCCCGCCAAACTTTCTCTCAAGTTCTACTGCACGGAAGCCAAACCTCCTCGCAGAATTGTTCCCCCGCATTCCTTCTCCTTTAACCCACCCTCCCTAACTCCCACAGCGTAAGTCTAAGGCGCACTTCCCCCCAGGTCTGTACTTGTCGCTCTCTTTAACATCGTACCGTAACTGGCAGGCACTGTGTGATTTTTCTCCGTCGAGGACCCTACTCATCCACCGTTCCTCCGTCCATGATCAAGTTCCCGGAATGGCACCCTGAGGGCCCCCTGCCGATCGAACTTTTGCCGGATATCCGGCACCCCAATGCCCCATGATGGGCTGTTCTAGTGGGGGAGTTGGTGGGTGCGTAGGGAGGGGCAAGGCACCGTGGTGGTGCTGGGGTTTGTCAAAGGCTGCTTTGGTGGTGGGGCAGTTGTCGTGGAGGAGGTTGGGGCTGGAAGGCAGGCTGGGAGGGAAAGGTACGGAGGGTAGCTCTGGCGAGCCATGCGGAGAAGGGAGATGGGGTTGTGCGTCCTGGTTTGGTTATTGTAACGCTGTGTAGGGTGGCGCTGGTGGGCGTATTCTAGATTCGTTTCGTGGAGTTGGACGAGTGCGGAGAGAAGGGGTTAAAGGTCTTATGAGTGGAGATCGCTGTGACCGAGGATGATCGTTGATTCTTATCTGCAGCTTTGACTAGGGTGCAAGCGTATAGAATGAGTTTTTTTCGTAAAGAGGAGATATTATACCACGTTCTGTCATTTGCTGTTTTTCCCTAATATGTCATGCCCCCCCACTGGTTGTCTGCGAGTCGCGGACTGATTGTCAGTTCCCGGCTATTGCTAATCTACCATTATCGAGGGTTTCCATTTTTTTCCCCTTTCCATTTACTTTCTCGATTTATCGCCATTGTCAGGAATCTCTATATCAAGGGGCACGATGAATTCCATTGAATGATTTTTTATTATTACAAATCTTTTAGTATAATAGAATATCATCCTGTGCGCGGTTCCGCGAGTCCTGAACACCAGCCTCACAGTCCCGCCCAATTGCCTCGTCGTCTTAAAACTTTCTTTTCTCAACCTTAGACCCCGTTGACCATCGCCCCTTCCGCGATACGATGAAGGTAGTTCATCACTCCCAATCACCCACCGAACCCCTCACAAAACCCACACTGCCTGCTCCAGTTTGGTGATAGTTTTTTTTTAAAATGTACAACTACGACCCTATGCCCTCGACCTCTCCGATTCCTTATCTCCCCTCCCTTCCAATTACGTACACACCCTTGGACATCCGTCGCTCGGACACAATAGCCCCTACAGTTGACGGCCTACTGAAAATGACAACGACATTAGACCCTGGCCCCTGCGCATCAAGAAGGTTAAAAAATCCCCCCAACACCCTTCCATAAAAGAGGTCAAGGCGGACAAGAAGGGAAGGAAAATGATAGAGAATTGATCTACTCCTTACCTTTTAAGCAACTCTCCCCGCCATTGCCCCTGATGCCGGCAGCGAAAGCTATAAGTCTTTGTTACATGAGCGGGACTTTCTCTAGGTCATCTAGGATGACCAAGGCGGCTCCAGCGGCGATTCCTTGGACTTGGTATATCCCTTTGCCAAGTTCCTGTTTGGTTTGTTCTATCCTTTGCCCAAGGGTTTCCCTAGTTTGAAGAAGCTCCTGCTCAAGTTCCTTCTGGGAAGTTTCAATTTGAGCGGTGATAATTTTCCTATTTTCTCTTTTAGTATTTTTTTTTAATTATCCCTTGATTTGGGGATATCAGACCCGTTACTGCGGTTCAACCAGACGACCATCCCGGAAGAAACAACGGCTAGTGCTGATGGACCAAACTCACGGAACAGCTCTTGAATGGATTCTTCTATCAGCTGGTAATCAAAAGAGGATCACTTCAAAAGGGGATTCTCACGACGATAAGGCATTTTTGTTTGATATAGTTAGTCAGAGGGCAAGATTGATGAGGAAATTGAAAGGTAGGCTCGTACTAGGGATGTTAGAGGGGCTGGAGGGACTTGCTGAGAAGCGATATCACTCCCACTCGTAAAGAAAAACCCGTTGTTTTATCGGAATTAGACCCCCTTTCCCTTCGTGATTGTGAATACAGTATGAGTACTCTTTCCCCCACCCACGTTGTACTACATTACCACTAATCTCTGTGGTCTTTACACTCCCCCCAGTCCCCCCAGTCTGAGATAGCTGCCGCTAGCCCCGGGTCAAATTTGCCTAGAAGTTTTCCGATCCAGGCGTTGCTAAAAAGCCTGTGTTAGTCTGACAGTGCTCAAAGCGGGAAAGGCCGGTTGCTTGGGACCATTATTCTCAATTCTTCGCCGAAAATGGGAAGCCATTTTGGAATAGCTTCTCGTGACTGTCAAGCCCTTTCACAACGAAACTGTCCTGAACGGAACCAGAGCCTCGTTACAGCAAGGTTTATTATATTTAGCTGCATCTCTAATAGCATTTTAGCGCCCCTCGGGTGGGGTGATTGGTCCCATGCTGCTAGGAAAATATCTGAAGCAGTGTTCCCAACCGTCCAGGGGCCCGACAGGCCCCGGAGGACGGACTGCCAAGACCCCTGGACCGGACGGGACGGCGGAAAATGTCCCGTCCCCGTCCGCAAAATCTAAAGACGGCCATTATTACCTGGGACGACGGGCCCGGCAACCTGAGACAATAATGTGTGGGGGTGCATGGAGACTGGGGGCGGAGTGCTGGAATTAGAGTAAACGGCAGGGGACGGCGGGGGACGACAGTGGACTTTGAATGACAACCGGGGACAGTAGGCGACGGCGGGGGACGGCGCGGGACTGTCGGTGAATACCGGTAACGGCGATGAAATACAGGAAACTGTGGGTGCTAGTGGGTTCGAGCGCAGGATAATGATCCCAGAATTATAATATCAACCAGTGTTCCCAAGCGGCCAGTCCGGACCATAGTCCGGACCATGGGTCGGCAGTCCGGTCAGTCCGGCCATGGTTTTGAGAAGCCTGGGTCAGTCTGGCTTAAATTATCAACGGCAGCCAAAGCCTGCAGGCGCCCAGGCAACCGCCGGGTCGAGAGGATAGGCGGCCGCAAGATGCCCAGGCAAAGCCTGCAGATCCCGGGTAAAGCCGCCAGATACCTTGACAACGAGTGTTGCTCGTGAAAAAACTCAACACTGATTGGCTGAGCTGTTCGCTTATGACATTTAAATTGAACTACATAAATTAACCGACAGATAACTTACCCGGCCATTCATAGATATTTGTGAAAGCCGTCACGGTCAGGCTGCTGGCTGCTCCCATCCCAATTAGAACAATAAATGCTACACGGTGAGTGTGCTTTTAGATCATCTTAAAGTCAATCAATGTCGCCAGCTTATCCATATATCCAATATCTAGTTCTTGTGTTCGCGTCTTTGACCGTTGCGCATTTATTTGGACACCCCACGATAGCCCTCCGAAAAGTTTTGCCTCTGGAAGTAAAGTTTCTAGCCGAGTGATCACATATTTCAAATGTTGAAACACTGGAAGTCACGTGTATCAACCCTAACCTTAATCTGTAGAAATGGCTTTCTGCAGATTAAGGTTAGGGTTAAAAACCTGAGGCCTGCAGGTCACCCAGGCCCGGCCCGGCTTTTTTTTTGGAAAGCCCGTTTCCCATAGTCCGGCCCGGCCGTCTCTGAAAAAGCCTGGGTCAGTCCGGCCGTACCCAAAGCCGGACGGACTGGCCGGTTGGGAACACTGATATCAACTGGACTGGCGTATTAGATGACTGCAAGGTCCAATCAGCCATATGGTATTCGTGTCTCCCATTGAATTACAAAAAGGGGGAATAAGTTAATGAGATATCGGAAACGAATCCCGAGGGGAAGGAAAGTCAATAATTGGTCAAAATAGAAGATGGTACCGGGTAAAAACCACAAGTTCCACTGAGGACAACAATTTGGCACAAAGTTTGACTTCAACTATTTTTCCTATCTTAACCCCATGTTATTTACAATAGCTATTCGGTATGTCAATTCCCCTGGAGGATCCCCCATCACAAGAAACCGTTTGGGATTTTGATGTTAGTACGGTTCCCGGTATACCCAACTTAACACTCCAGAGCTCCGTCCAATTCGGAGCATTGCGGAGTCCCCCGGCCACAGCAACAACCCAACTACGGGTATTCTGAGTGGTGCGCAGGGTGGGCTCATATTCTGGCTCAATGAATCAAAAAAGCCGAACTGAGACATTACAGGGGTAACATCCCGGCGGGGACTGCGGGGGACTGCGGGGCCCGACGTCCTTCACTCTGAATGCCCGGGCAATTTGGCTGGAGGACGGGACGGGACGACAAAAAGTCGTCCGTCCTCGTCCTAGCTCAAGACGGACGGACTGCCCCGTTGGGAACACTGCTTTGGACGAATGCGCGGCAATGCATCGAGTTAAGACCCTTGATTCACTGAACCAAATTCTCGAGAAGTCCCCGAGCACACGAATATTCATCACTGGGAGGCCCCGTATTCGGGGTGAGGTTGAAACGCGTCTTGGCGGGAAAGTGATATGTGTATCTCTATGTCCTAACAAAGAGGATATCATCAGATACCTTCGTGTAAGGCTGGGTGAGGATGAAACTCCGGATGCCATGGATGAGAGTCTGGTGGCAGATATTTTGGAGAAGATTCCCGAGAGCGTATCAGAAATGTATGTAGGGCAATGACACTTAGAATCCGACCTCACAACATCCGCTAATAGATATCTAGGTTTCTATTGGTTTCCTTAAATATCGAGGCAATCTTACATGAATCAACAATCCACCGAAGACAAGAAAGGCTAAGCAAAATGACGGATGGGTCGGGGTTGGAAGATGTTTATGGTGCGACAATAGCACGGATAAAAGCACAAGTTGGGGATAAATCGAGAGTCGGTCAGTCATGCGGAACGGCCGTTGAGGGCGGATGAGCTCTGCCACGCCCTTGGAGTCGAGCTAGGCTCCACGGACTTCAATATTCGCAACATCCCTCCGGTGTCGACATTGGTTGGATGCTGTCAAGGACTTATTGCTGTAAATAAGGAGGCATCAACAGTGCGATTGATTCACTTTACTCTCCAGGAGTACCCCCCCACCCACCCCGACCCACTCAGTAGACCTCATTCAGCAATGGCGGAAATCTGTTTGACATATCTGAGTTCACAACAGGTGAAAGCCCTTTCGACCAATCCTTCTCCTGATACCCGGAATACACCCTTCCTGGAATATTGCTCCGTGTACTGGGGTGTCCATGCGAAAAGGGAGCTTCCCCACTCCGCATACTCACTTGCCCTGGAGCTCTTAAAGGGGCATTACAGTGAGATATCGACCAAATTGCTTTTAGCGCGAGTACAGAATTTATATCTTTCAGACTTTCGTCCTTGCTCTCCGTTTAGCGGGCTACATTGCGCATCGTTCTTCGGAATTACCGAAGTTGTAGCTGGTTTGATACAGATGGGATGTTATGATATCGACGGAGGAGATTTTTCTGGCTTCACGCCACTTGCATGGGCTGCTCACAATGGGCATAAGGAAGTGGTGAAAACTCTACTCGGGTGGGAAGAGGTCAGCCCTGACAAACCCGGGAACAGAGGCAAGACACCCCTCATGCATGCCTCTTCGTCTGGACATGTGGGAATGGTAAAAATACTACTCTCACGGGAAGAGGTCAATCCCGACAAGCCAAACAAACGGGGCCGGACGCCGCTCTCCTATGCCGCTTCGTCTGGACATGAGGGAGTGGTGAAAATACTACTCGAACGGGAAGAGGTTAATCCCGACAAACCAGACGGGGACTGCCGGACACCGCTCTGGTATGCCGCTTGGTCTGGACATGAGGGAGTGGTGAAAATACTTCTCGAACGGAAAGAGGTCGATCCCGACAAGCCCGATAATGACGGCCGGACACCGCTCTCGTATGCCGCTGAGTTTCGACATGAGGGAGTAGTGAAAATACTACTCGAACGGGAAGAGGTCAATCCTGATAACCCAGATCGTTGGGGCCATACACCGGTCTCGTGAGCTACCAACAATGGCCATGAGAGTATGGCAGCGCTGCTACGCTCTGGCAGGGCGGCAATCCCCAGTACGATTTAAGTCACCTCCTCGTGGAAATAGCCGCTGCCCTCTCCTTTCAGGGTATGTCTCCCATGGCCGGGGCCATCATCGACAATATAAAAATAATATTATACCTAGAATACGGACTGGTTACCGTAAATGAGGTGGATGAATGAACAGTATGTTGTCTTGCTTAGTGGACACCTACCAGCCCACCGCTCTATGAACTTAAGCATGGGGGGTGGGGTTTCTATGTCACTCAATAGTTTCTTACATAACAGGCACTGCACAGCTAGGTCCGCGATCGAGGGGCCAGGGAATGAAACGGGGAATCTCGGGATTCCGACCATGGGAAAATGGGTTTAAGTAACGATTGGAGGGGAAGAGTACGAGTGAGATTGTATGAGTAGGGGACTTGAAAAACAAAAGAGGAGGAACCAAGATAAAGTTGAATCACTAACAGTGACAAATTGATATGGGGAAAAGAGGCGATTTTTTATGCGACCTAGGCTATGGCGGCCGTGCGACGTCACTCATTGTAGTTAAAAAGGATTGGTGTTGAGCTCAGACACAATTTGACCTTAGCATGTTGTTTCACTCTCGCACTGTTGCTCTAAGATAGGTTTCTGCGAAACCTCGGTGACTTTAGAATTTTGGATGCCTACTCCCTCTATCTCAGAAGGCTAGAGCCTGGGACTATCTTATTGTTGACCGCTATAGACTTTCGGGGGTGGCCCCTTCGAGGTTTTGGTTTAGGTGTTGTTGCACCATGGTCCATATATTCCATGGCCACCTTAGGGTCGTCCCCATTAAGCCAAGCCAATGGCAGCCAGGGAACTCAGCGCACTGCAAGCCAATGACGACATCCAAAACAGCCACCAGGAAAGCCGGCCAAATCCCGGCAATTCTCCGGGCCTTCCACTCCACTCCTCCCACCGCTAACAACCGGACCTTCTCCCGGAGAACACGGATCCTAACGGTAGCACACCAAAGGTAGAAAGAAAAAAGTGGCACTCCAATCAGACAGGGCTAGTGAGGAAATCTCAGGGGGAGTAGCGATGGTGGCTAGCTCCCCCAATTAACATCCCACATTAGATATCTTGTACCGTAACTTAACTTACTCCCCATCTACCTATACCATAACCTATCCCCCAAACCTGGCAACAAGCGCCAATCCCAGTCAGAACTAACAGGACGCGCAGAACAGCACGACATCATCACTCTTCCTTCCCGAACGCCCTGACCCTTCCTCCTGATTATCTTTCCCCCGACTCCCATCAACCCGCGTACCCGAACTATTTTCTTTTAAAAAATAAGATGCCTAAAGAACCCGCAGCCGGAAAACGTCACGAGGCAACGCTTGTCGAGCGTGTTAGAATAATCGAAAAGCACGCCGCAGGGAAGTGCTACCGTGATATTGGGGAGGAAATCGGTATATCAAGGAGTGAGGCTCAGAGGATTATCCAGCGCTGGAAGGAGTTTGAGGAATCAAGGGGGGGCGCCCGAGAACTGGGTGGCTGTCAAAGTACGCCCCTGGAGAGACAATGGCAGAGAGGAGGAGGAAGCATCGGCTGTGAGTTTTGGTTTTGTTTATCGCTTCTACTCTAGAGGAGGGAGGTTACGGAGCGGGAAGGAGGAAGGAGGCGAACGATGTGTTAGTGCGAAGAAGCTTGCAGATGCGGCGAAGGCGAATGCAAGCATAGGTGGGGAGGTGGGAAGTTCCGCTGTTGCTGGTGGGGACAGCATCCTAGTGGCGATAGTAACTCTGGCGATATGCGCTTAGAGTTTGCGCGATGATGTACCCGACAGTGTGGTTGGGGTCGGCGAGGGAATGCGGGAGGGCAGGAGCTCGAACGAGGGCGAAGGTAGCGGCGGCGAAGGGAGAAATGAAGTGGAGGACGGCGCTACAAACCCGCAAGCCGAAAGCGAGGAGACTACCAACCAAAACTTACCGACAGAGTTCAGTAGACACCCCGTCTATCTCCCTGGGTGTTATTCCGGTAGTTAATTAGGTAGGGGAGGGAGGGGAGAAACGAAGACGGCTCTACCCTAAGCTGAAGGTTAGAGAAACGAAGGGACAATGTGGGATGGTGGGGGTGGTGAATGGCTATGCATAGCATAACTTACCATAGATGGGAAGGAAGGAGGAGAACCGGCTCGCTTCAGTGTGATTGGTAATTGGCGGGTCTGCCTGGCAGAGCGCTCCACCAAGTTTGCCGTATCGGGGGTGCATGAATTGAAGCCGCCGGGCTCACGCGAAGCAACAACACCATGTGCTACGAAAGTGAGCATTCATGGCAGATGGGCTACTGGCGGGGAGGTTAGAGACGCATGACTGCCAGGTCGCGGAAGGGATTGCGTCGAGGTCACTGTTGCCTTGGTATCATTGGTTGCTTTCTCTGTGGGTGCCGTTATGTCGGTTACTAACAGAACGGACCGTTCAAGTACAGTAGAATTGATAAGGTTCATCGGTTCGCTTCTACTCGAGTAACGGGATCGCTCATAAGGAAGACTTGATGATTGGTTAAGGCACTTCTGTTTGTCAAAATAAGGTGCGACCAGTCAATGGTGAAAACGCCTCTAGGCCTCCTTTTCACCCGCCGTTCGTCATTCTTGACTAACCTACCCAGCATCCACTCTGTCCACGAAATCACGCCACCAAATGGCTGACTAATGAATGCTCAGTCGGACGGTCGACTCAAGTCAACTAAACGGCTTTCGTGATAGAAACGGTTGCTCTAGAACGGCGAATGAATGAATTGTCCATTGGTGGGCGAACATTGCCTTAATAGAAGTCTCTCATATCACTTAGTTCTAAAATCACATTTTCTGACTGGGGGTAAAACAAATATGATACATGTTCATTGTTTGTGCTATCAGCTTCTGGCGTTGTGCCTATCTACTTGCGTGAACCATTTTTGATCTTTACTCTAGTCCATTTTTGGTCTGATTGAAAACCTCCGGTCTGGCTTGACATTCTTCTTGGTCTTACATGTTTTTCATATGATAGCAAGGCATGTTTTTCTTAATCATGCATTGCACTCCAAGCAAGGGTAAGTTGGGTGTGGGATGATAACGCAATCTATCTCTAGGCATGCTCACTACCCTTCTCTCTTCGGGGGTGTACCCGACTTGTTGCCCTCACCAAATCATACTCACCATATATCACTCGACTGATCAAATAATATGCTCTGGAGTATGATACCTTCCGGGGAATGGTTCAAGGTCCTGAAGTGGCTCCTGGGGTTATGATTTGCCCCCTCCAACCAGACATTTCATATGCACTTAGAACGCGCGTGGTTCTTGTGTGGGGCCGACCTGAGGTAGCCCCTCGCCAAGTTGTATGTAGGGCCCTAGCAAAGCGCACATGGGGCAGTCATTCTCCAAAGGAGCCGGTGTAATTTATGGTGTAAATATTTTCCACCAAGTTGGATACTCCCGCCGAATCAACAAAAGTTGTGTGTACAGTAGTCTTTTTTGATCCAAGTCGAGAAAATAATTTACACGTTTCCCATCAAGGTACATGGCCCCGCATGCCCACAAAGGTTGTGTACGGTAGTCTTTTTTAAAGAAAGAGAATATAGGTGGCAGGATGGACACCATTGAAGGCCATCAGGACAGACTCCGTTTAGTGAGCCTGGTATGAGGGAGTGGAAAGGTCAATGTGGCCCAGTTTTGGTTATCTAGATTCACCCCAGGAGGTCTTATGGCCTCCCTAGCCAGAGCGGTATCAACCCTTGCCCCTTACAGCCCGGTATATAGATACAGAGATACCTTCTGATAGGAGACCACATCTCTGGGGGTTCGCCCCTGGAAAACTACGGAAATAAATTTATGCTATTGCATTCCTATAGTTAAACGGGCTTGGTGAATTCGGCTGCTGTTGCATATTTAGTGATGCGTTGAGCCACAGGTCAGGGCCTACATGGGTCCCACCCCGTATAGCTCCCGCGATCTTTCGAATTTGGGATTCCTAGAATAGGATATTGGCGGGGTATGAAGGAAACTCATATAGTGGTTCAGGGTATTAGCGGCGGCCTTGTATATTACAACCGGTGTAGGAACAGGAGTGGATATCGTTCAATTAGAATATTTCAAGAGATCTAAAATCAGTAAGCAGGGGAGGGGTAGGCCAAGTTGTCTAAAAGGTGACCGGGCTAACGAACCGACACCTTCAACTTAAGCCACAGAAAACCCGAAGGTAGGGGCATCCCCTAGCAGTCTTCAGCCACAATCCCGGAATCCAACTGTAATGATACCCAGGTGAGCTACCCCTACCTGCGGAACCAAAACAATAACTGAAAGCATAAATTAGAAGCATAATGGGTATCCCTCTCCTCGACAGAGATTGCGTGAAAATGCAATCTGGTGGAGTGGTTACGGAATTGGCTGGGTCAAACTCCCGCGGACTTTTGTACCAGACGAGATAACAAATATGGTAGGATTACTAGTTTCCCTATATGTCACGTGGGAGGATACGGTAGGGGGAGGCTCTAGACTAGGAGGGGGCAGGAAGGAAGGAAGGAAGGAAGGAAGGAGATATCAATTGGGAAGGAGCGGCGGCTGTGAGATTGAAAAGAACTAGCCTAAATACTACTGAGCTACTCAATTCCTACAGCAAGTACAAGGTTATCTGACTCGGACTTTAGCACAAGTACGGTAATCTGTGTTCCTTACTATTATACAGTAGAGTCTATCGGAGGGCACAAACATAAGGCAGGCATCAAGGCGATATTGGTTTGCCACATTTGGCTTGAGTGGAAGCCCCGCGTCTACGGTATCTCAGAGGCTGAAGACCCCCGCTTTTGTTCAGCTCCCACAAATTCTTCAACCGAGCATATTCAATAATTCCTCCACGATAGCGAAAATGTCTCAATATCACGCTAACTCCTTTAACACGAACTCTTTTAAAGTGTCGCACAATTATACCGTTACCGATGATCAGTCTCAACTCCTAACCTGGCTATCACCCCTCGAGCCTAGGCTACGGCATCAGGATATCCAAGAGTGCCGCGTCGACAACATTGGGGAATGGCTCATGCGAACCGAAGAATTCAAAAACTAGCATAACGAGAGTAGAGAAGGTGAAGGTGAGAAGGCAGTCTTGTTTGGTTATGGAGATCCGGGGGCCGGCAAGACATTCATCAGGTAATGGAGATTATTTTTGGGGAGGGAAGAAAGAGAGCAAGTGCTAACATGTCGCCATGTTAGTTCGCTGGTAGTGGACAGGCTGTGCGATCAGGCTAGAGGACAAAACACTACTATTATGTGTTTTTGCTTTGACTTTGCGGCACGGAAGGATCAGTCTGCCACAGCCATAATGGGTTCTCTGTTGAAGCAGATAGTTAGCGGAATGGAAACCATTCCGGAGGATATATCGTGGGCCTTTAAAGAGCAGAAAAAGGCCATTGGTGGAAGGGGACCGCAACTTCTTCATATTTTGAAGATGTTACAGACCATCACATCCTCACAGCGCACATTTGTGTGTATAGACGCTCTCGACGAATGCGTGGCAGTGCATCGAGTCAAGATCCTTGATTCACTAAAACAAATTCTCAAGAAGTCGCCGAGCACACGGATATTCATCACTGGAAGGCCCCATATTCGGGGTGAGGTTGAAAAGCGTCTTGGTGGACAATTAATATGTGTATCTCTATGTCCTGACAAAGATGATATTATCTGCTACATTCGTGTAAGGCTGGGGGAGGATGAAATGCCGGATGCCATGGATGACAGTCTGGCGGCAAATATTTTGGAGAAGATTCCGGAGAATGTATCCGAAATGTGTGTAGGGCAATGATACTTGGAATCCCACCCCACCTCATCCGCTAATAGATATATCTAGGTTTCTATTGGTTTCCTTAAATATCGAGGCAATATTAAATGAATCAACAATCTATCGGAGACGGGAAAGGCTGGGAAAAATGACGGATGGGGCCAAGTTAGGAGATGTTTATGGTGCGACGATCGGGCGGATAAAGGCGCAAGATGGGGATAAATTGAGACTCGGGATGGCGGCATTTATGTGGGTCAATCACGCGGAACAGCCGTTGAGGGCGGATGAGCTCTGCCACGCCCTCGCAGTCGAGCTAGGCTCCACGGACTTCAATACCCGTAACATCCCTTCGATGTCGGCATTGGTTGGATGCTGCCAAGGGCTTATTGCTGTAGATAAGGCGGCATCAACTATGCGATTGATCCACTTTACTCTCAAGGAGTATCTTTCCGCCCATCCCGATCTATTCAGTAGACCTCACTCGGCAATGGCGGAAATCTGTTTGACCTATCTGAGTTCACAACAGGTGAAAGCCCTTTCCACCAATCCTTCTCCTGATAGCTGGAATGCACCCTTCCTTGAATATTGCTCCGTGTACTGGGGTGTCCATGCGAAAAGGGAGCTCTCCGATCGCTCATATTCACTTGCCCTGGAGCTATTAAAGGGGCATTACAGTTGGATATCGACCAATTTGCTTTTTGCGCGAGTACAGGGTTTATATCATCCAGGATTTAGTACTCGCATTCCGTTTAGCGGGCTACACTGCGCATCTTTCTTCGGAATTATGGAAGTTGTAGCTGGTTTGATACAGATGGGATGTTATAATATCGACGGTGAGGATTTTTCTGGTCACACGCCACTTGCATGGGCTGCTCACAATCGGTATGAGGAGGTGGTGAAAATTCTACTTGGATGGGAAGAGGTCAACCCCGACAAGCCAAATGGTTGGGGCCGGACACCGCTCTTGTATGCCGCTGAGTCTGGACATGAGGGAGTGGTGAAAATACTACTCGAACGGGGAGAGGTCAATCCCGATAAGCCAGATGAGGACGGCCGGACACCGCTCTCTTATGCTGCGGAGTCTGGATATGAGGGAGTGATGAAAACACTACTCGAACGGGAAGAGGTCAATCCCGACAAGCCGGACAATGTCGACTGGACACCACTCATGTATGCCGCTTTGTCCGGGCACGAGCGAGTGGTGAAAATATTACGCGAACAGGAAGAGGTCAATTCAATCCCGAACAACCAGATGAGGAAGGCCGGATACTGCTCTCGTGGGCTGCGGGGTCTGGATATGAGGGAGTGATGAAAATACTTCTCGAACAGGAAGGGGTCAATGCCGACGAGCCAGATAGTTGGGGCCGGACACCACTCTCATTTGCCGCTGAGTCTAGAGGTGAGGGAGCGGTGAAAATACTACTCGAACGGGAAGAGGTCAATCCCGACAAGCCAGATGAGGACGGCCTGACACCGCTCTCGTATGCTGCGGAGTCTGGATATGAGGGAGTGGTGAAAATACTACTCGAACGGGAAGAGGTCGATCCTGATAGGCCAGATCGTGGTGGCCGGACACCGCTCACGAATGCCGCTTGGAGAGGACATGAGGGAGTTGTGAAAATACTACTCGAGCGGAAGGAGGTCAATCCTAACAAGCTAGATCGTTGGGACTGGACACCGCTCACGTATGCCGCTAGGAAAAGGCATGAGGGAGTGGTGAAACTACTACTCGAACGGGAAGAGGTCAATCCCGAACAACCAAAGAATCGCGGTAAAACCCCGCTCTCACTCGCTACTGAGAAAGGCCATGAGAGGGTGGCAGCGCTGCTACGCGCTCTTGAAACGGCAATCTCCAGTACCCTTTAAGCTACCGCCTCGTGGAAATTGCAGCTGCCCTCTCCTTTCAAGGTATATCTCCCATGGCGACTGTCAAACACCTCTTTTGTAGAGGAAGGAAATCCCGTGAGATGGGAATGCACATATACATCATACCCTCCTGAACCCCCCCCCCCTTACCGCTTGGGATTCGTTTTTATTGTCGAGCGAGTATTTATGAGTTTCTATTTACAATGTATAGTAGGGCATGGTCTATAACAGGGAGGGGGGGGTTATTGTGCTGTTGTGAGAAGGTCCAGCCTAAGCTTGCAGTTTTCATCCTATTACCTTTCTCCGCCTGTGAATCCCTGCCTGCGCTTTTCCTCTTCTTTCCTTTTCCATCCATCTTGAGCAGTCTTTTTCATCCTTTCCCCTTTCCCCTAAACAATACATTACCCACGTATAGAATCTTATTTAGATAGATGAAAACCAGTGCAAGGCAGCACCTAGTTTTCCGGGGGCATCATTGACAATATAAAAATCATGTTATACCTACAATCCGGACTGGTTACGGTAAATGAGGTGGCTGAACGAACAGTATGTTGTCCTGCTTAGTGGACACCTAATCACCAGCCCACCGCTCGATAAACTTAAGCAGGGAGAGTGGAGCTTTTACGTCACTCAATAGTTTCCCACGTAACAGGTGCTGCACTGTACAGGTAGGTCCGCGATCGAGGGGCCAAGGAATGAAACGGTGGATGGGGTTCCGACCATGGGAAAATGTGGCCAAATAAGGATCGGAGAGCAGAGATGAAGAGTACGAGTGAGATTGTATGAGTAGGGACTTGCAAAACAAAAGAGGAGGAACCAAGAGGGAAGAGAATGAATAAAGTTGAATCACTAATAGTGGCAAATTGATGTGGGGAAAAGAGGCGATGTTTATGCGACCTAGACTATGGCGACCACAGGACGTCACTCATTGCAGTTAAAAGGGATTGGTGTTGAGCTCAGACACAATTTAACCTTAGCATGTTGTTTCACTCCCGCACTGTTTGCTACAAGATCGGTTTCTGCGAAACCTCGGTGACTTTGGAATTTTAGATGGCTACTCCCTCTTTTTCCCCTATCTCAGAATTCTAGAGCCCGGGACTATACCTTATCGTTGACTCTTATCAAGTTTCGGAGGTGGCCCCTTCGAGGTGTTGGTTTAGGCGTTGTTCCACGATGATCCATATATTCCACCGCCACCCTAGGGCCGTCCCCACAGGGCCAATGACAGCCAGGGAACTCGGCGCACTGCAATCCAACGATGAAATCCAAAACAGCCACCAAGGAAGCCTACCAAATTCCGGCAATTCTCTGGTCCTTCCACTCCACTCCTCGCACCGCTAACAACCAGACCTTCTCCCGGAGAACACGGATCCTAACGGTAGCACACCAAAGGTAAAAAGAAAAAAGTGGCACTCCAATCACACGGGGCTGGTGAGGAAATTTCTGGGGGAGTAGCGATGGTGGCTGGCTCCCCCAATTAACACCCCACATCAGATGTCTTCTACCGTAACTTAACCTACTCCCCATCTACCCTGTACCATAACCTATCCCCCAAACCTATCCCCCAAACCTGGCAACAAGCGCCAATCCCAGTCAGAACTAACAGGACGCGCAGGACAGCACTACAGGAAAACATCATCAATCTTCCTTCCCGATCGCCCTCACCCTTCCTCCAGATTCTCTTTCCCCCGACTCCCATCAACCCGCGTACCCGAACTATTTTCTTTTAAAAAAATAAGGTTAAAGACCCCGCAGCCGGAAAACGTCGCCAGGCAACGCTCTCGAGCGTGTCAAAGTAATCGAAAATCACGCCGCAGGGAAGTGCTACCGTCCTATCGGCGAGGAAATTGGCATATCAAAGAGTGAGGCTCAGAGGATTATCCGGCGCTGAAAGGAATTTGAGGAACTCAAGCTCCGCCCGAGAACTGGGCGATGGTCAAAGTACCCCCCTAGGGAGCCGATGGCAGAGGGGAGGAGGAAGCATCGGCTGTGAGTTTTGGTTTTGTTTATCTCTTCTGCTCCAGAGGGGGGAGGATACGGAGCCAGAAGGAGGAAGGAGGATAACGATGTGTTAGTACGAAGAAGCTTGCAGATGCGGGGAAGGCCAATGCCGGCTTAGATGGGGAGGTGTGAAGTTCCACTGTGGGTGGTGCGGACAGCATCCTAGTGCCGATAGTGAGTCTGGCGCTAGGCGCTCAGGGTTTGTGCGATACTTGTAATGTACCCGGCAGTATAGTTGGGATCAGCGAGAGAATGCGGGGGGGCGGGAGCTTGAACGGGGGCGGGGGTAGCGGCGAAGGGAGCAATGAAGTGAAGGACGGGCTACAAACACGAAGGCGGAAAGCGAGGAGACTACTAACCAAAACTCGCCGTCAGAATTAGCTCAATAGACACCCTGTCCATCTCCCTGGATACCATTCCGGCAATTAATCGGATAGGAAAGGAAAAGGAGAAAATAAATACAGCTCTACCCTAGCTGAAGGTTGGAGACACGCGAAGGGAGAATGGGAGATGGGGATGGGAAAGAAGGAGACCCAACTCGCTTCGGTATCGGTCGTCGGCGGGTCCTGAGAGGGAAAAGAAAAACGGCCTAGGCTTTGGATTTTCACACAGACAGGGGGTGCTCAGCGCGGCTGGCGCCCGCGGGTGGGCTTGGCAAATATTGGTGGTGCCAGTTACTGTCGGATCACTTCCGGCGAAGACGTTCTTTGGTGGCTATTTGCCAAAAGACTTTCGGTTGATCAAAGACGGTTCAGAAAACAAAAGATAGACACGAAGAAAAACCACACTCAAAGGTCAAACTGTCCTCTAGAATTGCGGTTGTTGTTCTTCTTGTCTCCCACAAATCTACAAGTATGCCCAGTGCCAAGCTTTTTGTTTCCACCAAACCAGGATAACATTACGTGGTGTTCCTCATCATTTCTCTCTATCCTATTATTCCGTCCGACAGTACTTGTAGTTTTAGCTGATTCGTACTGATCTCCAATGCCAAGCTGTGCCAAGACTGGCTGAGGAATTGCCTGGCAGAGCACTCCCCCAAGTCTTCATTATCGGGGGTGCATGAAGCCTCCGGGCTCCGGCAAAGCGACCACAGCATGGGCTGCGAGACCGAGCATTGATGAGCGGCTGGCGGGGAGGTTAGATACATGTGACTGCCAGGTCGTGGATGGAATTGTGTTGTGGGGGGCTTCGCGTTGTTGTTACCTGGGTATCGTTGGTTACGTTCTCTGTGGAAACTGTTACTTAGGCCACGTTCGAGTCGGGAATTGATAAGGTTTAGCCGTTCACTTCTAACGGGACCGATCATGAGGAAGGCTTGATTGAGGAAGGTTTAATGTTTGGTTAACACACTTCCTGTTCGTTAAAATAAGGGGTGACCGGTCAACGGTGAGAAGGACTGTAGTCTGTAGACCTCCTTTCCTTGTTCTTGAGTACCAAATGGCTAATCAATGCCCAGTCGATCGGTCGACTTCTGTTACACGGAAGGACAAAAGTGCATGAGTTTTCGTACAACACAACTGTCGCTAAAAAAGAAATCTCCCCAACACCCGCAAGGTCAAAATCCAACATAATGCCTGCAACACAACCTACTGACACATATCAGAGAAAGAATACTAATAAGACTGCAGAGGCCTTGCATTTGTAAACCTTAGTCTTCTAGGCCAAAAAATGGTGGAAATAGGTGCGAGTCAAGCACCTCAAAACAAGCTTTCGCCTGAGAGCAAGCTAAGTTACCCGGCAAATACCATCAACTTAGACGCTAGTGCTGGACAATGGGCTCCACAATCCTACCCGGACTCCCATTTTTGCCTGAAAAAATGCTAGTTCTAAGAGAGACTTGACTTAAGAATGCAGGGACACTATGTAAGGGGCTCGTGGAGGCATGGTGGCGGTCATCGGTGCCCTGTGTACAGTACTTTATTCAGGATGTGAAGATCTTTTATTTTTCCCTGGTTGCAATGCGGAAAAACTCATGCACTTTTGTCCTCTAGTGTAACGGAACGGTTTTCACAATAGGAACCGTCGCTCTGGAACGGTAAATGAACGATTCATACGCAGTTTAATAGCAGACTCTCCTATCACCTAACTTAGTCCTAAAATGACATTTTCTGAACGGCCGTAAAACAGACTTGTTGAAATTCCGTTATATTTCTTATGTGCATTTTATAACACTACCGTGTATTCTTTTACTTAGTTTGTGTTTCGGCTCTGCCTGTACACCACTAACATTACTAGAGCTAAGATATATATTATAGTGTTTTATTGATTGTTTTAGGATAATATTTGGGTATTTAACATGTGCTTTTTCTATCCAGTGTTCAGGATTTTATGCATCTCTTATGCACTATTATTGGTCATGATATTCACACCACACCCTTTATTACCCTAGCGGGAATAGCTGATTGGAACGAGGTTTAGAGAACACTACTCCTCTCATTTTCTGATTGCATATGCATATTGCTGCATAATACTTTGATAGCTGGATATCAGAACTGATCTGTTAGGCGCAAGGACTCCCCGTAAGGATTTACAGGGCAGAGGTACCCTACCCTGACATGCAAGAACTTCGAAGGAAAAAGATAACAGCCCCCTCCGGCCCAGCGTTGGGACGGCGCGTTATCACTGGCCACCTGGGTAGTTGCGTCCCAACACCAAGGACAACTATCGATGGAACGCATCTTATAACACGGTATACGTTGCGGTCATGCGTCCGACAGGATCCTGTTCGCGGTATGTATGAGGGGAGACCTTCGGGCACCTTATGCAAGTGGAGGCAGGTGAATCAGATGACGGCACATAAGGTTACAGACACTTGAAGACAGACAGTTGGAAGAGTGGGTCAAAGGTAACGGGACGTTTTGCACGAAAGTTAGTCCCCTCATACCTACAAAGACGTGTAGAGTATGAAGGAGGTAACTATGCCCAGTAATTGGATCAGGTGCATCCACAAAGGACCAGTTGGTAAAAGATGGAGTCCGAGGGAAAATGCCTATAGGTACAATGCCGAGGACATGTCGTGTAATGCCGGAATACCAGAATACGACAATCGGGTGCATGTCGAATTCTCGATGGAACCAACCAAAGAAGATTGGCTCTCTTCTGTACAGCGAGTTAGACTACCCTTGGTGATCAAGAGGGTAAGATAATTCGTAACCATCGTTGTCAACGAATAAATGGATGAGCTGACACCTGATGTGGTCTCCACACCATCAGGAATAACAGAAGCGCAGACAGATAAGTTGGCCATGGAAGCAAGAGGTGTGGTAGCGAGTTTTCAGGGTCTACAAGTGTTCGCACTCAGGTGAAGTTCCCAGACTTGCGGGCAAGATACTTAGTGAGTATAGAGTTAGCATGTATACCGCGATTGCTCAGATGCGGAATATAAATATTGAGGCATCTTTGCTGCTATTAGACACAACAAGCATGGAGAAGAGATCTTATCAATATAATAAGTTTCTACCTTTTATCTTTACTAATATTTCGACTATCTATACCGAAGTAAATATTATATCTAGCCTACATTACTCATGTCTTCTTAACAAGTTCTCCGATATAATAACAACTCAGGTCCTAGCTGTCAGAATACCTCACGCATAAGCTACCACCTAAAATGATCTTTCCACATTCCATATTCAAGTTACTATTAGTATGTAGGCATTTGAACCACATATTCATATATAGTCTATTATGACAAAGAGATCGAAGACTGTTTAGTGGTGGAGTGGGCACACCCCAGATGAAATAGCAGTTCGAGAGAATCTCTGAGTTGAGCTGGGCAAGATTTCAGGGTCAAACGGTATTCACACTTTGTTCTGATGAACTGAATTGTTAAGAAAATACTTCCTAACTAAAGAAGTCGAAGTAGTATAAACTTTAGTATAAATAGTAGAACTCTCCCCTTGTGGTTGAAAGAATCATCAAGCAACGGAGAAGAGACCTTAACAATATAACAAGTTAGTGAGTTATATTTTAACTCTTTGATATTTGATTACACTCTATTACTTTACCTTTTTCAAACGATTACCTACAAGGCTTCCTGACTAATAATCTGTTGTCTCGAATATCCTTGGCCTAGTTAGCTCGGAATTCTACTGTGTTAGCTACCCTGTAATACTCAAATAAAAGAAATGTTGAGGCTTTGGATTCACCAATGTGAAGGTAAAAGGTATGTTTTGCTCTCAGCCACCACTCTTACGCCCATCTATTCCTAAAGGTGGAGGCGAGTGTTAGGCATATAAGAAAAGCGTAGCTTTTCCACCTATTTTTGCATACCCTAGGGTTACCCTACCTTCACCCTGTGAAGCTAACACCCCCCTCTGGCCCCGGCGTTGGGACGGCGCGACAACACCGGACTGCGTCGCAGTTGCGTCCCAACACCAAAGGACACTATCATTGGAACCCATCTCATAACACCATATACGTCGCGGCCGTCCGTCCGACCGGATGCTGTTCGCAGGATATATGTGAGGGGACCTTTAACGAGCTTATGCAAGTGTTCCGGGCAAAATCGGTTGACGTCGCATAAAGTTACAGACATAGCGGAATGGCACATGAAACTATGTTACTAAAGTAACGGGACGTTTTCGTCGTGTCGACTCTGAAATGAAATAAGAGTATGACCGCACCCACACCAATGGTATAGTACCATATAGGATAATTCGGTAAGGAAAGACTATGAGGGAATTGTAACATTGGTATGATCCCGACTCAGAGTCTGACCAAAGCCTAAGCGCAGGAAGCAAGAGTGATTTCTGCTACTGCGATAGGTCCGATTTCGAAGCTGGCCACTTCGTTCGTCCGATGATGAGGACACTGTCTAGCATGCAGACAAGTTTCAGTTCCTCCTGACGGAAGAAGGATTGTGAACTCTGACTGGAACGTGGTGCCACACCAGAGAAATCAAGAGCTCTCCAGTCCGGAAGTCAATGGTGGGGCGATATTATTCAGGGTCAAAAGGTGTTCGCACTATAGGAAATGTTCGGAATGGTTAGCAGGTACTTAGTTAGTATGGTAGTTACTTGTAGGCCGCGCACTCCATCGACGCGGGATATAAATATCGAAGTGCCTCCCGAGCTTTACTGAAATCATCACACTACGGAGAAGAGACCTTATCAATATAATAAGTTATTACGAGAAAAATCTTTATCACTATTTTTACACACGTTTATATTGAGCCTTCCTAAACACATCTCCGTCTACGATAAAGTACCCCGGTCTTACCCATCTCGCTTGTTCTTAGAGATCTGGTACCACCTAATAGCGAGCAAGAGCCCTATCGATATACTATCTTTGGTAAAGATCTGAGGTTAATCTATTTTAATGTACTGTAGGCATGGCTCTTACTAAGAAGCTTATTCAAGTAAAAGCTAAACGATTTTGTAAGCTTAAAAATATTACAAAATTGGATGACCCCAGCTGGAGCCATAGCTGGATTCCCAAGTTCAAACAGGGTGTAGGAGTTCAGTAGAGACGATTTTACAGAGAGGTAAACTCAGTTAGTCTTGAAGCCCATATTAATTGGATTGAGATCAATGCAGCCTGTGATGATTAATCAGAGGAGGACTGCTACAATTTTGATGAGACAAGATTGTTTTATCGAATGCCTCCCTCTATCAGTCTTGCAACACAGTAATCTCAGGGAAGCAAAGGAGATAAAACTAGGCTTACCTATGGCTTTTGTGTCAATGCAAGTGGTACGGACAAGAGGAACTACTTATTATTGACCATGCCCACGGCCCGCGATGCTTTGAAAAGTGGACTGCTAGTCATCTTTGTTATAATTTCTAATATAACAATAAGAAGGAATGGATGAGGGGGGCGATTTGGTTGAACTAGCTTCCGAAGTTTGATAAGGAGGTGGGAAGGCAAAACCGCCAGGTAATTCTACTGGTTAACAATTGCGCATCACATTCGGAGCCAGAATTTGATCTCAAAGCCACCCACCAGTCTTGAGTTTCTCTCTCCCAATACTACTGCTCAGCTTCAACCTCTTGATGTTGGTATTATATGCATACTTAAAGCGTATTACTGCCCTGAATTTCTCCAATTGGCTCAAGTTAAGGAGGAGGGAAATGTTGCTGTAAATTCATTCAAAATCTCCCACCTTGAGGCTAGGGAAATTGCTAAGCATGCCTGGAGCCTTATGTAACAATCCTATTGTTGAGCAGGTATGCAACAGGCAACGACAGTCGTCTCCTGCTTAAGCGAGTCTCGCTTTTCTGCACCAAGGCGTATGGGAGTACTATCACTTTAGATAGTATGGAACGGGCTTGCTTGTCTTGAGTGATCCGTCAAAGGATACTATCTCTTCAGATAGTAAGATGGGTGAATTGTCGTGCTTGATAGAACTATCATAATAGTCCTATGTTCGGGCGGCCCATCGAGACTATCACAATAGTCTCCAGGTTCTTACAGCGTAGGCTCTTGTAGAGGAAGAGTGTATGTAAAGAGAGTAAACTTGAAGCGTAATCGTATTGCAATATCTTAAGTATAGAAAAGTACTTAGATGGTTGCGTGAAGATTCTATCTCTTGGTCGTTTTTCTTTTATTTTTTTTGTAATCATGCGTTATTTGTTTCTAGGTACAAAAAGCCTTATGTAGCGCTAGCTATGAAGAGAAAAAAACCTATAAATGCAAACCCACCGCCGCTTTACCTCTTCATGGGAAAAATCAAACACCCGAGTCCATAGGAAAGGCTTCCCCCGCCTAGCGCCTAAGATAATATACCCCAGACACGTAAGGAAACAATACATAGAAACGTACAGGGAGAAAGATCCAAACCCTTCCGCAGGCTCCCCTAAACAAAAGAAACGACGACTGTTCTAAGGCCCTTTCGGGGCCTGATTGGAGGATTGGAGACCGGCGACAGGAGAACACATGGAAACCATGGGCCCACAATAACCACTCGCGCGGCTGTGCAGGTCATTACATTGATCCAAGGCGTTGGACAATAGCTACAGAGGCAGTGCTATACCACGACTAGGCGTAACCGAGGAAGAGTCAACCGATTGGAGGAGGAGCAGTAGGGTGCCAGCCAGCGAGTAGCAGTGGGGTGCCAGCCGGTGAGTAGCAGTAGGGTGCCAGCCAGAGGGGAGCAGTGGGATGACAGCCGGGGGAGGAATTTTAGCAGTAAGGTGCCAGCTTATGGGGCAGTACGGTGCCAGCGGACGGAACCCGGAGGGGAGAGGAAGGATCGCGAGCGGGCTAGCCACAACCAACTAAAGGGCTATAGCAAGGGCTGTTGGGACGATAGTGAAACCGAGCAGGACGGTGATGTTACTAACCGAAGCTTTCCCCATCAGAGGTACAAGCCCAGCAGAACCGAAGCCTTACTTTGACGGAGAGTCCGGACACCATACTGCTGACCGTGAATGAAGCGACAAGCTTTCCGACCGTGCAAAATGCTAAGCAAGGTGCAAAGCAAGTGCTGGGTAAGGGGGAGAACCAAACTTCATGAGCGGGTGTCAACAATGAACAGGAACAAGAACCCCAAGGAGGGGAGGCAGGCGTGCCCCAGGAGAGGAGGAAAGATGGCTTAAAGTCAACCCCTAGGCAGAAGCCATGATGGGGGAAGAGAGGTGGGTGGGGGATAGTGACGATGATTTCCCGTGGTGTTGAGATTTCAATCGCCGGAGGTGGAGGAGAGATGGTTCGTGTCCTATCTCTTGGTTGGAACCAAGTGCCTTTTATAGGCATCTTCCACAACCCTAATCCTGGTGACTCATCACCTCACGTAACATAACCCCTATGACTCATAATGAGTCATAGTGCGAAATCCATCAGCTGACTCGTATGAGTCAACTGCGCATATCCCTTTCCATCGATCCAAACCCATAATCTCGATCATGCGCTCAAATGAGTCGCATGTGTGAAACCCATGACTCGTAACATGAGTCATGTGTGAAAGTCATTATATCATATAACCTCACAATCGTGAGTCATGAAACCATTAACCAATCATAATCAAACAATAACCTGCAAGTGCGTAGTCATGTAAAAGCTATGAGTCAAACGATGTCATAGTGCAAAAACTAACATACCTGATGACTAATAAGTATTAGTCATGGGAAATCAACCTTCCTTAGTCACGATTTGTGACACCTTATTACTATATCAACTATTGGTCCGGGTGCTGAGTTCTATCAGCACTAAAAAGAGCTTTACCTTCAGCATCCTGATGAGTTTTTCCTCGTTCCTGACTGTCAAGAACAGGTATGTTAATAGAATCATCTAATTCTACTAGTACTAAAGATTACTTTGACTTCTATTTTATTCAGGTGGAGCTACTAGCCCAGTTGCTTGAGCATGATTATAGAATATTACGGTATGAAGAGGGCACTCTGTAGGAAGGTGGATCCTAAGCTTGTGACTCACCGAAGACTCAAAGTAGAAGTAAGGATAAAATAAAGATAAAGATAATTCAAAGTAGAATCAAGTGGTAAAACTTAATATGGTTAAGCCTGAAAGCTTCACTCAATAAGTTCTCTTGAGGATCGTTGGTTATCAGAATAGGGTGTCTCTCGCTTTAGTTAAGTAGAATAATGTAAAGCCAAAGGACACCCGTCAACTATTCTGACCTTTCACCAGCACCCTGCTCAGCTCAGGGCTGTCCAACTCACCTGCCTAAAATGAGGTAATACTAGGAGGCAGTCAGACTGCTTGAATATTAACTATCTCAACAAATAGGAAGTGCTACCGGTGATGTCCCTCCAACTAGATCTGCATGAGCGAAAACTCTTTCCTATTAGTAGCATGTCAGTGGCCGACCGACATGCCCACTGTAGAGATACTATCCATTGGGACTTACTGGCCCAGTGGTGGTTTTGTCTATACAAGCTACGCAGTCCAATGGTAAATCTACTTGGCTATACTAAGCTTCTAAACCTGTCTGCATGCTCCCACAATAAGAAATCTCCTGCTGCTTAGCTGCATTGGCGCCACCCACAGCCAACCATGCGGGACCCTCTTAAATTGTGACAAGACTCACACCTCTAGAGTCTACTAACAACCAATGGTAATGCTACAGTTCACAGGGTAGCCTGAGACTGGCTTTAGGGTGGTTGTCCTAGGAGCCTTGCAGCTTCCCTAGTATTACCCTAGCGGGAATAGCTTGCATAATTATGCGCGAGGTATATGCCACCATAAGGGAGAGCATATATCCGAACCTAAGCTCCCTGAGTAGGAACTTCCCGGAGGCATCTGGGAGACTACTCAGGAACCTCAAAGAGTTCACGTTTCAAGATATGACTAACTGATTGGAACGATGATTAGAGAACTAGTTCTCTACTCTTAATAATGCATAACACATTATGCATTGATAGATGAATATCGGAACTGATCACTCCATATTCATAATACTATTGGTATGTAGACATTTGAACTGAATATTCCATTTTAGTCTATCAGGACGAAGAGATTGAAGACTGACTACTGGTGGAGTGGGGACACCCTCAGAGGAAATAGCAGTCAGGGGATTCTCAGAGTCGAGCTAGGCACGTTTTCAGGGTCAAACAGTGTTCGCACTTTGTTCTGATCAACTGAATTCTTAGGAAGATACTTCTTTACTAGAGAAGTGGAAGTAGCATGAACATTAGTATAAATAGTAGGGCTCTCCCCGGTGGTTGAAAACATCATCAAGCAAGGGAGAAGAGACCTTAACAATATTATAAGTTATTACGATATTCTTCTATTACTTTATCAAACAATTCTTCTTGAGCCTTCCTGACCTATAATCTGTTGTCTCAAATATCCATGACCTAGTTAGCCCGGAATCCTACCGTGTTAATTACCCTGTAACACCTGGTCAGCCCCAAGATCGCTACAGATGACCATACTACTCCCCAGAGGTCAAAGTATGCCCCTAGGTGGTTCCCAGGCGTTATCCAGGTAGAGTCCCAGACGGCGGCATCCTTACCCCGTTATATATCCTGCGAACCGCTTCTGGTTGGTTGGATGGCCACATCTCATACGGTGCTGTGAGAGCGTTTCTATGAATCTCACTTTACTAGGAAGCACACAACTACAGAGCCATACAGTGCTGTCATGTGTACTAACACTGGGGCTGTAGGGGGATGTTAGGAATATCCCCTGAAAGTTACAGGAGGTTTGAACCACTCCTGCTCCCTCAGTAGCCCATTATTGTGCCATACGAAGCAGCTCTATGAACATCTAAGAGCCTTACTATAGTGGGATAACTTTCCCCTAAGTCACAGATGACTTTGTTGGTGAAGGTAGGGTAACTGGAGTACCTCAGTAGAGTAACTTGGTCCCCCTGGTAGGGTAATCATGTTTTCAAGGTAGGGTAACTTCACCCCTTCATGCCTTTATTGCCTTCAGGGGTGCTGTTATGGGGTAGCTAACACGGTAGGATTCCGAGCTAACTAGGCCAAGGATATTCGAGACAACGGATTAATAGTCAGGAAGGCTAGTTGGTAATTGTTTGATAAAGGTAAAGTAATAAAGTGTAATCAAATATCAAAGAGTTAGAATATAACTCGCTAGCTTGTTGTGTTGTTGGGGTCTCTTCTCCGTTGCTTGATTGTTCTTCAACCACGGGGGGGAGGCCTACTATTTATACTAATGTTCATGCTACTTCGACTTCATTAGTTAAGAAGTATCATCTTAACAATTCAGTTCGTCAGAACAAAGTGCGAACACTGGTTGACCCTGAAACCTTGCCCAGCTCAACTCAGAGAATCTCCGAACTGCTATTTCATCTGAGGGTGTCCCAACTCCACCAGTAGACAGTCTTCGATCTCTTTGTCATGATAGACTATATATGAATATGTGGTCCAAATACCTACATACCAATAGTATTATGAATATGGAGTGATCAGTTCCGATATCCAGCTATCAAAGCATTATGCAGCAATATGCATATGCGACTGGAGTAAGAGGAGTAGTGTTCTCCAAACATCGTTCCAATCAGCTAAACATATCTTGAAACGTGCCATTATCCAGTGGTCCGAGTTATCTTCCAGATGCCTCTAGGAAGCTCATAACTTCGGGAGCATAGGTTCGGATATATGGTCATCCTATTGAGCCATATACCTCGCTCTTAATTATTAGGTAAGCTATTCCCGCTAGGGTAATAGGTGCGCGCGACTACATATAATGTTGCCCAGTTGACCTGTTCAACGTTTACTATGTGTCCTTAACTTTACGCAAACATGCTCTCCGAAGGTTAACCTGTCTAACCCTATGTTACCAAGTCACTTTGTAGACACTTGTACCAACTCATTCCTACCGGCAGTATACTAAGTATACTGGTCTACCCTCAATCTGGTCACCTCTTTGTATACCATATGGGCTTGAGTCTAGTCCACTGTAGCTACCTATCTGTAGGGTCGTTATATACAGATAAACGATCCCATGTCAATTCGGGCTTTCTCAACCCAGAATCAGAAAAGCAAGTTACGAGAGAGTTGTGTGATGAAGAAATAGTTGCTATGGTTAATCATGATAGAGCCAAGGAGGCCACAATCTGGGATCAAAATCTTGGTATGATACCGGTTGTAGATTCTGATTAGGAGGAAGGGGGAATACCTACTAGAAAAATGGTCATGTCAAACCACGAGGCGTTAACTGTGACGGAGGGACTAATTCAGAAGCTGTTGGAGGATGAAGATATTGATAAGAGTGCATTGAATGGGGTTGAACCTCTCAGAATGCTGGAACGGACCTTGAGAGTTCAAAGACGCCGGGAATCCACAGTTCAAACTACCCTTTTTTCATACTTTATTGTAGACAATAGTCTTTAGTTATATATGTCTTGGCTGTACTGCTCTCTTATTTGAATTTATACTCTCTCCTCAGTTCTTTGTATGTCATATTCAAGTTCTACGCCAAATTTCCTTTTCTCTTCCCCATCATCAGATATCACTCAGTTTGACTGCCTATGTCTGGCCTCTCACCGTGCCATGACCCCTCTCCTCTTTCCATACCTCTCCTATTTCCAGCCTCACGCTACTCCCTACCTGTTGGAATTATCGGAGGTTTCACTGTACTAGGCTAAGTTACATGAGAGGCGACTTATAGTAAAAGTATGTGCGCCAAGCTAACTACTACGAGTAACAGAGTTGTCTCTGTGGGTCCCAACCGGGATACATGACTGCTCTCACTACCCTGCGAAGTACTCACATCCCAGGGGACACCGGTACTAGATTTTATGGTAGTACTTGTGTCAGCAACCGAAGCGCCGAAAACTTTATAATTTGCAAGGCACAGCACAGCAGGCGCACGGTTGGATGCCTGTAGCTGCGATAACGAACCCAGCTGAGCCCGGCAAGTTTCTCTTTTGCCATAAAAAAGGCGCCCTACTTAACGGCATGCCGGCAAATTTTCTACTACAATAGTGCTTGTTGTCCTCTACCGTAATCGGTCCATAAGCGATTCATCTCCCCCTTTCCCCCCACCTGGTTTTACCCACACGCATACTGGTAGGCCCAGTACTCCCTCACGGGGCAAGATGGTCACGTTGAGCTGAGTCGCTACCCGCTCGAAACACCCACCATAGCAGTAGCGGAAATAGTGGAGCTGCACCGATGTCCGAGGAACAAGGAGGAGGAGAAGGAGGTGGGGGAGAAGAGCAGTCGAGGATAATGGCCGATGATGAGATTGCTAATTGAGGATTATAACTTAGTGGCTGACATATGCGCCTGTTAGTGATATTACGCAGATCTGGTTTGGACTGGACTTGACTCGCAGAGCCCTGTGAATTGGTTGTCTACCGTTATATTCTTTACTTATGGTTTGTGCGGCCTTGTGGAGCTTTTTGTGGTAAAGGATAAGAAGTGAGATACTGAGTGGTGAAGTTTGAATCGATGTAGTGCTCGCATCAATGTACTTGTACCGTATGTCACTTTTGCTGCTCCCGCCCCCCGCTCAGCCTTTGCCATTTTCTAACGTCACTTACAGGACAGTCTTATCCACCCTCAACTGCCACCGTGTGAAGCCCGCCCTAATGGCTTCCTCATTCCTAGTCCTGGCGGAAAACTGGATTAGTTATGGCTGCGTGCATCGGAACTCTTTCGGCGGTGTAATGTTTGACTAGTTCCTTATCGGCTTCGCACAGCCATCGTCCCATCTGCCGCAACACACTATAGCGATCTCTGGTTCACATCCCAAGGACGAATATCTGCTACAGCACTCACCAGCTTTGCTAATCCATCTAGTACCGCGCTTGGGAAGTTGATCAATCCTATGATCGCTACCAGCCCTGAGAAGATTCTGGATATGGCGTTTTGGGTTGCAATTATTTCAACGGTTGCCTCGCCGCCCTAGTTTGTTAAGAGTCGGCCGCCGACGCCACCATGTGCTAGTGCTGTTGAGGAGAAGTAAGGATTCAAAGAAAGTCTGGGGGTGGTGTTTAGGAATAGGGGTTTTTTGTTAGTTTTTGTCATGATGAGCTAGGTGCGGGGAATGGTGGTCAGGGATGGAGCTAATAGGGTGGATAGTTTTCGGTGTATCTGGGGGTTTTCAACCTATGTCTTCGCTACTTAATCAGGTATGATCCGTGGTGTTCTCGATGCATTAAGAAACTAACTAGTATAAATCATGCTTCCATACGACTACACCGCCGACGAAGCCGGGATCATGGGCGCGATACTAATTGTCGCGGGGCTACCCACTGCGGCCATTGTCTCGCCGATAAACGACAGAACCCATAGTTTCCTCCTAGCAATCAGGACCCTCGTCCCAGTTATTGCCCTATGTTATGTTGCTCTAATATTTGCCCCGGGAACGCGCACGCTGGCGGCACCCTACACAATAAGCGCTCCTCTCAGTGCCACTAGTTTCTCACTGCTGCCTTTGGTACTGGAATGGGTCATTGAGCAAACCCACCCTGCACCGCCGGAATTGACGAACGTCACACTTTGAGTTGGTGGTTAGATTCTCGGAGCGGTGTTCCTGATTAATGTTATGGTTGATTCATGGCGTCCTAGAAGCTAGGATTTTCAACGTGAGAGGAACATACGCTTCTTGGATCCGAGGAGGTGAGTATTGTTGCGTCGGCCCTCAGAATGCATTCATTTCACAACCCCCCTCATCTCCGGCTCGAACTCACCCCTTTTCTCCCGAATTTACTTCGCATGCCGGCTAATCAACGATTCCAATCACCAGGTGGGCGAGAAGGAGAGGCCTGCAACGCGGATTTCCGGACGGGCTTTGCGCGCGGGCATATCACCCCGAGAGGCATCGGCGGGGGGGATCTACTGTATCGATGCGGTTTTCAGGTCGGAGGCTTCGCCGGCGCCATCGAGGAGGTCTATCGATCCCGCTTCCATGAGTTGCGAATTGAGATATTCCTGGGTGCCATCAATGGAGAGGTTCACCGGTACCATGAGCTTTCGGATGGGTGCTGGAAGCGATGTCGTAGAGGCAGATGCACCTGTGATTCCCGGCCGCAAGGATGCAGGCTCCGTTGGCGGGGCGATTTACGGTGAAGTGCTTGCTATAGTACCGGCGGCGTTCGCAGCGGTGGTTCGGTCAATCGCTCGATGCCCCCATGAGATGCCCTTCCGTCCGTCGATACCGCTGGTCTACTCTACGTTCTCTATGTCCTGAATGTGATTTGGCTGTCTGGGGTGCTCACAGTGATTTGACGAGAGTCTGGGTGGAAGGATATGTGTAGGACTTCGGACTGGAGTCGGCGCCGGGTACTAGATGTATAATACCGGTAGCAATTTTGAGGAGGCCTCTTCACTCTATAACAGAATATTTTACGACTAACCTTTGACAGCCTTTCCGCTCCCTCTACTTCCTGAATCGTGAAGTCTACTTCTATTCTACAATTCTCATATTACGGTACGTAGTACGTTCTCCTGTTAGCCTTCCTCTCTTCTTCTTTCTGTTCAAGTTGGGTTTTCCATCTTCGTCCACAACCTTCTACGATCAACTAGCTCTAGGCCGCGCCATCCCTATACGTAGGGGTGGTAGGGGTGTGGGAAGATCAAACATCAGAAATATTTATATTTCAGTGTGAAGGGTGGCATCTTCGGTCCGGAGGTACCAGCATCGCAAGATTTGCGATGCCCTATCATCCAGCTCTCTCTCCAGAGTCTAAACGGAGAAGAACCCTCCTTTCTGAGGCAAACTGAAAAATTCTGGACTTGGTCCCTCCCGGTTTTTTTCTTTTTTTTTCTTCCAGGAGTAAAATGGAAATGAAAAAAAATGAAATGAACTTAAATGTTCACGTCTGGACGTGGTCCCTCCTTTTCCCAGGAGTAAAATGGGAAAAAAAAGAAAAACCCTTAAAAATGTTCACGTTTTTACTTGTTTTTGCTTTTTTCTGGAAATTCTTTACTACGCATTAAGAAGGAGATGAAGGCTAACAGGAGAAATAGTTTAGGCAACGGTCTCTTCCGGCATTACAAGGTTCTCGGGTCGTGGGGTGGCTGCATACCTGTCCCAGGCCATAAGTACAAGCCCCCCTCATGAAGTACAGTACGGTACCTGAACACAGGCATTAAAAGTTTGTATGGAATATTGTCTGTGCGCCGGAATTTTGTATGGTGACCTGAACCCACACAGACGATGACCCATACAAAATTTAATCCCTGTGTTCAGGTACAAGTACTAGTACTTCTTGCTGGATACTTGTACAAGTACTCGTACCCGAAAACAGGGATTAAATATATGGCAAAACATCCGTGCGTGTCTGTGCCCCCATACAAATGATCCTCCTTCATTTTCGGGTACAGTGAAACCTCCGATATTCTCCGATATTTCCCACCTCCAAAACTTCCAACCCTCTAGTAATTCCAGTGTTTGCAGAGCCACCACATTTGACGTACCGTAAAAACTGGAATAATTGGCCCTCACGCTAGTATGTTGATATAAGGTTGGGCGCACGGAAAGTCCCTATTTTAAAGGAAATTGGTGTTTCAACACTGAAAACTAGGGTTCACTTCTCCGAGTCTGAACGCTAGCTCTTGATATGACTGCGGTGATTGGAGTAGCGAAGTAGAAAGAGGAAGAATTTAAACAAATGTATGAACCTTGGCGAGACATACCTTAAGTCAACATACTAGCGTGAGGGCCAATTATTCCAGTTTTTACGGTATGGGAAATCCCTCCAAAAATCCTATACCTCTTATAGTTTCCAATTCCAGGACATTCCATGGACCTTAATTCCAGAAAAAGTGGTCTTTTATCATAGTTCACAGTGGAAAATAGTCTTTACACGTGTAGCTAAGTCTGCCTTTGCCGCACTCTCTTATTTGAATTCATACTCTCTACTCAGTTGTCTGTACATCATATCCAAGTTCTATCAAAAATTTCCTTTTCTCTTAACCATCACGAGATATCACTCGAAAGCCAGTCATGTCTGGTCGTCCTGTGCCAAGACCCCTGTCCTCTATCCATCCCCCCTTTATTTCCAGCCTTGTGCTACCCCCTGCCAGTTAGTCTACCGTACTTGTAGTTACACTTGTACAAATAAACCGCGGATTTAACAAAAACAAAAAAGTATCCGAACACAGGGGTCATCCTGGCACAGGCAACTGGAGAGATTTAGCATAGCACCCCGGGTGTCTTATGTTCGGATACTTCTTGCCTGATACCTGTATCGTACGAGTACAAGTACCGTAAAGTACCAACGACGAAACTGGACAGGCGACGAACAGGGGTATTTGGTGCGTAAAAAAGAAATTGTCAAGGTTAAGGTTATGAAAATTACAGGCCCCTAGCATGAGCGGACCGAACACTACTGGTAGGGGCGTGGCCACAGCTGAAAGTCCTTTGCTATGGCATATGGTTCGATTATTTGGTGCATTGGTTTTAGAAAGCTCTTGTCAAAGGAATGCGTGTCTGCCGGTATTTGGGTCAGGGGGTGAGTGATGAGATGAACAGGGGTTTTTGAGTCCGGGCGCTCGATCCTGTACTCGCGTGTAAGGGTATTTGGGGACCGTAACTTTATTGCTCTCGCAAATGCAGCAAAAAGTGCTTGTGTCATCGGTCCTGACTTCTTGCCTCCGCCAAAAATTCCTCACCCACCATCACTCGAATTTCCTAATCCAGCTTAGTCCCCATACAAATTCCCCCGTAGTAATCGGGGTGGACACGACTTTTGTTAACCCCCTACTCGTGCCAAGGTTGCGGCGTACGGCCGCAACCCCCGCATGTTCGCTGGCTCACAACCGGGGCCACTCTAAAGAGTGCCTGACAGCTCAACGCAAATTTACAGCTCAACGCAAATTTGTGGCTTACCATAGTAACAGTGTGGCTCAACACAACTTTGTGGCTTGGTCCAGACACCTGAAAATACTCGTGTCTCCGCTCCAAGAATAGGCACCTCTTTTGGAATAGTGCCCACTAGCCCATAAAAAGTATAGTGTTCGAGCTGTTTGGAAAAGTGTGAGGAAAGGTTCCGGTAGCCGGTAAGGCCACATACCAAAACGACCCCACGACGAACCACAGGGTTGGACATTTTGTGAACTCTGGTGAACCGGTATTGATTATTCTTAGAAAGTAAGTTTTCTGCGTTGTGAGAAACCCAAGAGTTTAAATAAATATAAAAAACAGAATGACAAAGGGAAGACGCCTCTCCAAGGCAACAAGAGGGGTCATAATCACACTATATAAATACAATACGATGTCTTTTGTAGAAATTGGATTGGTTTTGAATATTCCACAAGAAGCCGTACGCATGACCTATAAGCGGATAGTAGTAAGGAAAACAATATCTGATTCACAAGAGGATATCAAGGCTAATAAGCTTTACCCCATGATTCTCATCGAGAAAAGCGGCCTCAACGCTATCCTCCATACAAGTATTTTCAGGTGTCTGGACCAAGCCACAAAGTTGTGTTGAGCCACACTGTTACTATGGTAAGCCACAAATTTGCGTTGAGCTGTAAATTTGCGTTGAGCTGTCAGGCACTCTTTAGAGTGGCCCC
>Ga0307517_10001210_pt1 | contig 43383 bp, 13 predicted proteins | sample 23_EM_MG_FD_194515 | JGI IMG/M metagenome (GOLD analysis project Ga0307517, IMG submission 194515) | Populus trichocarpa ectomycorrhiza microbial communities from riparian zone in the Pacific Northwest, United States - 23_EM | ecosystem: Host-associated > Plants > Roots > Unclassified | place...
GTGGAGGAGGAAGGTTTCTGTGGGGTCTTCAAGGGCTGAAGAAGCAGCGGGAGAGAGAGAGAGAAGAGAGAACGTTGGCTGGAAGAAAAACAGGGGAGAAGCTGGTTTTTTGGCTTATTTTGGACCCCATTTTCTCCTCCCTCAGGCCATCAAATCCACCTCTATTTATAGGCGGTGGAAGAGGGCAATCTTTTCTACAATGGAGAAAAATTTCAGCCATTGATTCAGATGGGAAGGATCCCAACCGTTGGCTCAAAGTAGGCATGGTGCACTGTCAAATTGTCAAATCTGCAGCTGCAGGCTGCCTGAGTTGGCTTCTTTGGGGTGGTGTCACGTCCGTTTATTTGCCATTGAGCCGGTGAAGACCATACCCCGACGTAGAGGGATGTCTGGTGATCAGTTTCGTGCAAGTTTTGGCAAATTTGGTGGACGTTAGGTGCATTAAATGCACCTGCAAAGGAGGTGACTGAACCAGTTTTTCCGGGAAAAAAGAAGAAGATAATGAATAGTGTTCAGGATTCTGTTTTGGCCAACGTTCATTTCAATCCTTCCTCTTTCAAATTCTTTCAATTGAACCCCTAATTGACCCTAAATGTTTGCAATTAAGCCCCTAATGACCTTCAATTGGAACCCCACAGTTACGCACCTTTTGCAATATGGTCCTTGGTCTCGGATTTTGTCAAATTAACCCCTAATTATCCATCAAACTTTCAATTTCTTCAATTGCACCCCCGGTTGTTGTCAATTAAGCCCCTCAATTGTGGCGCCTTTTGCAGATTGGTCCTTGGCTCCAAATTTCTTCAATCCAGCCCCTAATTGACCCCAAAACTTTAATTTTCTTGCAATTTGGCCCCTGATTTTAATCAATTAACTTGGTAAAAATTAAATTTGGTCTCTTAAAATTCCAATCTCCTCAATTAAGCCTAAATTAGGCTCCCAAACTTAATTTTTCACCAATTAAGCCTCAAATAAAATTAATTTGACCCATTTAAAGTATAATTAAGTCCATGCACTTAATTAAATCCTTCAATTGGACCCAAATTAATTCTTAAACATAATTAAAATTCAATTTGGCCCATGATTAAATCAAATTGGCCTATTACAAATTCGTCCAATAATCATTTAATTTAACCTTGAATTTGCATTTTGTTTCCATTTTTAGGCATAATGGGGTACAATTAGGCCTTGAATTTCTATCAAAAATTACAGCTTGATTTCCCGGCCTGCTTTCTCCACGTTGCCAGCCTTTTATTTTATTTTTTGATTTTTATTTTGAAAAAAAAGTGAATTTTTGGGGAATAACCCAGAATTGGATTATGACAAACACATCAAAATAATCTGAAAACATTAAAAATATATTAATTTAAAGCAAACAAATAAAAAAAATTCAAAACCTTTCAAAAACTCTTTCCAACCGCATTGCCACACACTGCCTAAACAAAAACACTATATCAAATAACTCTGAGTTGTTGATCCTCTCATCATTGGTAGTATCACTTTCCTTCCAAAATATCCAACCGAAGTGTCTTTTTTTTTTTTTTTGTAGACTTTTGTATTGCCTCTTCATACCATTAACAGAATACTAAAGGAGGAGGGATTTATTTTGCACCTCCTCACATTATATTTATTATTCATTAGAATAATATTATTTTCTCTGATTTATTTTTTTTATTTCAATTTTATATTTTAATATTATATTTATTGGGGATTAGGTTTTATAATTTGTTTTAATTTACTTTTTTTGAGGTTATCTTAGACTCATGACCTGAATCGTGGGTTTGATAGATTGGCTCAATTTTTTTTTCTTTTTCTAATTATTTTTTTTTCAATTTCATCTTTCAACATTGGGTTGATTGGAAATTAGACTTCAAGATTTGTTTCGATTTTCTCTCTAGAAGATTATCATCATCTCATGACTCAGATTACAAGTTTGGCAGGTTAATCCTAGTTGACTCGAGTCATATCTTGTGTTCTTTTTTTTAAATAATCTTTCAGCACTAGATTAATTGAGGATTGAGCTTCTTAATTTATTTCAACTAGCTTTCTATTAGGTTATTTCAATCTCATAACTCAAGTTGCAGGTCTGATGATGGGTTAACCCGTGTTGACTCGGGTTATTTTTTAGGTTTTTTTTAATTTATTTTTTTTAGTTTCATGCTTCAATAATAAGCATATTTGAAATTTAGCTTCGTAATTTATTTTGATTTACTTTCTCTTGGGTTATCATGATCTCATGACTTGATATGTGAATTGACGGGTTAACTCGAATCGATTCAATATGTTGTCATCTCAATGTTTATTAAAAAATCTCTTATTAAATATTTATTTTAAGTCAAACTATGTTTTTACTTGTCATTCGGGGTACCTTTTGATCTGTCAAGATGATTGACTCATATTGGACCGATTCTCAAACGATTTAAATTTTTTTCCACTAGAAAAAACATTAATAATACCTAAATATTTTTTTATATTAAAAAAATTGATTCAACCTATAACGTAGCGTGAGCCAAAACAATAACTAAAAATATTCAGAATTGTATGTTAGTCTATCAAAGTTTTATGCTTCTTTTAAATTATTTATTATCATTTGTTCTAATTTAAGATTTAGTAAAATATTATAAGAGATTTCCTTACATTTATTTGTTTCTTCGTCTATTTCATTTGTGCATCCTACGTGTTGACATAATAAGTTGGTTAATTACTGCGTTTTTTTTTCAAATAAAAAACTATAATTAAAACAACATAATATCTATGAGTTAGTGCATTCTTACCTTCATTCTCCATATTTTACATTGCTTGTGTGGGAATGTTATTTATGTAGAGAGATTATCAATTTTGTTTTCTTATTTACGTTATTATGTACTTTTATGCCCAGTAAAAAACACTTGAGTGGTTTGGTTGAATTCACTAATATAATTTATAACTAAAAGGGATCAGTATTTTACTATGAGTGAATTACTGTGAACTATGAGTGTTTTCACTATAAATTATACTATTTGATACTGTAAAGTAAATTACTGTAGACTATAAGTGATTTCACTGTGGATTGCACTATTTGGTGGGGCATGGTGAAGTTGCAGACCCTAGGTGCCTGGCTGCAGACTCGCTCCCCTGGATCTACAGACCCCACAATGAAGAATAACAAATTCGTTTGGTGGGGCATGGTAAGACTGCAGACCCCAGGCGAGCGGGTCTGCAGACCCACCCGCAAGGGTCTCTTTTGACCTGCCCCTAGGTTCTGCAGACCTCCTAGGGATTGGAAACCCGTGCGACTGGGTCTGTAGACCCTGCAGAAAAGAAAACTGAAAAAAATAATAACAATTATCATTATTATTATTATTATTATTATTATGGTTAATAGTTAATAATTTTAAAAAAAAATTACTATAAAAACTTTGGCCAAACAAGTTTAATATTATTATTAATATGATAAATATTATTATTTGTATTCTAAATATTGTGATCTTTATTATAATTAAAAGTATTAATATTAAGAATATTATTATTGTGATATAAATATTATGATTTTTATTATAATTAATATTAAAAATACCATTATTTTTATTATAAATATTATAATTTTGATTATAATTAATATTATTCATATAACAATTAATAAATTTCTAAAAAATATTATAAATATTGAAAAGAAAAAATAGATTTGATTTGTAGGGTAAAATTAAGAATTAATATTACTATTATTGTTGTTGTTATCATCATTAGTAAATTTTAATTATTGTGGACTGTGAGTGCTTTCATTATGGATTGTACTGTTTAGGTTTGCTCTTTGCTAAAAGTATTGGATTAGAGCGATGTAATGACAGAGTTGCCCTTGCCACAGAGAGTTGCAAAGATTGCAAGAGGGGCGGGGTTGTCTTTTTGGTTGAGGGGAAAATGGTCAGTTCGAGTTTGGGTGGGGCTGCAGACACCTGGCGCTAGCTGCCAAGCCCTATGCGCTAGGGTCAGACTCGGGTGCCTGGCTGGAACCCCAGGTTGTAAACACCTTGCGTTGGGGCTGCCAAGCCCTTGGAGCTGTGATTGCCAAGCCCTGGGCGATAGGGTCAGACCCGCGCGCTTGGCTGCAGACCCAGGCAAACGGGTCCCACCACCTGGGGTGTGCAGACCCGAGGGCCTAAGGTCTGCAGAACCGCACGTTGGGTTCTGTGTTAGGATTCAATTCTCTTGGGTCCGGTGTCAGGACCCAAGGTTTTTGGGTCTTAGGTTTCTAAATATACTTATTTGTATTATAAATATTATTATTTTCATTATAATTAAAAGTATTGATATAAAAAATATTATTATTTGTCTTAAAATTAAAAGTATTGATATCAAAAATATTATTATTTGTCTTATAAATATTATTATTTTTGTTATAATTAATATTATTAATATTAATAATACTATTATTTGTATTATAAATATTATTATTTTTATTATAGTTAAAATCATTAATATAATACTTATTAAATTTAAAAAAAATATATTATTAATGTTGAAAAATAAAAATAGATTTCATTTGAAGGGTAAAATTAAAAATTATTATTATTATTATTATTATTATTATTATTATTAAATTTGAAAAAATATTATTTTTATTAAATAAAAACTTTAAATTTGATTTGAAGGGATTACAAACTATAAGAACTTGAGTCAGACGAGTTTAATATTATTTTTAATATTATAAATATTATTATATTTATTAATATTATTAAATTTGAAATAAATATTACTACTGTATAAAAAAAAACATAGAATTGATTTGAAAGACAAAATCAATTATTATTATTATTAACCTGGGTCAGGGATCCCTTTCCAGACCCAAGAAACTTGGGGCTGGAAAGGGGTGTCTCACACAAGTTGCTTTGATGTGGTATGAACGCAGACCCAAATCCCTTGGGTCTTGCAGCCCTGCTTGACCCAAGACTATGTGTCCTGCGTAAGAACCCAATTCTCATGAATCCTGTGTCAGGACCTAAATCCCCTAGGTCAGTTCTCATGACCTAAATGCATTGGGTCTTACATCCCTACATGACCCAATACTATGGGTTCTGACGCCACGACCCAAGGTTAATGGGTATTGCATAAGGACCCAATTTGCTTGGGTGCAGCGTCCGGACCCAATGCGCTTGGGTCAGCCGTCTAATGGGTCCCGACGCCGGACCCAAAAGGATTGGGTCCTGACACCAAATCCATTAGCCTTGGAACTTGTAGCCGGACCTAAGTTAATTGGGTCCCTCATCAAGACCCAATTCTTTTGGGTCAGCCCAGGACCTAATTCTCTTAGGTCCGTCGTCTGGACCCAAGGTTAATGGGTCCTGCGTTAGGACCCAATTCTCTTGGGTGCTGCGCTAGGACCCAATTCTTTTGGGTTCGGCATCAGGACCTAAGCCTAATGGGTCCTGCGTCAGGACTTAATTCTCTTGAGTCTTAGATTTTTATGATAACAAGAGGTGAGCCCGCGGCGTAGCGCGAGCCACCTAACTAATATAATCTATGTATTATCGTGGTGCGTGAAAAGACATACTGATAGTCAATGTTACATGTGGATTGTTAAATCAAGAGCCACTCGATCTCTTACACCCATTGATAAAGGCAATGTTGTTCACCCCTAGTTGACAAGGGAGACCAAGATTGTGTTATTCTCAAGTTCCTCATTTCTCTCCTTCATCAAAGCTCTTATAATTGTCGTTGTTATTGGCTGATGTTATGGCTGGTGGAGAGGTGTTATGGACATCGCTGATCATGATGGAGATGTGTTGTTATGGATCACACAAGCATGAAGGAGAGGAGAAAAGTTGGGTCGAGTGATGCTGAAAGGTGAAGAGGATGAGAAAGGAAAAGAAAGAATGAAGAAGGGCTTTTTTGGTGGTGGTATCGCATGTGAAAAGAAGGCAAGGGAGAGTGAGAAAAAAAAAAGGGAAACTTTTGACTTGATGAAAACTTGTCAATTTGTTATGGAACAGCTCGTTTTATGGTTAAAAGCTTCATGCTAAGTCTATGTTGGTCTGTAAAATTAGGAGACACATCAACCTAACTATTAAAATCAAATTTAATCAAAATATCACTAATTTGACAAAAACTTGTCAATGTAATTTTTTTAATAAAGTCTTACACGCAACAACAAGTCAATAACAACATCCACACATAACTTAAAAATTCAAAACAACATCAACACACAAATCTCACATTTCAAAAACAACATCAACACATATTAAATTCCACATCAAGACCAAACCATTACGTCTTGGATAAATATTGTGATGTCGTGGTCACACAAATTAATTACCCTAACTTAAACAAACAATATAGTGTAGAGCAAGCACGGGGTCAATTCCATGAGGAGGATCTAGTTTAGGTCTTTATCCTAGATGATTTAAAGTTTGGGGGTTTGAGGTTATCTAGGCTATGATATGATAAATAGAATAAAACAACAAACTAAATAAAATAAATCTGAAACTTATCAAGAGAAAAACTTTGGTCTCGAGTAAACGTCCATCTATAAAAATCAAAACTTATCACTGAAATGATATGACAATTTATATTCTGAATATCTATCTTTCCTTAACATTAGTCAGTTAATCGATTCGCAGTATAACTAACCCTAACCATTAAATAACCACATTGTCCGCACTAGTAATTTAATTCAGTGGCAGCCTTAAAAACTAGATAGGTTGATAAATCTAGACAGCATAATTATCGGCATTCTATGTTTGATTTAATTGAACATTTTCCCTAAGATTAACAACATAGATCCACCATAATTATTAAACCTAGTCGCTTCACAAGTTCAAATATCACAACTCCAATTTTGATTGCAAACTTAGAAGAAGATTTTTTTAGAGTAATAATTTAGAGTTCTCTCTTGCAATCAAACTAAACAATCATAGGAAATAAGCATAGGAAAACATTCATATTCATCATATAAACTAAAAAGAAAAGATAGAATAGATCTCACAGTTTTTGAAATCTGAAGGTTTTTGTATCCTTTTACCAAGAAAAATAACTTAGCCTTGCATGTCTATTGAAAAACTAATGAATAGAACATATGAGAGCATAATTTCGGGTATATAAGAAAAAGGTGGAGTTTTTCTTTTTCTTTCTGACTGCCTCCCCCTTTTATTTCTCTCTTTTTTTTTAATTTGATAGAAAACCCTAATCCCCACATCCATCTAATCTGTTTGTATACTCCTAAAAAAAATAAAAATAGTCCTTTTCAAAGTGGACAATCTATATTTAAGTAAGTTTGACGTGTTTCTTCACAAAACTTGTTTGCTGACATAATTTATAGATTGTTTTAGAAAAATCATATATCTCTCATATGAGCTCTTTTTCTGCTGCCATTTGGTAGTATGATAGGTATTTGAGTTCAAAATTCAAAAAAAATGAGTTTGCATCAAATAGACTTCTCTAACTCAAGATATTCAAGTCGAAATGGTCGAAGGTCAAAATTAGCAGAATGCAAGACTTGTCTTTGAAGGCTGTGATTTCCATCCCCTTTCTTTTTTATATTTTTCTTTCCATATATGTATAGAAAGGTATGGATGTTAACTTTCTAATGTCACTAGAATCACTTAATTTTGACCTTTACAACTCAAGTTCTGGATAAAACATCGATCAGAGGTCAAATTTGTCAATATTCAACACGGGTTGGAACATGGTCTGAATTTTATCTTCAATTTACTCATTTTTGAATCTCACATCCAAAAGTGCCTTCAAAATATAAAACAAAGATTATCAAGGAATTTTTATATATAAAACATAAACAAAATACTAGGTAAATGTGGATAAAACTATCGAATAATATGGTTACATCAAATACCCTCACACATAGCTCTTGCTCGTCCTCAGGAAATAAGAGATAAAATCAAACTTGAGGAATTCCAAAGCGTAAATAAATAAATAAATAAAATAACTATGACTAATCTCTTAATCTCTCGTCAATATCCAAGAGTACAAGCATTATAAACAATAATACAATCAAGAAGGATAAAAATATAAATTTTCAGGATTTTATTTATATGCAAACTTCAAAACTCAATTAATTGTTGGGATTTAAATGAAATCCATGTCATGTCAAAGTGATATGTCCTCTCATTTATATACACTCCAACACTCACGTGTTTAGGGCTTAAATGTTTAAATCTCTCTAATTCAATCAATGAAAATGTTCTATCATAAGCTTGTTCTTCAATCTCATCTCAATTGCTAAAATATTACAAGCTATACATGAATTAAAAGGTCTTACTTTTCAGTTGTACTGAGGCTAAGGTTAAGGTGAAGTAAAAGAAATGAAAAGAAACAACTAAAATCAAAGGAAGTAGAGCATTTTATAAAAATCGAATTTTGAAACATGATATATCATCAAAGCACACAAATTCACCATCTTTAAGCACTAATACTTAACTTCTTTTCATTTCAAGGTCTATCAACATAAAGCTTTCAGAACACCATGGAACAACTTTTCTTTTTCTTTTTCTTTTTCTTTTTCTTTTCGAATGGTTTACCTTTGGTGACTTTGCCTATTCTTTTCATCAAGTATCACTTTTTTTCATATAATTTACAACCATAATCTCATGAGATATCAACAAGTATATACTATACTAATCCTTGGCCAGGGGAAAAGGAAAATATATAAATAGTTAAGGCTTACAACATGGTAAAGCAAAGAAAAGATATACAAGCTCAAAAGAGCTCATTAAAGGTAATATGTTTTGGGTTAGCTTTTGAGCTCAAGTGGTTAAAATTCCTAGTACCTTTATCATCTTCATGTACATATATAATGTGAATATAATCTCAACAAGATATGAAGCAAGTTCTAAAGATATATATCTTTCAAAGAATGCGCAATCAAAGAATGCAATGTTGAAGGCTCAAAAACTTACATAAGTGCAACACTATTTAGTCAACATGGCATATTTTCAGAGTCAATCCCTAAACTAATTAAACTTTAAAACTTACATGCACGCTCATTCATTCAATTTATATTTTCATCTATCTTAATTAATTCTCCTACATAATACTCATATTCTCATAAATCAATGGGAGTTCAAGAGATAAAACGTAATACTTAAGGTGAAAAAACATAAATATTTTTTTTGACATAGAAACAACAAAGAAAAAAGAAAACAAAAACTCTCCAAATGTCCCCACACTTTAAACACAACATTGTCCTCAATGTTAAAATAAAAGAAAAGGAATATAAGAGAATGATAAACATAAAGTTAAATGTAAAAAATAAAAGATAAGGGAAAAGGAAAGCAAATCTGAATTTTTTTTTTTTGTTGTTGGGTTGCCTCCCAATAAGCGCTTTTATTTTATGTCATTGACTTGACACATCGCATGCTTAGGCCTCATAGATTGGTTCAGCTAACTCCACAGAAGCAGTGAATTCTATCATCCAACCTTCATAGAAAGTTTTCAATTGATGTTCATTGACTTTGAGCACTTTGTTTCTTTCTAAACTTGTAATCTCAACTGCACCATAAGAAAAAACATTAGAAACAACAAAGGGTCCAATCCAATGAGAGCGCAACTTTCCAGGAAAAGGTTTCAAATATGTTGTTAATATATTTTATAGTAGAAGAAAAATTTTAATTGTGTGAGATTTGTCTCGATATGACCCGATCAACTTTGCAGGTACAGAAACACCTTAGACGACAGGTAAAAACATAGTTTGACTCAAAATAAATATTCAAAATGATATTTTTATATATATAAATATTGAGATAACAATATATTGGATCAATTATTATCAAACTAGGTTATAATTGATTGATGAGGATCAACCTAAGTTAACCTGTCAATCCATGTGTCAGGTCATGAGACTATAAAAATCTCATAGAAATCAAATCAAAATAAATTATGAAGTCTAATATTCAATAAACCCTAAGTTTAAGGATAAGATTTTAAAAAATAACAAAAAAAATGACATGAGTCAACGCATATTAATTTGACAAACTCGCGACTCAGGTTATGAGATTGAGATAACCCAATAGAAAAAAAAATCAAATAAATTATGAATCATAATTCTCAATCAACCTAGTATTGAAAGATAAAATTGAAAAACAAAATCGATTAAAAAATAATAAAAAAACCAACTCGAGTTAATCCGTCAAACCCGTGACATGAGTTTGGGATAACCTCATAAAAATTATATTAAAAAGTTTATGAAGCTCAAACCCTAATAAATCTAATGTTGAAAGATAGAATTGAAACTAAAAAATCAATTAAAAATGACACAAAAAAACAACTGAAGTTAACCCACCAAACTCATGGCCTAATTCATGAATTGGGTATAACCTCATAAAAAAACAAAATAAATTAGAAAACTTAATTCTCAATCAACCCAATTCTGAAGGATGAAATTAAAGAAAAAAATCAATTACAAAAAGAAGAAAAAAACTAAAGTCAACTGAGTTAGCCCGTGAAACTTGTAGTCTGAGTCATAAGACTATGATAACCTCATAAAAAATAAGTTAAAAAATTATGAAGTTCATCACCAAATCTAATATTGAAGGATAGATTGAAATTGAAAAATCAATTAAAAAAGACACAAAAAAAACAACTGAAGTTAACTCGTCAAACTCTTAATCCAATTCATGAATTAGGGATAACCTCATAACAAACCAAAATAAATCACAAAACTTAATTCTCAATCAATCCAATTCTTAATGATGAAATTGAGGGAAAAAATCAATTAGAAAAAAAAAATAAAGTCAACTGAGTTAACTCGTGAAACTTGCAGTTTAGGTCATAAGACTGTAATAATCTCATAAAAAATAAATTAAAAAATTTATGAAGTTCATTACCAAATAAATCTAATGTTATACAATGTAATTGAATTTGAAAATAATAAAAAATATAAATTGTGAAAAAAAAACACTATTTTAGTGAATAATGTTTTGTGAACAGAAGTTAAGTGAAACTCTTTTTCCATTAAGGTTTTTAATTTTAATTTTAACTGAATAACTTGTTATCATGAGTAAAATATTATTAATTATATAAATAATATAATATAAAATATTATTTAAAAAAAAACAAAATATAATCACGCTTGAATGTTCATCGAGTAATTTTCTATTTTAATATATGTCAAAAGTTTTATTCATGGGATAGAAGGAATCAAATAAAATACCTTAATTGTGGTTTTTATTCTTATATCCTTTACACGAAAAACTAGATTAAAATTTTATTATTCATACATTTTGAGATTGTAATTAAAAGCGTTTTTTTAAAATATTTTGTATTTAAAATTATATTAAAATAATTTTTTTTAGATTTTTAATATGATTAAAAAAACAACGAGCTATCGAACTTCCATATGGGGAAAGTCCACACATCGTCGTTACATTAAAAAGAAGAGGAGGAGCCAAAGTTAGGGTTTTGATGCAAGAAATTAGGGTTTCTAACTTTTCATGAATGGTTAGACTTTGAAGAGGAGGATTGTTGAGAGAAGAAAGGAAACCCAACATCAACAAAAAACGGTATCCCCAAAAACACCACAACAAACCCAAGAATCTCGACAACATCCCTCACCCGCAAAAGCACCTGCAAGAAGCAGAAATTCAACCTTTTCAAACCCTAAAATACACCACCACCTCCACCTCGGCCTCTTCGTGGAAGCAGAACCACCGCGACGGCACCGTGGCGTCGAACGATTCTTCCAGTCTTAATCACGTACAGCCGGTCCCACAGAATGAGAACAAGTCAGCACTACCCGGGTACGTGAGATTTGATGATGGTAGTAAAGTAAAAATCAACTTGAATTCAAGGTCAAAATCTGAAATTAAACAGCTAAAGAGGAAATTAGCAAGTGAACTTCATCAAGTTAGAAGCTTGAAAAAGAAACTTGAATCTAAAGAAAAGTTTACATCTTCTTATAATGATAATCATAATAATAGAATAGGTAATAGCGGTGGTGGAGGCGGTGGTAACAGAATTGGAACTCTTGCTAGGGTTAATTCTGAAGTTAGTTATGTGGGACCCACCAATTCGCGGCTGTTGGATGGTGATGAGAAGAAGAAAACCCAGATGAATTCGAACAAGAAGTTGAAACAGTCTGGCGGTGGAGGGAAGGACGGTGGTGCGGGAAAGGGGGTGGTGGTGGAGTTTAGCAAGGATTTGGTTATAGGGTGTGGGGAGCTGTTAGGGAAGTTGATGAAACATCAATATGGGTGGGTGTTTAATGAGCCAGTGGATGCAAAGAAGTTGAAGCTGCATGATTATTATAAGATTATTAAGCATCCCATGGACTTAGGGACTGTGAAGAGTAGGTTGAGTAAGAATTGGTACAAGTCTCCAAAGGAGTTTGCTGAGGATGTTAGGTTGACGTTTAATAATGCTATGAAGTATAATGAGAAAGGGCAGGATGTGCATGCTATGGCGGATAAGTTGTTGAAGATTTTTGAGGAGAATTGGGCTAATTTTAAGGCCAAAACTAATTTTGATAAGAGGGGGGAGATGGGATTTGATGCTAGCTTGCCAACACCTGCTTTGAAGAGAGCTCCAGGTCCTCGTGCTTCGTCTCCTGCTCACGGTCCTGCTTCAAAGAGAGTTCCAGGTCCTCGTGCTTCATCCCCCACCTCTGGTCCTGCTTCTGCTTCTGCCCGTGCTCCCAGTCCTGCTTCTTTTCCACAGACAATGCCTTTAGAGACAAAAACTTTGGATAGGACAGATTCTTTGACGGAGCTTGTACATTCGAAGATGAAAGCTGCAAAAACTGTTGCCAATCAAGGCAGGACATCAGTGTTGAATAAGCCTAAGAAGAATGAAACTGTTAGAGGCGTGATGACATACGAGGAGAAGCAGAAATTGAGTATACACCTGCAGAGTTTGCCTTCAGAGAAACTAGAATCAGTTGTCCAGATTATTAGGAAGAGGAATCCTGGGCTTTTCCAACAAGAAGATGAGATTGAAGTGGATATTGATAGTTTTGATAATGAAACACTTTGGGAACTTCATGGTTATGTAACCAATTACCAGAAGAGTATGGGCAAGAATGAGAGAGAAGCTGAAGTTGCTCTTCAAGGGAGAGAAGAAGCTGGCCATAAAATGCTTGGGACTGTAAGACCATAATTCTTATTAGCTCCAATCTCTAGCTGAATTTCCTTCATGAAAGTCAGGCTGACCAATACATTATCCTTCTCTCTGTCTGTGTAGAATATGACATCTGCTACTGCAGAGGCACCAAAAGAACTTGGATCGGGTAATAATCATCTTGAATTCCTTAGGATTTGTGTTGCCCACATTCAGGCTCTTTTGCTGGATCTTTATGGCATTCTAATTGTTATGCACTGATTTCTAATCCTGTTGGTTTGAAGCAGTACAAATGACTGTTTCTGCATCTTCTCCTGTTAAAGATCATAAGCAGGGCCATAGTATGAGCAGATCAAGTAGTTCAAGCAGTTCTGGCAGTGATTCCAGATCCTCTTCAAGTGGTAATTGAAACTCAACTAATGTACCTTGAGCATGTATAATTTTCTGGCAATGATGGTGCCAATTAAGACATTAAATGGATTTATTAATTCATTCCAATACCTTATGTGCAGGCTCTGATAGTGATTCAGGATCTGGGTCAGATGCAGCTCAATGACATAGGAGTTAGTAGATTCAAGGTAGGGGCGTCATCCTTGGTTAGAATCTAACCATCTCTTGTTTCTCTATCATCCATGGTAATACAAAAATTGCCATTCAACGTTTACAATATTGGACATTTACCTGTCAAAGTGATCATTATTGAAGCTTTAACCACTCTTTAATTCTCTCTTTCTTTTTTCTTGAACCATATATATGGTTTTAAGGTTATGGCAGTATGCTATGGAATTTTGTGATATCTGTGATTTCAGTAGTTGAATGATACTGTGAGTGCATAATAGCTCAATGGAAGCTAAGTTTGGTTTAGATGCTGGTGGTTGGGCGATTTATGACATGCCATTTGTTCTGGAAAAGTACTTACTCATATAGTGTAGGGCTGCAATGGCTATGCTTTTGGTAACCAGAGGTTACTAAGGTTCAAAGTGTTGAAAACGTTGCCTATAATCATTATTCAATGTCTTTGAAGTGCCAAAAGATAATTTTAGAAGCTGGCTGACTTGCATTGCTCAAGGCATCAGATTAATGATGAAGCCTTTTTTTTCCTTTTTTTTTTTTTTTTTTGTATGAGTGTGGTATTTTTTCCAATCATGTCTTGTAAACTGTTCCGTGTAGCCTATGAATCTTCTGGAGTAACCACATTTTCCACTTTTCAGTGGCCATACATAATCAAATGCTTTCTTTTATGTTTTCCAGAGTTCCCTTTTGAAGTGTTTCTGTAGGATTTCATCTCAGATCATTCACCATTTTTTGGTGATATTTCCGACATTGCTCCTGATTGTTATTCATTATGAGATAGATTTGTGGCTTTTGGATACTAATGATGTCTTTGATCATTTATTTTATCCTTCTAGGGGCGTCTATTGTTGGAATAATGATTTTTTTGAAACTAACAATTGCATGTTATTTATTTATTAAAGGGTTTAGGTGTGCTTTCACATACAATATTGTAGTACAAGTTCACTTCTTGCTAACACTGAATGCGTACAGTGAATTTTGTTGCAAATTCCTGTGTGATTGTGACATGGTTTAATTCTTGTTAGGTATGCAAATTTTGCCTCCTAAAATTGCTACCTACAGTTTTATAACTGAACTCTGATTTTTTTTCTTGTGGAAATTATTTTCTAAATCAACTCTGCAACTTACCAATCATCAGAGAAAAAGTTCTGAAAATAAAAATAAACATAAAATCTTTGGAAGTGTACTCTGGCTTATCGATTTATAGCACTGCCTTTTGGTTGAGCTGCTTTGGATGGAAGTACTGTGTTGCATTCTGCTGAGTGTGTGTGTGTTCACGAGTGGACTTCTGTTGCAGTATAGAAACTAGTGAGTTTGAACGTTTTTAGATGGAGCTGGCAACCTAGATTGAAATACTATAGCAAGCTACTGAGAAAATACATGATTTCAGAAAGGATTAGGGTAGCTACTTTTAGCAATCCTGTGCTCTGGTTGTTGTGGTGGAGTGGCCTCCTAGAACTGTTTACTGGATAATTTAGAATGGCGTCTTTTTTTTCTTCCTTCTTTTCCTTCCCTTTTTGTTTTGCAAGGTTGTTTTGTGTTTCCCTGTATGAATTCCTAGGAACGGCATTTTTGCTCGAACTGCACTAATTGCATGGTGGCCGGAGGGCCAAGATTGCGCAGGAACATTATTGTACAACTATAACTTTTGACACCTATGGAACATCCTTGGATTGATATAGTACTTATTTTTGCTGCAGCTGATCCGCAGATTTAAGTTGGTCTGTATGCTCCTTTGGAACATACCTGACAATTCTTGGGATGCTGATTTTGCCTGGGAGAATCCAAGTTTCACCTTCGGTTGATTCTATATGAAGTGAAATGTCTTTATCTTCGCAGTAAAACGCTCAATGCTGGGGGTCTTACCGTACTTTTGTAGGCGTGTGATCATTCAGGGCGAAAAACATATCCTCTATGACAGCATGATTTTTACTTGTAATGGAATGGTCTGGTGAAATTGAAGTAAAAAAAGGGTCGGAAGCACTAGTTTCTTAGTCTTGTAGTGATTGCCAAATGTTATTTTCTTGACAATGGCCACGATTACTCTCCAACATTAATAAATTTGGAACAAATCAAAAATACCCAGCGTGGAGAAAGGGTGGTGGAGATCTATCCAAACCGCCGTCAATTTGGGCATATACCCTGATTTATAAGAATATCATCTTCCATGGGACGTTAACAATGGCCATACGCATTTAACACAAACTAAAAAAATCTTATTCTCTCCCGGGTACCAAACACCTCCTATAAAAGTCACAGGGTATTATTGATAAAAATTAAATTTATGCGCCTCTTCTACCCGAAAAAGCTAAAGCCGGTGCTGCCGGCAGCTGCAAAGACAACACTGAAAAAATGCAAAGTTCGCATGTGTTTGACTCAAGCAAATAACCGCCGGCCAAAAATCAGTACTAAAATTACTGGGTGGCAAACTTGATTCCCTTCTCAATAGATGATTTGAGCTCAGGCTTCAACTTTTCTAAACCTTCCTTCTCAAAGTCAGAGAGAGGACCTAACCCTAGAACTTCCTCCACGCCATTCTTTCCAAGCCTCACCTGCAAATACAAAAGGATTCACAGGCTTACTATCTCACAACAACCCTGGCAAGCATACAAAATTCAAAATACAAAACTTCCATCACAAAAATGCAAGAGTACAACAAATGCACTAGAAGAACACCAAATGCCAGAGTGCTGCATCTGCAAAAGGTGCAGAGCATCTTGTAACCTTTACAATGTAACGCACCCTTTGTCATCAGATATACAAAGGACCTGCTAAAAACAATAGATCTAACAAGTTCACTTTTCTTTTTCATTTGGCAGAGAGTGATAGCTTTGTCATAAAATTAGTGTAACTGAGATGAGGATGCTATGATCAGCACATCGAGACTATGACCAAATTAATAAGTGCATCTGCAGAGAGGTGATGAAATTATGGAAAGGTCATAAAAATGGTTCAATCATGTTCAACATGAAGCGAGAAGACATACATGGATGCACTAGTGAGGAATAGTGATCAGATTGAAGTACTGGAGGTGAAGGGGAAGACAAACCAAAATGACATGAATTAAACCAGTATCTTTTAGCATGACAACATCATTTAGAAGCTCAACCCAACATAACATTGACAGGATAAGACAGAACCGAGTAGCTAACCACAACTCAGGTATTTCATTCTTGGGGCTTAAAAGAATAAAATTCAATTAAGATCCTTTTTCTTTTCCAACCAAGTAAACAGGACAGCTCAGAGGAGACTCCTAAACATACAAATCTGTAATTTGAACTAATATATTGTGAAAATAGCATGAATCAGCTAGGGATGGTACTCTAAACTTGTAAACAATATGCAATTAAGTAAATTATTAGAATGAATCCCAATCAAAGAGATATTTTCGATCGACATAATAAAACAAAGAGCTTTTATGTTCAATCAAGGAAAGTTGATAAAATTACCCTGGATGCGAAGAAAGGTAGTTCAGTGACAGTTGATTGCACAAATGAACATTCAATCACATCTGGAACTCCATTGAGCCCCTTCAAGCAAGCATCAGCAAAAATGGCTCCTGCATAGCTGCAAATGGCCAATCAAATTAGTTAAAAGAAACAGTTTTTCTTTTATAACTAAGCTGGCTCAATGACATGAAGAGACTTGTAAAAGGGTAAAGAATGAGTTACACATTGTTTTTCTAACCATGATTTATACGGGAAGGGAAAAAAAATTAAAGCTGACAGGTAAAAATAATCCTCCATAAAAATCAATAACACAAGAAATTTATTTCCTAGTCAACATAGCATGAAAACTTTTGTAGGCACCAGACTTTCATAATGAAAAGCAAATATAGTGTGCCCATAGACAAGGATCCAAATTATATTCATGATTATAAATATGTTCAGGACATAAACTTACGCCATTGACAAAGTTGCAGAGCCCTTTCCAGCCTTTGCTTCCACAACTTCTGTCCCACCATCTTGAGTTCTCTTTGTAAGAGCAGTAATCACTTCATCTGATAAATTGGCTTTTGGTGTGGCCTATAAAATAAATCAAATAAGTAAAACAGAATTAGAAAGGTTGATCTCGAACAATCAGACAAGAATTTGCATACAAACAATATTAGCATTCGCCAGATACAGAGTATTTAGGAGAGAACAGGGGGAAGGGAGTGAATAAATACTTGTGAAAATAGTGGGAGAATGGTTATGCCTGCATGACCACCAACAACTGGTACATTAACCTCTGTGAACCAAAGCAAAACACCAAAGGCAGTATGAGAAATCCACACGTGAGGTATTCAAATTGTTCAAATAACTCCCCTATGCTCATAAGATATTATTGAGTCAAAAAGTTCTGAAACACAAAACTGCACAGTAAAAGACCAGAGAAACTTGCTAATATAAGAATTCCATCTACTGAAGCTAAGCTCTTCTTTTTCACCAAAACAAAAGGTTTAGTAGGTTAAATCACTATAAACTTTGCTTTCAACTTGGCTTTCTGTAGGGAAACATAGGTGGAGAAAAAATAAGGACAAGTTTCTTGTAAATGAGTAACTGGACAAACCTGCAACTGGCACCATGGCCTTTCCAGCATAGAAAGTTTTGGCCCTAACAACATCAAGGGTAGTCACACCAAACAACCTTTTCGGGTCATAGGTTCCTGCTTTCTTAAAAACCTCAGCGGCAATAGGAACTGTTGAGTTCACTGGGTTGCTGATCATATTAACAAGTGCCTAATACAACAAATTCAAACACAAGATTTGTAAGCTAACATGAAATCAAAACAAAACCATAAAGAAAAATAACCCTGAATGCATGTTTGATTGACTTTGAAAATACAAATGACTCTATTGGGCTCCAAATACAACTGCTGCAGGAGCTATATAAACCAAATTATAGCAGAGTTAAGAACTAACCATTAAAGTTAACTCAGACATACAAACATGAATTAATAGAACTGTTTACAGAAAAGAAGCTTGTTACTCACATTAGGGCAGTGCTTAGCAATTGCTTCACAGAGACCCTTTACAATCCCAGCATTGATGTTGAAGAGATCATCACGGGTCATTCCAGGTTTCCTTGGCACACCAGCTGGAATGATTACAACATCTGCTCCCTCCAAGGCTTTCCCCAATTCAGCATCACTTGCATACCCAACAACCTAAACACAAATAAACAAGCAAGCGAACAAACACCTAAAGTTAATGACAAGTTAATCTTTAAACCGAGTAGTAGTAGTAGTAGTGGTGGTAGTGGGGTGGTAGTAATCAAAGCAGAAACATTTAGTGCAATTAAATCAACAACAGCATTATAAAACGGATGGATTCAGTTCCAGAGAGACCAAAAACAAAAAGGAATTAACAGGACGAATCAAATATGGATCTGTTTAATTTACATATTGATATAATAAAATATACTAAAAAAGCAAGCATCTGCACAAAAAGAGGAAAATAAAAGTGAAAGCATGTATCTTTTATATAGGTAGGGGATATAAACCTCAGATCTGGTGTTGATGTGGCTGACATCGGCAGCGACACCGGGAGTGTTAGCGATATCGTAGAGAGCGAGGTTGGAGACGAGAGGATTGAGTTTCATGAGAAGAGAGAGTGACTGACCGATTCCTCCGGCAGCACCGAGGACGGCGACCTTGCGTTCGGGGACGGCCTCAGAGGCGTAGCCACGGCGGAGGACGTGGGAAGATGGGGAGGTGGTTAGGGATTTGATGGACCTCAACATTGAATTCCTCATTTTTTTTAAGTTTTCGAGAGAGAGGAAATGGAGATGGAGGAACGATCGAGGGTTTTGGGGTTTGGAGGAGGAAATGCGAGTTAGTTTTGATGGTAACCTCTAAGTCGAGGGTGAGAGGGATCTTAAGGCAGTGTTTTGAATTTATTTTTTGAATTAAATTTAAAAAAAAAACTTTAAAAAATAAATTATACAACAGTAACAAAGACCTTTTAAAACTCTTTATTTATTCCACCAACCCATTTATTTAATACATTTATTTCTTTAGTTTAGTTTAGTTTGATTTAATTAAAAATCATAAAATATCTCTTTAACCCTTACGTGTGGTGAGTAATTTATGTGGGTATTTTTCTAATAAAAAAAAAAAAAAAGTGTGCCAAAAGAATATTCTTCTATTCTACACCACAAATAATAAAACTTTCTTCTTTTTGAAAAGTTTTCCGTTGCAGAATTGGTCCCTTGTGATATTCCGTCTAATTACACAAAAGTCACATTGTCTCTCCACATGAAGTTTATTGGAGTTCGATATAGAATTTCAATATGTCCCAAAATACTATATGGGAGGCTAAATCTATGAACAAGATTTAAATATTGATTTGGTTTTTCATGCTTTAAAAGTTCATTGAAATGCATTCTAGAGGGTGTTTTTTAGTGTGGTAATGGTTGTTTTTTAAAGTGATTTTTGCTCGGAAATACATCAAATAACTTTTTTTTATTTTTTAAAAATTATTTTTAACATCAACACATCAAAATAATCTGAAAATATAAAAAAAATTACAAAAACAAACAAACTCTTAAACTTGGAAAAAAAAAATGGGTTTCTAAGGTCTTAAGGATTGTCTTGAGTTGTTTTACATGAAGAAAAATGAATGTAAAACACAGGTTTTTGGGTAATTAGTCGTCACAAGCGCACATCTCTCGTAATTTTATTAGATAACATGTCATTCGCTTTCATTGTTTTTCCCCTTAGATATTTTCACAAGAGTCACAACTCATGTAAAAATAGAGGCCTGATTGCCATAGGAACCTTGAACGAGCTAAACTTGTTCTGTTTGCTTTTTTAATATTTAATATTAATCTATTATTTTTTATGTTTGGATAAAAACTTAAAGTATCAAGTTATGACCATTTATTTTTTTTTTATCTAAAAGAAATATGATCAAAATTCATCTTTTGAATTCAAAAATCAAGACAAGCTACATTGCATTATACATTTGATACAATGAGAACAACATGTACTTTTTTTAATTTAAATTACCATATGAAAAAAGGTGTAATAAATACATCAAATAAATTATACAAGACAATTTTGGAGGAGATGTTGCATCATTTATCTTTCGAGCTGGAAGTTTTTTTCAAAATATTTTTTATATGAAAATATATAAAAATTATTTTTATTTTTTATATCAAGACGTTAAAATAATAAAAAAAAACATTAAAAAAAATTAATTAAAAGTTAAAAAAAATTCAAAAAATTTTAAAAATACGGTTGATCCTTAATGTCAAAATGTCAAAGGGGCTTTTATCTTTTCTAATTTTTAGATTTCTTCTCAATGTTCATTGTTTAGAAAAGCAAATGCATTATGCATTTACTTTTAAAAAAATATATTAAGAGATAAATAATAAAATTTTATTTTTTAAATGGTCTTGTGAAAATGCGAAACAAATAAGTATACTAGGTTTATGAAGAAAGAGTGGTTAGTGTGTAATATCTTCCTTCTTTTTATGTCTTAACTACAATGAATTTGATATCTTTTATTCTCAATCATATTGCAATAACCAAATGAAAATAATTAATAAAAGGGTAAACTACACGTAACTACACCTATAAATCCAAGCTTATTTCTCAATTATAATTAATTTTTAATAGTTTTTGATCGATTAAATTAAAAAAAGGTACAATATTAAAATGAGAAAATAAAATATCAAGTTTAGCAAAATAAAAGTACTTGATAATTATAAATAAAACTAAAAGATATGAGGTAATTCTCTGAAACACTGTAAACACTAACAATTAATTCCCTATTCTTTTTTACCCTTGAAAAAAACCCATTTGTCTAGAGGATGAGGGCATAATTGTGTTTTCAATGAGGGTATTTTGATATTCTTAAATTGACCTAGGGCAAGAGTAGTACTTGTCTTTAAAATTACATTATAAATTATTATGAATATCCTTAAAATTAATGCATTGTTTGGTGTTATTTAGGGGTAGATTTTTATTTTTAATTATAGAGTGCATAGTAAAGTTATCAATATAGACTTATAAATATATATATAAAAAAAAAACTTTGGCCGGCTTGGATGGGTGTTTGTGTCTTATCCTTTGTATTTGCACAGTAAAAATATCTCATTGCATTTGGGTTTAAGTTTGTTACTAGCTAGTGGTTCGCGCTGCGCTGCGGGCTTACCTTTAACTTTCAAAAAAATTAGGAGCAGAACTCAAGCCTATTTAGGTCCTGCCGAGCTAGGTCCCAAGCATATATGGGTCCTGCTGCGGCCAGGACCCAAGACTATTTTGGGCCCTACCCAACCTGACCCAAGTCTAGCCTTGAGTTAGCATTAGGCCAGCAGTGCAGGATCCAAGGTTATTTGGGTCGTGTACATGGCAGGACCCAAGTTCATTTTTGGGTCCTGCAACTAATAATTTGTATGTAATTTGTAAATGAAAATAAATATAAAATTAAATGTAATTTGATAAAATTATTATTACAATACATTTAGTAAATTTAGTAAATAATATAACATTTTCTTTTAAATTCATCAATTATTTTATTAATTACAATAAAATATACTCTTATAAATTTTACTGAAAATAATAATATTTATAATACAAATCATAATATTTTTAGTATTAATTATTATAAAAATAATATTATTTATAACTCCAAAAATAATAATATTTTTTAGATTAATACTATTAATTATACTAAAAAATATATTAAGAAAAAATATAATAATAATTTTAATATTAATTATACCAAAAAAAATAATATTAAGAGAACAAATAATAATAGTTTTGGGATCAACACTATTAATTAGACTAAAAAAATAATAATATTTTTAACACCAATGCTATCAATTATACCAAAAAAATATATTAAGAAAAAATATAGTAATTATTTTAATATTAATTATACTAAAAAATAATATCAACAAACAAACAATAATATTTTTACTATTAATACTCTAAAAATTAATTATACTAAAAAAAGAATATTAAGAAAACTAATAATAATATCTTTAATACTAATACTTGTAATTATACTAAAAGTGTAGGCAGCCCAAGCACGACGTGGCGCTTGGGCTGCACCCAAGAGGAAGCAGACCAAGAGCCAAGTGGCGTTGTACTGCTGGCCTGGGGTGGTGCTGCCCAAGCGCCACGTGGTGCTTGGTTTGCCCGCGGCCAGCACCCAATGCTATTTTGGGTCTTGCCCTGCCAGCCTTGGGCCATGCCTGACAGTGCCCTAGCCAAAGCGCCACCTGACGCTTGGACTGCAGCGCAAAGGAAGCATGCGAAGCGCCACATGGCGCTTGGGATGTCAGCCCTCAGGAGGGAACCCAAGCGTCACGTGTCCAAACATGGTTTTTTTCATAGTAATATCAGCTTTTTAAAATTTATTAATGATGATAATAATATTTATACTCTTATAAATTTTAATGAAAATAATAATATTTATAATACAAATAATATTATCTATAACACCAAATATAATAATATTTTATAGACTAATACTATTAATTATACCAAAAAAATAATATTAAGAGAACAAATAATAATAGTTTTGAGATCAACACTATTAATTAGACTAAAAAAATAATAATATTTTTAACACCAATACTATCAATTATACCAACAAAAATATATTAAGAAAAAATATAATTTTAATATTAATTATACTAAAAAAATAATATTAATAAAACAAAAACAATATTTTTACCATTAATACTCTAAACATTAATTATACTAAAAAAAGAATATTTTTAATACAATTATACTAAAAGTATAGGCAGCCCAAGCGCCATGTGGCGCTTGGACTGCACCCAAGAGAAAGGAAATCAAGTGCCACGCGGCGCTTGGGCGGCCTGCTTGTGGGCGTGGCAGCCAAAGCGCAATGTGCACTCTTGGTCTGCCCCAGCGCCCAAGGCCAGGCAAACCAAGCGCTAAGGGGCTTGCCTCCAGGTTGGCGCACGCACCTGGCGCCCTGGTCTGCCCCAGCGCCCAAGGCCGGGCACACTGAGGGCTAGGGGGCTTGCCTCCAGGCTGGCGCACCTGCCCTCCAGTCCAACCACACTCCTGCCAAACAGTATAGTCCACAGTGAAAACACTCACAGTAAATTCACTCACAGTGAACAATATTCCGCGCTACAGTGAAACATTGATCAGTTTTAGTTATAGTTAATGTCTTAGATCTAATGATGTTTTTGTTATTGTACTATTGGTCTTGTCTTTTAATTTAAAAAATTAACGCAGCTTAAGAATATTTGCTATGAGTTATTTTTATAGTTCTTTTAAGCTAATGTTTTTTTAGATTTTATCTTTTGATTTTTATTTTATTAAAGATTAAGTTTATTATTTTTTTATATTCTTTTTACATCCTTGACTCTTATTACAATACCAATAGCCTTTTAATTAAGTTAATAATTAAATTAATAACACGAGAATAGATTTTTTTTTGTTTCTTTCAAAATAGAATCGTTTCAAGGAAAGGCGCGGGTTGCAGTCTATTATTTTAACTAAAAGTACTTGATCACAAGACAATCGTTTATTTATAGTTTCTTTTATATATACAGCACCATTGAAGGGCGGAGAAAGAACGAGGAATTTTTTTTTTTTTAACTATTTAGATAGTCTAGTGGGAAGAGTTTTGGACCAAGAGGTTTGTTTTCTCTTTGGTCTCAGGTTCAAGCCTTGTGGTTGCTCATATGATGGCCACTAGAGACTTATATGGTCGTTAAACTTCAGGACCCGTGGGATTAGTCGAGGTACGTGCAAGCTAACCCGGACATCTATATTAAATAATAATAAAAAAAAACACGGATTTTTTTTTTCTTTAACAGCCGCTGGGAACAGAAAGATGAGCATGCATGCATCTGAGTCATCTGACTTTCCGCCACGAGAACGAGAACACAGTGTTCTGTCTTTTTCACTTACCTAACATTTTTAGTCCCTCGAGGTTTCTTTTTGAGAAATTAGATGTCCAGTGAACAATAAAAGAAAGAAAGGAAAGTGCTAGAACAAGGTGCAAGGACAGTCGTCATGAAATCCGACCCGATTAAATTTGGTAAGATTTTTTTATTTTATTCATAAATTTAAAAGATATAAAATTAATTTATAAATATTTAACCTATAAATGAATTGCTTTATAATTTTTTTATATAAAATATTAAAATATCAAATGTATTTTTTAATTTTTCTAGATTAATATGAATCAACCCACATGACTCAGAACCGACTCAACCTTTTAACCAAATCAACTACCGAGATTTAATTATGGCCGGTTTAAGAGTATAGTTGTGGTTGTTTTTTAAAATGTTTTTCACTCAGAAAAGTATTAAAATAATATTTTTTTTATTTTTTAAAAATTATTTTTTATATCAACGCATCAAAAATATCTAAAAACACCAAAAAAATATTAATTTAAAATAAAAAAATAAAAAAATTTCAGTTTTTTTCAAAAACGCTTTAAAAATACAAAAACAAAACAAAACTTCCGGTAATATCTAAACCCTTTGAGGTTAAAAAAAATTTACTAGGTTTTTTGAAAAATAATTATAGCCCTCTACGTTTCCAATGCAAGGCTCTGGCAGGCAGGCAGGAGCTGAAACTAAACTGAACTTGGATGTCCATGAAAGAAATGAAATTTATTCAGTTCAAGGAGAAGTGAAATGGTAAATTCATTGACAGCATAATGTTTTGAAACACGCTGGCATTCATATACAGTTCAGCTACCACCGTACCCTATTGCTTCACTGACAAAATAAAGAAAAATATACGAGCGAGCATAAATACATTAATTCTCTGCTCAATGCTTTGGTCCTCTCAGGAAAAAAGACCGAGATAGAGGTATGACATTTCTAGTGTGAATTCTCAAACAATGCCTATCACTGAGTCCATGTCCATCAGTTTCACTGCAGCAAAATATATAAGAAGGCCAGTTAAAGTTGGGTGTAGAATTCAAACATATCATGAGAAAGCAAGGATCTTAAAGGTTTACCTTTTGAAGAAACTTCGAGGCTACTTCCATGTGAAAGTTTAGTTTCAGAGGGGCCAAAATAGAGATTAGACACCATGAAATTACACTACGCTCACTGCTTCGCCTTGAGTTGTTCTTATCCAGTCAAGTACATCAGAACAATCATTACGACTAACAAAATGCCTTCACCAGTAAACAAACACATTAGTGTTTTGTCCAAAAACATAAAAAAGTTTTGTCAATAGATAAATAAAAAGAGAAAACAAATGTATCTGTCCTTGTTTGTTAAACCATACCTATTTTTGGTGCGATAAGCCTTGAGTTGAAGAACCTCCCGTCTGCTAGTCATATCTTTCTTCATTCTAATTGATTCAGGCACAACAAAGCTTCCAGTTTGGTCATGGTATGCATCATAAACAAAGTTAAGCACCATTTCCTGAAAATAAAATTATCCGAAAGTTAGCACGGAGAAAAGATCCTTTCAGCAATGGACTAAAAGTGTGCGGCTGCTTTACATGTAGAAACAAAATTTATTGCATTCCATCCTTCTGTACAATCTGGAAACTAGGAGTTGGATCCTCAGAAGAATAGTAAAGTAATGATCAACCATGCCAAACAATGAAAATGGTACCATTTTATGTCAATGTTCCTTCGTCTCCACTACGTTTTGCCTGGACTGACATAATTTCTCTCCCGGTTCAATTTTCTCTAGAAAAGTCCTCCATTCTGAGTTGGTCTAAGAGAATTTTGTGAAAAAATTCTTCTTACAAGATTGGAGGTCAGTTGTAATAGAGAAACAAAAATGATAACTTGACAGGGAAAACAGAATACGGTATTTGTTCTTCTTGTAAGGTATTTGCACCTGGGAAGGCATATGGTGCCACTTCAGGCATTTTTAGCGGTCGAACGTGGCTATATTCTGGCAAATTTGTTACCAAAAGACCTCAAGATTTTTCTTAAATAATTAGCTAACACTAATATCATGTCTTCAATGGAATGGGGGAACTTTCATAACATCCTTGACCTGTTATAAAAGTTTTGCTAAATGATTTTGCACCAGCACCAGCGGAAAAAAGCAAATAAAAAGTTGAGGAACAAGAAAAGCTTTCAACTTATTTTTCTTTTAAAGCAAAATATCTTTCACTCAACCCCCATTCATTAGATCAAAGAATTCATGGTGTTTTCACATCGCTCCAATGAAAGGTGCACTAAGATGATAGAAACATGCATATGACCTGTCTGCAGTGACCTTCAATTATCACAGAGAAATGTGCATGCATGTGTGTTGCTGTGGGCACACACACTCGAAGATTCGCTACATAACCAAGTTTCTCATCATGAACTCAGAAGCATGCACACTCATAAAAAAAAATGCACATTCATGATATAGGCAGGCATATCTAAGCCATGTAAAAGAGACTTGTACAGTACCAAACACTTAACAACTGTAAGCCAACCAACTTTTAGTTACCATTGCAAAGAGAAAACATGGCATCAAACTTGATCATACCAGAGGTTTAGAAGCATCAAGCCAATGATAGATATGCTCATTACGAAACCATGTCATTTGCCTTTTTGCAAAGTTTCTGAAAAGAAAAGGCAAAAGTTGAATAAAACAAACCATTGGATATTAGATAAGAACATCCAAAATTTGATAGAATAACACACTGACTAGGCTACACGTAAACCTTTTCTCCCTTCTGGAAGGGAATTGAATTCTTTTACAAACAGATTTTTATACACAAACCAACTTCATATCTGATAAATTAAAATTAACAGATGACTTTTAAGCTACTGCCTTGATATTATTAAATCAAGTACATATTTTATCAAAGTTCCCTATCTAGGACTTGTCAAATGTCAAGTGCCTAAGGACCTTCATGATACGTTCACTAATTAAATAAGCCTCGATGCTGAAGTGTTACAGACATTATTATTACTGTTTTACCCTAATAAAAGAAGAAATTCATTAGAAGACAAAGAAGAACGAATACAACAAGACAGTTAAACATCCTCCAAAGTGCATGAAAAGCTTGGATATATATATCATCCATGAGCATAAGAAAGCATGCGGAATTATTATTTCATTACTCTTCCCCTATTTTCTAATATCTCGTACTGCCTTTTCCTTTTCTCAAAAGCATCCATGACATTCATCTGAGCTCTTGTTTACCCTCTACCTCACACATGGCCCAACCTCCCCGATGTCGACTAAAGCATTTTGTTTTAAATCTTTCTACCAGTCGACATGAACATCAAATTGAATTCTACATCAAGAGTTACATAAATATCAATTTTGAAGTGGATAAATGTTACCGGGATGCTTTCTGAAATTCAGATAGAAAAGCATAAAAATCTCCAGCAGAACTACTACCCCCATCTTCTCGACACCTTAAAAGATACTCCATTGCCTGATAATGTTAAATAAAAAAAAAACTGTATTATCATTCAAAATCAATATAGCAAAATATAAAGTACGATTAAGCAAAAAAACACAATCAAGTGAAAATGATTGTGAATGATGATGATCTCACACATTAAACTAAAACAGCAAGGAAAAATTTGAATTGAGCTGTACATTAATCAGAAGTGTTCTCTCTGAAAAAGAAGCAAAAAAATTGATCCAAGTTTTAGCATTTGATATGATGAATACTAAGGTACCTATACATAAACAAAATTGAATGCAAATCACTGATTAAGCGAATTAGGCGAGGGAGGAAAATAGATGAGAAAACCAAGCAATTGACATGAATATCACCGACAAGAAACATCAAAACAACACAACGGCTTTCAATGATAAAATAAATCCATATAAAACAGAAATAAAAATAAATAAAAGTATTTCAATGGCATACTTGTCTGTAACCGATTGCTCGAGTTGCGGAATTGGAGTTTGGAAGAAGACCCTCATCAAGAAGCCATTTGGCTTCAGTCAAAATCCCATTGCTCCCTATAGCCAAATCAAATAAACACAAAATAAATGTCACTTAGGAGTTGACCGTGCAAAGGAAACTAATATGCATGCGAGATTTAAAGTAAAAACTAAAAATAAAAATACTCCCTTAATCCAAAAATAAGTATTAACAAAAGAAAGTAATAAATATTTTCATTTGTTTTAAATTATAGTTTTTGTGATTGTCTACAAATTGAACATAGACTATATATATCCATTTATTTATTAAAGAGGCCATTTATTTTAAGGAGTACATAAAGAAATAAGTCAGGCCATCTTATCTTAAAGCAAACATAAACATATCACATGATGTTGCATAATCATCTCTGATGCTATTCTAACTTGCATTAATAAAAGAGCAGGAAATTAAAAGGTTAACCAAATATGATATTAAGGGAATGACATTTTCCAAACTAATCAAGAATTTTCACCAATACTTAAATCCAACCATCTGAATGCATACCACTATTGTTATTTAATTTCCAAATTGCTCAAGAAAATGTAAGTACGTTTGTCAAAGCAGGCAAGATGATGCCGGTATCTCTAGATGGTAGGCAAGGGAAAAAAAAGTTAAGCGTTCCCTAAAACTTCTTCAAACACTACCACATATATAAAGCCTAGAATGGATAAATATTATCTTTGGATTCATAAAATGGCAGTGTAAAACCTAAAATTTCTCAAGTAGTAGAGCCCTTCTACAAAAATATAATTATCTGAATCACAAAAAAAAAGAGCAAATAACATTTTATGTCAAAAAAAAAGAAACCACGTTAGATGTTAGATCATTTCCTTGTAACGGCAAATGGAAACAAATGCTGAAAACTCTAAGATCTATAAAATTAATATAATACATTTTTCTTCATACCTCAGCATCTTGGGAAATGCAGCAAAGGCCTTTTGCAGTTAGTGGTGAATCTTACATGGTGCCGGGTAGAGTGGAGGATTCTATTATTAATTATTAACTGTGATAAGTTCACAGTTTGATTGAACATCCAGATGGAAGAATTTCAAAATCTTTGATGGTACCCTACTTTGTGACTACGGAATAGGAAAGCATTCCCAGCATCTTTACAGCACAATGTTTTATGAGCTTCAAGAGTGTCTTTAGTTTCTATTCAGTCGCATTGTAATGTCTGCTTGTCTTCCCTTTTTTATTCCTGTCATCTCATTGGATCATGTCTCATTCCTCTTATTGTACTTTATATTCTTCTCTTTTTATTAGTATATTCCTTTATAGCAAATACGTGTCTATAATAGTGATGAGCTGTGATATAATCTACCTGCAACCATATCTTCACATCGGTAATCAATTGATTTATAGAGATCAAGTCTGGGGCTTGAGAGGAAAAAACAAATGAACTCGTAGTCCAAATCACCAGATGAATTCACATCAAGGGAGCTGTCTGTTAATCTTGTATCAAATTGGTCCTTGAAAGACTTGTATGGAACTTGAAAAGCAGATGGAGGAGATCCACTAGTCTGCCACACCAAGAGAAACAAAAATCAATGGAAAATACATGCACTCAATCTAGATATGCAGCCCCATAAAACACAAACAAAAAAGAAATTGTTTCCTAATATAATTAACGTAAACTGATAACAAAGAAAATAGTTTGTTCTGTGATGTTAAAAGCAACTTATCCCTGTGCCTGTTGGGAAGAGGAGTGCCTGCACTCATGTGACTAGGGAGGGGCATAAGAGATAATAGGGTGGGGGATTTCAGTGTCATGATTTCATGACAGCCAGTTACATTTTGGTTAGGGCTTCTTAAGTAATAAATGGTTTAAAAATGTTGGGATATTATTATTATTATTATTATTATTATTATTATTATTATTATTATTATTATTATTGTTCAAAGAGATGAAATCACTTTGTTTGTGTTGTGTAAATAGTTCCATATTATTGTGCAGTTGTTAGAATTTTCAACAATCCACATGTCCAACACCCACAATAAAAGTTGCACAACCATGACCTTGATCTAAATTCAGTTGATGTCACAAATATAGCTAGAAAACTTCACAAATTAACCTTAATTATCTCAAGGCTACGCCGCAACCGATACCAATCATTGGCAGCCAAAAACTGTGCCTGTGAATCACCTGCTTTGACCACCAACTGCACAGCTGCATCCCAGTCCTTATTCCTCTCAAGTTCTGCAAGCTCGGAATATACTTCAGATGCAATCTCTGGTGAGGCTTTAGGAACATCTGGCTTTCCATATATGAACCTAAGAATCACATTAAAGAGATAAAAGTGAAAACTAGCATCGTAAGATACTCTTGTGTGTTTTACAAGCAATATATATAATTTCATTCCATCAACCTAAAAAGGAGAGGGATAAAGGAAGGAGAGCAAAAATAAAGAAAGGAGCCCTTTTAGAGTCTTTCCAGCACAATCTAGAACATAGAGCTTTATTGCCGTACAATATAAGGAAATAGTAGAAATGATATATGCAAGGTCGTAACTATAAGGAACTGGTCAACCAACCATGCCTTGTCAGTAACAGTGTCATGTATGATATTCAAAGAAATAGCAAAGGGTTGAGAAACTTCTGTCAAAGGTATGAAAAATATGCTCCTAACTGGTTGAAAATGACCATCAAAACAAGCTTACAATCACACCATTTTCAAATCAATATAACTAGTTTTTCCTTATTTCTGTAGCTAAACATGTTGCATGTGTCCTATGAACAGTTATGCAAGATAAATAGGCTAGAAGAATTTATGTTCTTATCTTTCTTTTTTTCCTCAAAAAATTAACTGCAGAAAAGAACTGTGTTTTTATTTATGTTGATGCAAACTCATTATTGACCCATCATTGTATCATAAATTTAAATCCTGCAATGATGTGATTTTGGAAGCTTATGTAGTACGTAGTTGAGACTTTTCCTACAAGTATTCTTTTTCTCAACCAAAAAGAAGGAGGAACTTCTTTAGAAAGATTGATCATAATTATAGTTGAGTTATGCAAATAGATACCATCGCAGGTACAATCCAGTCCCACCAGTGACTATGGGAACACGACCATTTTTTAGAATATCTTGAGTTGCTTGTCTTGCATCCTCGTAAAACTGCCCAACTGAATAATCTGAAAGGACATGGTATGAGAAGAATCTTAAGGGAGGAGTTTGTATTCCATCAAAGAGCAAAATACAAATTACCATAAAAAACGATGTGCTACAATGCTTCATAGACGTGCTACAATGCTTCATAGACATCAGCTGGTCCTTCAAAAAACATACCTTCAGATGGGTGTAATATGTCAAGTAGATGGTGCCGGACTTCCTGCCAAAAAGCGTATAGTTTGAGATTACAAAAACTATTCACACCGGCTAAACTATATGTATCTGTCAAATGCCAGGTATGTTTTAATTTGCATATCAATATAAGAGGAAAGCAGCGTATTTCACCCAAAAATAAATGAGCTCTATACTGAGAAAATTGGCAAGTTTAGCAGATACAATATGGTCTTGTGAGTTTCCATGCCATTATTGCTAGATAATAATATTTCAAGGAAGGATATAAGCTTCAAGCATGAAATGAGTGCACTAGCACAAATAAAATAATTCTTGTCGATTCTCTTTCTTTTTCTATTTTCCTCCCTTGTACAATCAAGTGTTTGATAATTTTAATCACAGGAAAGCGACACATTCATATCATTTTATACATGAAATTCTGTTACCTGGTGAGAGTAATATTGCCATTTTAAGTTGCCAAGATGGTGCGCTCAAGTGCACCATTCCAAGAATATAACACGCATCAAATAACAGGTTGAGGTTGACCAAAAGCTTCACAGTTTTTCTTCCATGTAAAAAGTTTCAAAGTTATGAGATGCATATCCACCAAAATCTAAGTGAATATTTTTCTGTGCTCATGAAGAGAATTACTTGGAACATTTGCGCCAAAGCGAATTACATGATGACCTACGATTATTTTAGTGCCAGGAAAAGTGACACTGATCAACAGAAACAACAAAAAACAAAAGCATAACGTATGGAATATGAATAAAGACCTTTCGTTCACTCTCAGTAGGCTTTGCTGATCCTACATCAAGACCACGATATACCTACAGTACAAAGCAGATAAAACAATCAATTTCAATTCACCTGAATAGAAATTTCAATACTCTGGAATTTCAAGCATAAAAAAAAGGCTGTCTAAAATAAACCCAGATAAATAAATGATCATGCCTAACTTCTTCAAAGTCCTGAGACAATTAAAACTTCTTCTTTTCATCCTACATTTCTCTTACCAGCCAAAAGGCTAAATCCTCCATTCCATTTGTTTTCAGAATACTTTGTTTTCTTTTCCCAAAGAAGCAAACAAAGCAGTGATTAACCAAATAAAAGATAGAAACCATAAAAAGAGGGGGCAGCATAAGACCAAGAAGAGACCTGGACGGAGTCGGCGCTGACGATTTCACCGTTAAGGCGTTTGGCAAGCTCTAATGCGAGACGGGTCTTGCCGGATCCAGTGGGACCAGAAATCACAATTAACTTGTCTTTTTTGTTTGGTACGGGAATGGAGCATGTTGTGGTGGTGGCGAATTGGCGGCCGTGGCGACAGAAAGAGGAGGAAGAAGAGCGGAGGAGGAAGTGGAGGCAGCGTGTACGGAGGCCACACACTTCGGTCATTATCATAGTTTGGTCTATGAAGCGGTAGATTGATAATTAAAAATAGTTACAGCTATGCTTATACCTAACCAAACTGGAAACTGGTTCTCTTCTCTTCTCTTCTCTTCTGCAGTTGGGGATATTTTTGTTCTTAGATAGATAGGCTGAGGTTTAAGGTAAGAGGTTTTACTTTTAGATTTTTCATTCCTTTTTTTCTTTTGTTTTTTACGAATTTTAAATAACAGGAAAAACAAAAGGTTTTAGACTTTTTTTTTCTCTCTCTCTCGGTGAAGGACAAATATATATATTTTTTTGGTGAATAAATATATCTAGCACTAAGCCACTAACCTCCTTAAATCAAGCCTCAAGGTTTATTTTTTATTTTTTATTTTTTTGTTTTACAATAAATATATTTTTTAAACATCTTCCTTATCACTTAAAATTATAATATTTGTTCCGAACAACCTTCAAAATATTTTCTTTACCAATAATTTAAAAAATATTAATAATTTTTTTAAATTTTATACCAGTATTTGAGATTCTTTTACAACTCAACTCATTTTAATAAGTTGATTTGATGATTTAGATAATTCAAAATTTAAATTAAATCAGATTTTAATAAAAATAAAAAAAATTATTTAATATAATCTAGTCAGAAACTTGAGTTAACCCACGTGTTAAAAAACCCAATTAAAATTCATTGATTTTTATTTTTAAAAAATAATATTTTTTTATTTTATATAAAATAAAAAATTAAGTTGATGAGATTAATTCAGGTCAATTAGTTGAATTTTTATTTTATTTTATCTGAAACTGTTTTCAGCTTTGCCTAAAAAGAACACCATTTAAAAAGAAAAAAGAAAATCTATAATTTGGTCCATGGCTCTCTGCATCCAAGTTTTGGAACGAAAGATAAGAAGATTTCTTTACATAAACACAAGCATTTAGAAATGAACGTGCAAAGGTCCAGTGGGAATTATCCATCACTAGCGATGAAGTTGAATCGGATCGGACGTCAAAACGCTTACATATTACCATCTGAAATCTGGATTATATATAACATGAAGGAGCAGAAGAAAATGGTCAAGTCATGAGCCACCAACTTCAGCAACCACCAGGCTTGTCGTGTCCTATTTTAGGAGGAGGCTGATGTGCCACCTCTCCAAGCAGAGAAATCAAGAGTTAGCAGAGAATGGGAACGAGTTCAGAGTGGGTTACTTGTGATTTATGGTTCTTAACTTCTCATGAGGATGGCCCAGATCCTAATGCTTTTAAGCCTAAGACACTACCTAAACTGTAATCTACCAACTGGTGGTTGCATGGAGCTTTGTCGAAAAGACTTCAAGCTCAAGATACACTGTCAAATACAAAGGAAGCTGTCTCTAAAAGGAAGTAAAACGCAACCACTTCAGTTCTATTCACCCACCCTAAATGACGATCAAACCTTCACTTGATCGACGAATTCAAACCCTCTTCCCTGTAGCTTTAGCTTGTCTCCTTGTTTTAGGAACTGCGAGATTAGTCCTAGATAGTTTAAAGAGCAACCAGAGCTCTATCTTCAGGGTATATGGAAGGCAAGAAGGTGGCGAGTATAAAAAACCAGTCTTTGTTTTGCCAGAAGATCGGTTTGAGAAAGGGTGCGATGTTTTTGAAGGGCAATGGGTGTGGGACAATGTATCCCGCCCTCTTTATACAGAAGAAAGCTGCCCTTACCTGGTTAAACAGACCACCTGCCAAAGAAATGGTAGGCCTGATTCTTTCTACCAAGATTGGAGGTGGCAGCCTCATGCATGCAAATTGCCGAGGTAAGACTTTATTTTTTTTTGTGGCATTTGATGTGTTCATGTCCGCCTTTGAAACGTGCCTTGCTACTTGCCATTATTTTATGGCAGTAGAAACGCAGAAACTCCTGAGTGCTTTTTTAATTATGTTCTCTGCCGTCTCAGATTTGATCCATTAAAGCTACTGGACGTTTTGAGGGGCAAAAGGCTGATGTTTATAGGAGATTCTGTACAGAGAGGCCAATTTGAATCTATGGTCTGTATGGTGCAATCTGTAATTCCTGATGGAAAAAAATCTTTTCACCGAATTCCTCCGATGAAGATCTTCAAAGCTGAGGTACTCAATTAGCTTAAACTTTTTCCAATGTTTTCTTCAAAATATAAACAGCTAGCCATGGGGATTTTATCAGCTAAATTGAACCGTGATTACATATGATTATAACCAATAAATTCATATTTCTTTCCCACAAAATGTTTCAGGAGTATAATGCATCGATAGAGTATTATTGGGCTCCCTTCATTGTGGAATCCATTTCAGATCATGCAACAAATCATACTGTACTAAAACGGCTGGTTAATCTCGATTCCATAGCTAAACATGGAAAGAGCTGGGAAGGCGTTGACGTGTTAGTATTCGAGAGCTACGTTTGGTGGATGTACAAGCCTTTGATCAACGCTACGTAAGTATCCAGTTCTTCACGTCTTTGCTACCTGTCCAAGCACATTCTTCATTACTATAACTTCTGAACTCACGCATGGAACTAAGCAAAATTTAACTTGAATGTAACAAAAGGTTGTGGTTTTGTTTCAGACATGGATCAACAGATGACATTCAAGAATATAATGTAACCACTGCATATAAGTTAGCATTGGAAACTTGGGCAAAATGGCTAGAATCCAACATCAACTCCATCAAGCAGAAGGTGTTCTTCATGAGCATGTCTCCAACTCATTTGTGGTGAGTTACACCGTTTCCCCAGGTTAATTAAGCTTAAAGCCATCTTTGTAGTCACTGTTAAAAAGGATTAAAAGCAGACACCTCTTCTCTTCCTCTTTTTTTAATGGAGTTTGATCTAATTCTAGACTTCTCCTTTGATATATCACATTCAAAACAAAGAGAATAACAAGGTCAGAAAATGCTGAAACCAGCACTCCCATTCTAATTGTGGGTAACTGTTATCAGTTAATCTCTGTTTGCGTTGTTATTCCAAACTTTTAATCAATTCTGTTGATGGAGCTTCATTCATTTTCGGGTGAACTATAAAGTTCTGGTCCTAATGAGAGAACATAACATTCTTTTGTAGGAGTTGGGAATGGAGGCCTGGAAGCGATGAAAGCTGCTTCAATGAATCCTACCCAATTGAAGGTCCATACTGGGGCACAGGTTCAAATCTCCAGATCATGAAGATAGTTGATGATATCCTACGAGAATCGAAAATCAATGTTACTTTTTTGAATATCACCCAGTTGTCGGAATATAGAAAAGATGGCCATACAACCATCTATGGTGAACGCAAGGGAAAGCTCTTGACAAAGGAGCAAAGATCTGATCCAAAAAAATTTGCAGACTGCATCCACTGGTGTTTACCAGGGGTTCCTGATGCTTGGAATGAGATTCTCTACGCATATTTGTTACAGAATCATCAAAATTTTATGTGATTACGACAGAGGAGAGATGCAAACTTTTTGCTGAAAAAAGAAAAGAACAAAAAAACAGAAGGCAAAGACCTCTGCGAGTCATAGAGTTACATTCATGAGCTGAAAATTTAGTAATTCAATTATTTTTTCCGGTTGTTGAAAATTCTTTCCCTTAACAAGCAAGCATAGGTAACAAAGCTCAAACGTGAAGATACTATATCTAGATGAAAAATGAAAAGTAATAGCGCAAGTACTACCAAGATATTGCAATTTCATAGCAACTTGATCAGAATAGAAACTGCAGCAGCAGCAGCAGTTTGGCAGATGAGATTGGATAATGTATTATTCTATATTTTTCTATACCAAACTTGATACCCTCCAACCATTATTCACAAACCGTGGCATTGTCTTCAACTTATTAACCTGTACAAGGGGCAGGCTGGCCAATTAGCCCACTTATGTGTTGTTCACGTCTTTAGCAATTTGTTTACAGAAGCTCCCATTCAGAGTCTTGTCTCCAATTAGTTTGTGGATCCAAGGTGATGGTGGTACTAGATGACAACTCGTGCTGCATTGTATCATGGCCATCAAGGTCCCCGAACCAAATTGCAAGCTGCTCATACTCCTTGGTTAACCTCTTTTTGGAAGAGAAAGCATCTTGGATTTTTTTCTTAAAAAAGAAGAAAACCAAAAGGGCGTCAGTAGGTCTTATTATCTACAAAATTACGAAATTAAAATAAACGCACAAGATTCTAATGGAGGTTCATTTACCAAGTAACAAAATTCAAGTTGTGAACAGTAATTGGCTCAAGAAAAAATTTCAAACTGTGCTCTGTGGCTCTATGGAATTACAGTTTCTAGTGAATTCCTAGACACACAAGATTCTAATGGAGTTTCATTGACCAAGAATAACAAAATTCAAGTTGTGAACAGTAATTGTCTCAAGAAAAATTAACTGTGCTCTGTGTGAAATTACAGTTTCTAGTGAATTCCTAGCCTCTTATTCACACTCGCAAGATGGTGGAATTTAATTAAAACATAACAGAAAGATTGCCAAACTAGAAAGTTAAAAGTTACAAAGATATAGCTCATATTTGCAAACTAGATACAGTAGAAGTAACTAGCCCACGTTTGACCAGCCAATGAAAATTTATGTGTCATTATTTTTTGAAGCACTTTACATTTAGGAATGTAGTGGCTCCTTTTCTTTTATTCTCCTCTCATGTTTGAAAAATTATCAATTGCATAACTGCAAATAAATTCTTCCTTTACTTGGAAAATATATGCACAGCTCCAAATATACCCCCCCCCAAAAAAAAAAAAGGATGCACAGCCACCAATCCACATGCGTGCATGGTGCATATACACAGAGAGAGAGAGAGTAAAACCTTGTATGATCTGAGTCTACGATTTCTACGAGAGACTTCATAGAGAAAGCTATTGTCAACAATGACACAACTTTCATCAAGCTTCACATTCTCAGACAAATCAATGTTTTCCATTTCAGATTCTGTCAAATCTTCTATAGCAGAGTCATCCGAGCATCCTGCACGTGCTTCTAGAAATCAGTAAAAAGATACACTTGCAAGTTTCAGCTTATGCAACAGATATTCACATGCAAAAAAAGGATCAGCTATGGATGGTTCTTGTTTGGAAGCTCATGTTTTGTTAACAAGAAATGATAAAAAACAGTCACCAAGAAACAAGCAGGTTCAAACTCACAAGTCGTGAAAGGATAATTATATCCTTACCTGTGATATTATAAATGTGTTCTCTTATTAGAAAGAATGAATAACTTCCAGAAAGCCATGCCTAAGGTGTATGGTTATTTAACACCTCAATACTAGTCATTGAAAGGGGAACCATGAATAAGATATAGCATGTACATGTCAAAGCCATGTAGTCATATACATGGAAATCTTACTATGCACAGGACATACCATACATTCTAAACATACTGAACATAAGGAGGCAGTTTGCAATAGCTTAAATAATGCTTAGAGATTACTGCATTCTTCTGATAATCAGGCTGTTCCAATTAAATGTAGAATAGTTTTCATTGATTATGTTAATATGCATATTTCTTTTAGCTGAAACCATCCATTCAAATTATTAGTCGGAGGATGCATTCAAACAGTACCTCATTCCCGTATTCAATAATAGTTCAGAGATGACAATTAGGCTGATATTCTAACTTACCATAAGAAGACAACAATTTAAAACTAATTCGTTATAGATAGGCCACAAAGCAATTTTATTGAATGTTTTACATCTCAAGGGCTAATGATGATAGCTATAACTTTTTACCAATAACACTACTAGAATATAGACATGTGTTGATCTTTATTTTCTGATATTATCTCAAAGCGAACCAGACAAGTTTCATCAGCTTTTATTTTTTTCAGAACACACACCCAGACACAGAGATTGTATGAATTTCAAATCAAACCCATATCTGAAGATAATTAGCCATCAAGATATTACAAGACAGCTTCACATAATTAATTCAAAGCAAAGCAGGAGCTTTCTCTAGAATTTGTTTTATTATATTTCTGATATTAGGGTTAATCAATCTAGGGTCATGTGATTAGAATGTTACTTTTAAAAGTATCTTCTTTATAGGCTATGTAGTTTTAGTTAGGGACTAAGACTAGGAATCCTTTTCCTACAAGGATGTAGGGCTTAAGCTAATATAAATAGGCTGCTAGGGTTACTTTTGTAGTAGTTTTTTGTTATTTTATCAATCTATTCAGATTTTAGAGATTTATTATCAACCCTAAACCTTAATTATCTTGTTCCAACTTCAATTTAGCTTAATTTTAACCATTATGCTGCTGTAATTTCTGTTTTCTACTGTTTTCCTCTTCCCGCACTACATCATAAAGGCATGGCTAAAATGATTTTAGAGTGTTTTTTCAACCAAAATATGATTCTTCGAAGATACGAGCCTGGCTGAAATGATTCTATAGTCTTTTTCTACCAAAATATGATCCCTAAATAAAATTGAGTTACCAACCTATTGATACCAAAGACAGCACACTGTTGGAGGAGGCAAGCCCCATCTCTGCTCCATTGATCTTACATGAAACAGTTGGAGCAGATGTAGAAGACGAGAGCACAACAGAACTATCAGAATGAGATGATGTAGAAGACAGAAGCATTTTGGAGCTGTCAGAATCATGGCCAGCCACATCAAAAGGATTACCGCAAGAGATTAATTTGGTGGTGATGTTATCAAGTGGGTTCCCAGGCAAACAATGAGATTCCTTGAATATGGAACAGCTGGGGGATACAATTTCCATCTCCACTGCTTCTTTTTCAGAAGATACAACTGAAAAGGACATCTGAGAAGAAGAAACAATCACATTAGCAGAGTAGGAGTCACCTGCAGAGCTATCACATACAGTTCCCACATCTTGAGGGCACTGGAACGCCTCACCAGGAACTGAAGTAACAGGTGAAACCTTATCCAGAAACCCACATGCATTTTCACTACTAAAATCAGGAAATTCGCTGGATGCTTCAAAAGGTTCTTTATCTCCATGAGTAATAGATTCCAACTCCTCAGGTCCACAGGAATTCTCCTTTACTGAATTTTCTTCAGTGCTCACATCAGAAGTCTCAGTTGTAACATCGTCAACTCCAAGAGCTGACTCAGATTCTGCCCCTTCAATTGTTTCTTCAGAATTGCCAGTGATAGTCAATTGATTTGCAACCTGAAGCTCCCAGACGTCCTTGCCTAGTTGCTTTGTCATAGGATCATGATCACCAAGCTCCGCAGGTGAATGCTTTGCCCGAGAAGCATACTCATGATCATCCTCGATGCCAATCACAGTTTTAATAATATAGGCACCAATGGTAGCTGCTGCTGGAGCTTCACATTTTGCAGGATCCACCAAAGGAGGGATTAAATCATGGACAGCGTCAGAATAGATTTTTTTCATGTTCTCACCCACAGAGTGCACCTGATTTTCAACGAATTTAAATGCATCCTGTACATAAAAGAAGAAGTAAAAGTATAAGAAATGGCCAAATCATGTTTGTGCTGTGGATGCATGCAGGGATATGCCGGCCCATGGGACAGTTTAAAGTAAATATGTAACAGCTAAAAATATCGATGATGCATGAATGAGAAGTTGCAACAACCAAATAAAATATGGCTATTGATTTCAATCAATGAAAATGACAGAAAATGTGAAAAAAAGCCTGTCTTAACTCATGCTAAAGAGAAGAAAACAGAAAGAAAAAAATGATACCTTATTCACAACATTATCCACTTCATGGCACATAGTTTCAAACTTCTGGTAAATGTTTCCAGCCCAGGCCATACCTTTAGATCTTAAATCCATTATGTATTCGATTCTAGAAGACAGTGTTCAAACACTGCAAGATATTAATTCCTGGCTCAGGACAGGACAGTAGCCTAAACCTGCAGAGATGAATATGTCAACACTTGCATGACTTGGATAGATAGAATGTCTTAAAGTGAGAATATCAATATCACAAATCAGAGAAACTATCTGAAAGCTAAAGATCACATAGAAACCCAACTCAACTTGTTAAACATTTCAAAAACTGAAGACAAATTTGTAAGAAGTTTTTCTTCAATAAGATTATGGGTTGCAGTATTTTAAGTGAATTGACTGAAGAGATGGAGACAGTTGGGACATGTCGTTTTGAAAGTACATAAATTCACTCCAAAGTTGTCCTAAAGACAAGTCCCTAAAATAAGATTAACCAGAATGGAGTCATGTAATAATGACCTACCTAAGTTATCTTCTTTGGCTCACTTGCAAAACTTGCTTTATTGGCATGGTGGTAAAAAAACATATCCACTATAAGAAATAGGACTAACACTTGAAAGAAAGGAAGCACGACATGTCAATCAGGTAATTTGTTTTTTAATTTTTTTATACCAAATTCACATGCATATGATGCAAGTTACAATAAACATCAAACTTTAAATAAAACCTACTGATCCTCATGCGAATTTTCAAAATTGACCAAACATGCAGTGACTTCGAAAGTGCCATGGAGGAGAGCAGAATACAGACAGCGGAAATTTTATTCAGATTGAATTTTCAATCAATTTGCTTTGTCTCAACAATCCAATTAAATCATTTTCTTTTCTTCTTCAAAACAAAAATTATAATTATGGTTGAGATTTTTGCTTTGCCCCAATCTCAGTGGATATATAACCAACAAAGAAGACAACAGAACTGAACAACAGGATGCATTGCAGCTAATACACACACACACACACACACACACACAAATTCTGATTAAGAGTAAAGATTGAAACTTTGAGCTGGGTTTATCAATCAAAAAAGCTTTTCAGGTTAGAATACTAGGTTTCTCAATCAAAATCAGGACCCCATATCCTTGAAACAATGAAAAACAGGGAGAAAAACACTAGCAAATAAAGATACTCCACCCCAATTAAGAGATGCAGCCAAGCAAAACATAGCCAAAACACATGCATTCATAATTCGACACAAAAACAACCATCTAAACAGAGCATCACAATCACAACAATCATCAAAAGACATCAACTAAAGACATGATGTCAAAGACAAACCTCACTCACTCACTCATTCATAAATTAAACCAAAATTATACCCTCGAAACAAGACATTAAGCCCATAATTTTTTTTTAAAAAAAGTATCTTCTAACCGGAAACAAGGAAAGACGGCCGGGGGTTGTGGTGATGATGATCGCGGGTTGCGAGAACACTAGCAGCAGCAGTATTTTTTGAAAAAACAGAGGGTTTTAGACTTTCTAGTGGTTTTGCTGTTGTAAAGTTGGCCTTTTATAAGAGTTCAAACCACGACGTCGTTTTCTAATGAATATTCATTCGGTGTCCTAAATAACCCAAACTTCTAAACCGACTTAGAGATTGGCTCGTAGTTTGATAGAAATATATTTTAAAGTAGTTTTTATTAAAAAATATATTAAAAAATAATTTAAATTAATTTTTTATAAAAATATATATAGTTAAACTGTGACGACAAGCGGGGTTTGGGTTGTCCTCGCTTAATTGCATCAAGTGAATTATTGTGCTCGGAAACAGAGCAGAATGGGCAGCTGCAGCCTGCAGCGCAAGGTTGTCAAAAACGTTTTTTTAACACGACACGGAACATGCAATATAAACTCGACTTGTAAACTCGAATTGTAAAATCGTAAAATCGGAAGTAAAATTTTTTAACTAAAAATCGTAAAATCGCAAGTAAAATATTTTAACTAAAATCGTAAAATCGCAAGTAAAAAATTTTAAACAATACAAATATCCAAACATCTTAAAATACATAATTCAAATAAAAGTAAAATCAACAATACAAATATCCAAACATCTTAAAATACATAATTCAAATAAAAGTAAAATTAACAATACAAATATCCAAACATCTTAAAATACATAATTCAAATAAAAATTCATACATGTCCATAGTATTTCAATAACTAAAAGTTAACACACTTAAAACAAACAGTCTGTAGGTGTGTCATGTAAACTAAACACACCCTCATTGCCTTTGTCTCCCTCATTATTCCTAAAACAGTCATCAAAATCATTACCATCTAAAGGATTATTACCGCTACTACTAGTACCAGCACCGATATTAGGAACATTAGTGCTACTACTAGTACCAGGACCAACACCAATATTGTCAACAACATTTAACTCCAAGCTCCTTGAATTATCTGGATTGACATCATTCTGAATCTCTAAATCATCTTCAGTTGCATGACACTCCATCCCAACATCATTAAGATTTTCTTCATCATCACTTTCATCTTCTTTACCGTTTTTCCTTCGTGTTGCACTATCAATGACACCAAGCAAATCAAAGTTGGATGAACCAT
>Ga0307517_10001211_pt1 | contig 43380 bp, 37 predicted proteins | sample 23_EM_MG_FD_194515 | JGI IMG/M metagenome (GOLD analysis project Ga0307517, IMG submission 194515) | Populus trichocarpa ectomycorrhiza microbial communities from riparian zone in the Pacific Northwest, United States - 23_EM | ecosystem: Host-associated > Plants > Roots > Unclassified | place...
CTTAATAGCTAGCGCTGCATAAGGCTTTTTGTACCTATAAAAAAATAACGCATTATTACAAAAAAAAAAAAAAAAAAAAAAACCGACCAAGGGATAGGATCTTCATGCAACCATCTAAGTACTTTTCTATACTTCAAGATATTGCAATACAATTATACGTTACTCTCTTTATCTACACTGCTCCTCTACGAGCGCCTACGCTCTACGTACCCGGAGACTATTGTGATAGTCTCGACGGGCCACTCGAACATAGAACTATTGTGATAGTTCTATCAAGTACAACAATCCACCTATCTTACTATCTGACGAGATAGTGTCCTTCGACAGATCGCTCAGACAAGCAAGCCAGTTTCGTACTATCTGAAGAGATAGTATTTCACTACGCCCTATTAAAGACGAGAAGACTTGCTCATCCTAGGAAGCGACGGTCGTTGCCTGTTGCCTAAACTACCTAACAATAGGATTGTTACAAGTTGGGACCACTTTTCTCACAAAAAGTGTGACAGTTTTGAATGTAACCATCACCGTAATGCTTGAATTTATGTTTAGTCATGCATGTTAATAATGCCAAGACAAAAAATCAATATTCCAGAAAATTAAAACTAAAAAAAGGTGGATAACTACCACCGTATAATATTGAAAATACCTCGTGTTGTTATGATACTATCAGTGGGTTTTACGTATGATGAATGCATACCGGCACAATATTGCCTATAGCTCACAGGACTTTAAAAGATAGGTATTTACAAGATATAGTTCTGATAGAACAATTGCAGAGTCAGATCTTCAGATTAGCTAGTTCTGACTCTGCTTGCCAATTATGAATATTTTATTTACCATGATTTAACATATAATATTTCACAAATTAACATCTATCAATATCATGATTTTATTATATTGAAAAAACTTATCTTAGCAATATTAACACATATAACTAAACATAAATTCAAGCATTACGGTGATGGTTACATTCAAAACTGTCACACTTTTTGTGAGAAAAGTGGTCCCAACTCTAGTCTTCCGGAACCATATAATATATATTTATTCCAGTTTTTTACCTGGAGTTTGTAGAGAGCTGTGGGCATATGAACTAGGTGAGGTGTGTTTTAAAGGGAGAGGTGCGTCGGCGGCGGCAACCAAACGAAACGCCAAGAGTTCACACAACGAAAACACCATCGCACAACTCGGGAGTGGGGAAGTTCTCTCCTACAACAACGTCTCTCACTACTGCTGCACTCACAGCTAGCTAACGGTAAATACAGGAGTATATATATCAACCACAGCAAAGTCCTCCTATCCTTTCATAGACCACCACACATGTCCGCACCATTGCACGTATGTCTCCCCTCCCCCCCGCTCACTCCCGTGCTAGCAAGGGGAAGACAAAAGACTTCCACTGTTCGCAGCCTCCGGACACACCTAGTCCCCCTAAGCCCCCTTCTGGCGCTTCCGCTTTACTACCGCTTCCTTAGGGCTTTCCGGCCTTCGTTCCGGCAGATGCATCGATCCAAAACCCAGTGCGTTCCCCGAGCCAAAGCGCGTTTCCAAAGCGCGTTTCCAAAGCCACGCGAGCGATGAAACAATAGCACGAGCATGCCGAGTAGCATCTCGCGGGTTCCGATATCCCAGGGGAGGAAATTTTGGGCTACCTAGCATGCGATAATATCCGCTGATTGGTTCTTACGGTAATTAGGGGAAAACATCGAACACAATTCTCTGTTAAAGGCCGAGTTGGGAGAGTTCTCCCTAGCCCCGGATCCATCTCAGATCGAGTTGGAAGCATGAGTCTTATCATAGAAGAGTACGATGCGCGGCTACCGCTCTGGTTATATTTGGGGATATTTAATGCTCGGAGGTCTTCATATTTCTTTATTATTTATGCTTGCCATATGGGGTATCTCTTTAATCACCGATTAAGCGACTCTACTGTCGTCCCTCATCTCATACCATTCAATAGTTTTCGCTCCTAGAGAATTGAGTGAATCTGAATATCTGACTGTCTTGGAGCTTGAAGTGGCTAGGCTCTGGGCCGCGCGTGAGCTGTAATGGGCGGGATAAGCCCACGAGCCGGCTCGTGGCAAAATTGGTGTAAGCATGAGCCGGCGTCAAGCTTCCCTACTAGTGCTTCCTACTAGGCTATCGGTGGCTGGTTGTGGTCGTAGAATATAATGCATTGGACTACTAGGAGAATCGTGATGTACATAACTCAATTAGCTGCTGTCACCCCCCCACAGTCTATTTTTACAAACAAGCGAGTAGTCCGGTCGACCAACCGTAGTCGATTGATGTTAGGAGTTAAATTATGTCCTCTACCTGAGTACCCTCCGACCGCTGACTACGTCCCTCTGTTCGTCCGACTGCTAACTGTCGGTCCTGATGCAAAATTAAGCGATAAGGTCACAAGGGAAAGCAACATTCGGAACTCCGTGCTGAGTCCACTTATCCACATCGCTCTTTCCAATGCCGGGAGGGGAAAATAAATCGGCCGAGTCTCGCTAGAATAGTATGCAGAATGTGCGGAGAGTTGCGAAGAAATGGGAACCACGGTGGCTGTATCGCTCGCTAAAATGAAACTCGTGGATCATTTATGCAACTGGAATTTATCGGAAGGGCCTCGGTAGTAGCAACGTTTATAGAAATAGTGTTGTATTGAATGAGAGCTCCGTGCAAGATCCAGGTAGTAATCCTCTCGGAGAAAGTAGTTGGGCCGCTGTTGCGCTAGGGTTCCTGGTTTTAGAGTCCACACTTGGCTCCGACTTTTCAACTGTTAGTTCGTGAGCATTGGATGGCTCGGGCTAGCGGCATTAGTCACAATGGGGAAGGACAGGGAGCGGCATAGGAGAGTGAGGTAGTGTTGGAACTCGCGAGATGCCGCTAGGCATGCTCTCATGATAGCTCCTCGTTGTTCGGGTAGCTTCAGGGAACGCGCTTTGGTATTGGGTATGTGTTTGGGCTTTCGGGAAACATTTGGGCTGCAGGAATGCGAGTGAGCTTTGGATCGATGTATCTGCCGGGGGAGCTGTAAGGAAAGTGGAAAAGGTGTAAGTTAAGGGAAGCGTGAAAGAGTCGGATACATGAAGGCCGTGGGCAACGGGAGTTTGTCTTTCCTTTGTTAGCACGGGAATGAGCAAGTGGAAGGGGGATAAATATATGGAATAGCATTGGCATGTGTGGTGGTTCATGGAAGGATAGGAGGACTTTGTGGTCGATATATACTCCTGTCCTTGCCGTGAGTTAGTTGCCGTAGTTGAAGGGAAGAAGAGAACTTCTCCGCTCCTGAGTTGTGCGATCGTTTTCGTGTGTGAACTCTTGGCGTTTCGTTTCCCAGTCACCCTTTCGTTTCGTTGTCGTTGTCGTCGATCCACGCCTAAAAGATAGTGGTAGATTTGAACTGTATTTTAATTGAAGGAGTATTTGGCTTGGGAGGCCTAGGTTGGTGGGGCAGAAGTGAGGAGACATATGAGGGGTAGAAATTGGGAGGATATACGCCGGCGCTCTCTGCTTTGCAAGAGGTCATTTGGGCCATGGCTACCACTTGTAGTTTTGGCTCGGTCCGACGCGTTAGTCGCAGATGCCTGTTTGATGCCTGGTAGGGATTGCAGCAGGCGGAGTATCAGGTAACACGATGGATATTCCCCTGCTGACTAACAGAGAACTCGATAAATTCCTTCGCTTCCGGCGAAGGGATGGTATTATAACAAGAGGGAGTTCCATGATATCCTGAGCCTCCCGCTCGAAGAGAGGCCATGATTTGCGGGATCTCAAAGTCTATGGTAGCCGAGAGATCTGAGTTATATGGGTTATCACTAAAGGCCTATTCACCAGTATGCGACATTACATTTATTCCACCCGAGTCAATAGGCAGTTGGTTTGCCTTAGTGAAACTCAGATGCCAACCTATCGGTATCCCAGTGATTGTCATAAGGACAGAATTTCTTGGGCTGTACTCGTAGGTGCGTTTGTTTCGTCACAACAATGGTAGGGAAGGTGCTACTGCAAGTAGGATATGGCCGCTCAAAAAGACAGCTAAGTTGATGATTGGGATGGTACACCGATAGCCGAGGGAGGTCGGGCATCTTGCAATAATTAAGCTATGTGGTTAGTTATTATAGTGTCTAATGAGCCAATCTCAAGTTTTCTCTGCAGAGGTATCATAGGCAATCTTGAATTGCCTGCAGGGCATGCGGTTAGGCGGTTGTGTGATTCGGTGGTTGTGCGGGTATGCAGATATGCGGGTATCATATCATATCATATGCGGATAGGCAGATATGGGACTAGGAGATATCCGGCTACTCGAGTACGGTATAGGGCATGTGGCTTTGTGGTGCACGGTGATTAGGCACTCAGCACTGGGTTGTTGTCTTCACGTCGGCATAGGGAATTGTTTTTTTTTAGCGTTATTGATACCCATTGTGCTTGGGTATTAGGTGTCCGGTTTTTGGTTTCATGATGTTTCTTTCTCGCCGTTTGTTCTCGGGGGTACAGGAGTTGGCACGCAGGCAGGGCATAGGTCTTAGGGACCACGGAAAATCATAAGATGAGTTCTGCGGTGTTAGTTAAAGTGACTGACTAGGCAAAAGTCTTGGTGATGGTGCCTGGGGTTCCTGGGGCAATTATCTTAGTAAATTGGTGATAATGATGAATTAATCATGAGATATTGTATGATACGGAGGAAATGACTTTGAATCGGGGGTTTGGGAAAAATGAGATCGAGTTTTCAGTAAGATAGCAACTATTGAAAAGTGAGGTTTTTGCCTATTTTTGGTGTGGAAATCGGCAATCACCAAGACTTTTGTCCAGTCACAGTCACTTTAGATGGAGATCTTAACCTGTCCTTAGCTAGCGGAGAGAGTAGCGAACTAATCCACTCCTGTTCTTCCATACAGTACGGTAGCTGCTGCGCTTAGAGTTTATCACGGTTGCACTTTTGTTCCTTCCTTTTTTCGTGCTCTCTTTAGGCTCCATCAAGCAATGATTCAACCTTAATAAATACTGTAAGGTGCACTCGGAGACATGGCCTACATGATTGATTCTTGAACTACGTTTCATGGGCATGAAGTACTGAAAACAAGAAATCGGTGGAATAGTATCTACTTCACGGAAGTGGAGAAGTACGTAAAAACAACTGTCACTTTCAAAGAACAGTCTAGTAGAAAACAAAATAACACAAGTCACGATCAATCTGAATTCACTAAGCTATATTGGAAAACCAACCACACAAACCGCACAAAACAGAAAATTCCCGTCGCAAAGAAAGCCCAACCCAGCAGGTTGTCCAACTAGCTAAGTACAGGTCCAATTTTCCTTCTTCAAAGCACACGATCCTCGTTGCCGTTGTTGTCCTCTCTTCGGTAGGAGGTGAATAAGGAAGAAAAGCGTGAGAGAAGACAAAACCTAACTTACACAGAAGCCCCTGTCCGCTAGGCCAGGCCAACAGCCACCCCTGCAGAACCGCGAAACCTCCCAAAGCCAAGATCGTGACTAACTCTCTATTTAGCAAACATTAATCGCAGATAAGGTAGAAAACAGCAAGTTAAGAAAGTCAATTTTAAACCGTAACAGTACCGTAAAAACTGGAATAATTGAACCTCGCGATAAGACATCCCAAATCCCATCTCTTGGATAGGGGAGGCGGGGGCACAGCGACCCGAGCTTAGGATAGAAAAAAAAAAGTACCAGACCCTACCAGCGGAGACTATCCCAACATCCCAACGTGAGGTTAAATTATTCTACTTTAGTTCTTACGGTATGGATTGTCCCTCCGTTACTCGAGTAGAGAAAAGGTACCGTATTACAGTAGAGTCAGGGATGTTGAGGCTCAGAGCTGTCGAACTCTTGGCGTCTATACAGTAGGAGATGACTTTGGCTGTTGGAGCCGCCCCTCTTTTTTTCTTCAGCCCTGCTGGTCCAAGTTCCATAAAACCTCCAATATCGCCAGCATACGGTAGTTGGCTACCGGTATAGAATATCTACACTCGACCAACACTTTGGACGCAGCATGGATCACACATCATATCCGCACTCGGTCTCGTTTGGCGACGGTAATGTCAACTGCAATAACATAACGAATAGTAACAATACTGTCAATGTGAACAAAATCATAGCCGATGAGAACCCAGAAATCATGCGGTGGCTCTCGCCACTAGACCCTAGGAGAAGGCATCAGGATGTGCGCATCGACAGGCTCGATGGTGTGGGGAACTGGCTTTTGGAGACAAGCGAGTTTCAAGGGTGGAGGAGGAGTGAAGGTGGAGCGGGTGGGGCTGTCTTATTTTGCTACGGCGATCCGGGAGTGGGAAAGACTTATCTAAGGTAAGTGCTTGGTTCATCTGAAAGGAGTAGGAATTGTTATCGCTGATGGCCGGAAATCTTAGCTCATTAGTGATCGATACCCTGTGCGATGAACCTTGCGAGGAAGAAATTGCAATCGCAATGTTCTACTGCGACTTCCGCGACAAAGAGGAGCAGACAACTATCAACGTCATGGGAGCCATCCTTAAGCAGCTGCTGGTTAGGGGGGAAGTGCTAGAGCACGTGCAAAAGGCATTTCAAAAAGCCAAGAAGGAGGTTGGGGGTCGGGGTCTGCGACTCCCGGATATGGTGCAGATGCTGAAGCAGGCTGTTGCCACACTGCCTAAGGTGTTTATCTGTATTGATGCATTGGATGAGTGCCTCCCTAAGAATCTACTCGAGCTCCTTGGGTCAATAAAGGATATCCTTGGGGAGTCGCCGAGGATGCGAATATTTGTTACTGGGAGGCCTCAGGTTGAGGCCGAGATTATAAGAGTTTTCACGAGTGTCACAATACCCATCAGTCCGAAGGCGCACGACATAAAAAGATATTTGGAGAAGAAGTTGGAGATGGACACGGAGCAGTATGCGATGTCGGATTGTTTACGAGCGGATATCCTGAGAGTTATTCCGGAACGAATCTCGGGAATGTGAGTAGGAGCATCCATAATCCCCAGCTCATGCATGATCTTATATTGACTAATCATGGTTTGTAGATTCCTCCTTGTTTCACTAACCATCGACGCTATCCTGGAAGAAGTTACCATCTCTGCGCGGGGGCAAAAGTTGAACGAGATGACCAAGGGTGGTCATTTGGGAGATGCGTATGCGACAACCCTAGACCGAATGAAGGCGCAGAAGGGGGGTAGGTCAAGGCTTGGAATGGAAGCCTTGATTTGGGTATCGAATTCGGAGCGACCTTTACACACTAGCGAGCTATGCCATGCCCTAGGAGTAAAGATAGGATCCACAGATCTGGATCTTGAGAACGTTCCTGAAATCCGAACAATCCTGGGGTGTTCTTTGGGGCTTATCGTCATTGAGGTATCCTCCTTCACCGTCCGGCTCGTCCACTTCACCCTGCAAGAGTATTTATCGGATAATCCCAATCTATTTCAAAGCCCACACTCGATGATAGCGGAGGTTTGCTTGACGTACCTCAATTTTCAGTGCGTTCGGGAGCTTTCTCCGACTCTTCGGTCGGCTCCCCCGATATTCCCTCTTATTGAATATGCATCTTGCTATTGGGGGGAGCACATAGGAAGAGAGAAGGCGGAGGGCCTGACTCCCCTTGCACTGGAGCTTTTGATTAGATTCGAGCAACATATATCCTCCGAACTGCTCCTGCTACATTATGATAAGAATGTGAGCTGGCTTCGACCACATTTTAAGATTTGTAGCTCCCTGAATGGGTTTATGGGGCTCCATGGCGCTACGTTTTTCGGGCTCGGGGAGGTAGTTGCTGCTTTATTGCGATTGAGGGAATGTAATATCAATGCAACAGATGCCATGGGCAGGACGGCGCTTGCATGGGCGGTTATAAGAGGCCATGAGAATGTCGCAAAGATACTATTACGACCGAAGGATGTCAACCCGAACACTGCTGACACCAAATATTGCCGAACACCGCTCTGGTGGGCTGTGAAGCGCGGGCATGAGAGCATAGTAACATTGCTATTGGAGCGGGAGAACACCAATCCCAACACTGCCGACACCGAATATGGCCAAACGCCACTTTGGTGGGCTGCGAGCGACGGTCATGAGGGCATTGTAAAGTTACTGTTGGAGCGAGAAGACATCAATCCTAACACTTCCGACACCGAATATGGCCGAACACCGCTCGGGTGGGCTGCGAACGACGGTCATGAGGGCGTTGTAAAGTTACTGTTGGAGCGAGAGGACACCAATCCCAACACGGCCGACGCCGTGTATGGCCGAACACCGCTCGGGTGGGCTGCGAGGGGCGGGCATGAGAGAATAGTAAAATTGCTATTGGAGCGAGAGGACACCAATCCCAACACTGCCGACACCGAATATGACCGAACACCGCTCTGGTGGGCTACGAGGGGCCGGCATGAGAGAATAGTAAAATTGCTATTGGAGCGAGAGGATACCGATCCCAACACGGCCGACACCAAATGTGGCCGAACACCGCTTTGGTGGGCTGCGGAGCGCGGGCATGAGGGTGTTGTAAGGTTGCTATTGGGGCGAGGGGACACCAATCCCAACACTGCCGACACCGAATATGGCCGAACACCGCTCGGGTGGGCTGCGGAGAAAGGGCATGAGGGCGTTGTAAAGTTACTGTTGGAACGAGAAGATATTAATCCCAACACTGCCGGCGCCAGTTATGGCCAAACACCCCTCGGGCGTGCTGCTCTGGGCGGCCATGAGAGAATAGTAATGTTGCTATTGGGACGAGAGGATACCAATCCCAACACTGCCGATGCCCTATATGGGCGAACACCGCTCTGGTGGGCTGCGAGGCGTGGGCATGAGAGAATAGCAACGTTGCTATTGGAGCAAGAGAACACCAATCCCAACATGGCCGACACCAAATATGGCCGAACACCGCTCTGGTGGGCCGCTCAGCTCGGGCGTGAGAGAGTAGTAACGTTCCTATTGGGGCGAGAGGACACCAATCCCAACGCTGCCGACACCGAATATTGTCGAACACCACTCTGGTGGGCGGCGCGGCGTGGGTTTGAGGGAATGGTAAGGCTTCTAGTGGAGCGAGAGGATACCAATCCCAACACTGCCGACACCGAATATTGTCGAACACCACTCTGGTGGGCTGCGGAACGCGGGTATGAGGGAATAGTAAGGCTGCTAGTAGAGCGAGAGGATATCGACCCCAACATTCCAGACACCGGATATGGCCGAACACCGCTTTGGTGGGCTGCCGAGGGTGGGGACGAGGGCGTAGTAAAGTTACTGTTGGAACGCGAAGATATCAATCCCAACACTGCCGACACCGAATATGGCCGAACACCGCTTTGGTGGGCTGCCGAGGGTGGGGACGAGGGTGTAGTAAAGTTACTGTTGGAACGCGAAGATATCAATCCCAACACTGCCGACACCGAATGTGGCCGAACACCGCTTTGGTGGGCTGCGCAGCGCGGGTATGAGGGAATAGTAAGGCTGCTAGTAGAGCGAGAGGATATCGACCCCAACATTCCAGACACCGGATATGGTCTGGCGCCGCTCTGGTGGGCTGCACAGCGCGGGTGTGAGGGAATAGTACGGTTGCTATTGGAACGAGCAGATATCGATCCCAACACTGCAGACACCCGCTGTGGTGGAACGCCACTCTTTTGGGCTGCGATGGATGGACATGAGGGAGTAGTAAAGCTGCTGTTGGAACGAGAGGATATCAATCCCAACACTGCCCATACCGAATATGGCCGAACGCCACTCTTTGGGGCTGTGATGGGAGGACGTGAGGGCGTAGTAAAGTTACTGTTGGAGCGAGAAGATATCAATCCCAACACTGCAGACACCGAATGTGGCCGAACACCGCTTTGGTGTGCTGCGGAGCGCGGGTATGAGGGCGTTGTAAAGTTATTGTTGGAACGAGAAGATATTAGTCCCAACACTGCCGACACCGAATATGGCCGAACACCGCTTTGGTGGGCTGCACTGCACCAGTATGAAGGAATAGGAAGGTTGCTATTGGAACGCGAGGGTATCAATCCCAACACTGCGGATACCAAATATAGTCGAACCCCACTTTGGTGGGCTGCGCAGGGCGGGTGTGAGAGGACTGTGGGATTGCTATTGGAACAAGAAGATATCAATCCTAACACTACCGACACCGAATATGGCCGAACACCGCTTTGGTGGGCTGCGGAGCGCGGGCATGAGGGCGTAGTAAAGTTACTGCTGGAGCGCGAAGATACCAATCCCAACACCGCCGACACCTTCTATCACCGGGGACCACTCTTGTGGGCCGCGGATAGCGGGAATGAAGCAATAGTAAGGTTGTTGTTGGGCCGTGGAGATATCGATCTCAACTTCGCGGATACGGAATATGGCCGGACGCCACTCTGGTTAGCTGCACTGGGCGGGCATGAAGGGGTAGTAAGGTTGCTATTGGAACGGCAGGATATCAATCCCAACACTGCAGATACCAAATATGGCCAAACACCGCTTTGGTGGGCTGCGGGGGGCGGGCATGAGGGAATTGTAAAACTGCTATTGGATCGAGAGGATATCGATCCTGACATACCAGCCCTCAATGGCACAACAGCCCTCCAGTTGGCTGAGCTCGGGGGGCATGCAGGGGTTGTGCAATTACTATCCGAATATAAGCCCCCCCCTCTCATCCCAATTGACACCGGAAATGCCCCAGAAAGCCCCTCACCTAAGCCGCCAGCCTGCTCTTCACCGCCGAGGCCCCTTCGCCCCCTTACCCGACCCCCACCTACAGCCCTGATTTTTTTCGTCATCTTCCTATTTTTTCTCTTCTATATTCTCCCTCTTCTCAGCCCATTCTTGTCGGCCATTTCACTACTAGGGTTTCACAGATGATCGCTGTATGATACATGCGGGGTGGGTGTGGACAAAAACGTTACTGCTCTTTATCAGATTCAAAAACTTGATCTCATGCACGAGCGTGGATGGAAATTACCCCGGGGAGTCCCGTACTCTATGGAATATTATCTATACTTTTCTCTTTTCTTCTTTTTGCTCTTCCTCGTCACTATTCCTTTTTTTCTCACTGTTCAATTCAACTTCCTTTATTGAACGATTCAGTTTCCTTCATATTCTTCTCTAGATTATTTTATTTGTTTCTAGAATACTGCATCTCTATCATAGCAATGTGTCATACATTCCGCTATCTGTTCTTTAATAACTTTCCCCTCACAATGTGTCCTACCAAAGATCACGATTTTTCGATCATATGATTTACCGGGTATCCTGTGAGAAATTTAGCAATGTCATTAGCCTCTCGCTAACAGCAGAGATGATGGGGGGTTATCTGCGATCACATACACCAGCGGTGCACGGTAAGGCATTCACTTTGCTAACCTATGATACATCACATGCTCTTCATAAACCCCTTCAACCCTCCCACCTAAAACCCAACTGCTGGTACTCGTTAATGGCAGCGCCCAGCACAAATGTCTCTGCCCAACCTCAGGGGACCCTAGGAGAGTTAAAAAACCCGCCCCTCATAGAATGGAGGAATATCTTTTAGACTTCACCGGCGAAACGATACACGGTGAGTGATGGGCTGTGAAATGGACCGGGACGCCAAGCCATTCACAACGGAAACGATCGCACACGTCTGCATTCCTGCATGGGAACTACTTTCCACCAACACCCGAAGGCAGGACACATGCCCAATTCCTAAGCGCATTTCCGAAGCCACAAACAAGCACATCCCCGAAAGTTATCTAAAGAGCAAAGGAGATATCGGGAGAGTATGGCGAGCAGCATTTCCAATAATATCTAGAATGGAAGATAAATAAACTAATCACTGTCACAACATAAGCCAGATCGGTTCTTGACCTGTCTACTTCTTTCCCGGTGTCTTGGATACTGTATACTCTCCTAGAGGGACGGGTCATGGATTCTTCCAGTGAGAATCTCAGTTTATGTTCTGTTTGTTTACCAGATATGCTCAATTCCTTTGGACTCCTCTCCTTAACCTAGTTAGTATCCCGGATCGTGGAACTGCAGAGTAATTTGTGATATTATCCCCCCTCCCCTTGTAGCCTTTTTTTGGAAATCAGTAGAGTTGTGTCAGTGTTCTGGGTACCCCACGGGTATATGCTCTGCGTTCTATCAGCCGGATTTCAACACTTGTTTCATTTTTTATCACTTGCCCCTCCACAAACTGGTGTATCAAAAAAATATTCTAGACCGCTTTGGTGCGATTTTCATAGCTTACTATGCTTAAAATATACTGCATTTCGGTCACTAGACCTGAACTCTGGGTTTCCATGAGTAAAGACCCCGCGGAAGTATCTCGTGCAAGGGTAGGGCTCGATATTATGGCAAGTATGCACACCGCCCCGCACGCGTTAGCCCTTCAATTACCATACCGTTACAGATAATCATGTCTTACTATCGATTCGGAGAACTTCTTCCTCTTACCGGGCTAGCTTATATATCATACCGTGGAACATGCTGGATTTCGAGTATCTAACAAAATACACAGGCTGGGTGAAGTCAATGCCATAGAGTATAGGTATACTGTAGTATGAGAGTGAGGGGCCATGCCCTCAACTCCTATGTTGTGCGCTTCCGTGAGTTGCGGTTTTCATAGGGCATTTGCGCTCTTTCGCGGGGTTATGATTGGAAGATATCGCTGCGATGTGGTTTGTTGATAAAATTCTTGTACCGGTAGATATTCATCCTTCAGGGGTTATTGAGGTATTATATCGCAAACAGAATAGAGTCCTCCAACTTGATATTTGTCTAGAAAGATTGACGATTTAGTCTATATATGTTGCATCCCAGTCGCCGGGCAGCCAACTTGATCAACAGGATATCATATTGGCTAGGTAAGTAGCCTTTCCTGGGTGCGATATCCCTATGATGGAGCGAATTCTAACTTATATCGGCCATGAGGGAAGGCTGTGTTGTCGGAAGTGGTTGTTCAATGGAATGGAGTCGCGATTGAGATGGTTGGTATTGGTATGGGAATGGCGATGTGGATGACTTTCATGTTTGGAATGGCGGAATGGTAGGTATCTCTGGGACGTGGGCTGGCATGAGAGCGAGTATGGAATGTTGGAATGCTGCATATCTGGAGGCTGCGCTGGACTAGGAAACTTGTATATATTGACCGCTGTTGTTGTTATGATTGACGATAGTAATATAAGATGATGCTATAAGGGTTAACTTTGGATTTCAGGCTGAAGGTAGGAGAGTGTGAGTGATAGTATATGAAGGGCCGAAATTACGGAGATATCTCACTATCTTGTAGTACAGGTTGGTCCGAAGATGCACGATATAGGGTGATATTTAGAGAAGAAGCTGGAGATGGGCACTGAGCAAGGCCTGATGTCCTGAGAATTGTTGCGCAAGGATCTCTGGAATGTTTGAGGGGAATCCGTGGTTCCCACTCCATGCATGATCTTATAGTGACCAACCATGGTGTGTAGACTCCTCCTTGTCTTTTTTGGCATTAGAACTATCCTGGGAAAGGTTAAATTACTACATCCTAGAGGAGGCAAAAGTTGGGCGAGATGACCGCGGGCAATCATTTGGGGGATGCGTACGCGATAACCCTTCCCCGAATGAGGGTGCAGATTCAGACTCGGAGTAGACTCTCTGATTTGGGTATTGGATTTGGAGCGGCCATTACGGACTAGGGAGCTATGACATGCCTTAATGGTAACGATAGGATCTGTGCATCTGGATGTTGAAAACGTTCTTGAAATTCCAACTATCCTCTGGCACTCTTTCGAGCTTATCACGGTTAAGGCCCCCTTAACTACCACCCAACTTGTCCACTTCGCCCTGCACGAGTATCTGTCTGGTAATAAGCAAAGCCTGTTCCGAATCCCACACTTGATCATAACGGAGCTTTTTTTAAAGTGCCACAATTTTCGGTGACTGAGAACTTCAGCCTAATGATCCAGTTACAACCAAAGGGGGTCACAGCTCACCATGCAAAATGGCACTTGGCCGAACACCGCTTTTATGATCTATCGAGCCCGGGCGTTAGGGAGAAGCAAGGTTACTATTTGAACGAGAGGGTACCAATTCTAGCTCTGGGGACACAATATAACTAAACGGCCCTCTAGTAGGCTAAGGGCGGGTATGACGGAATATAATAGTTGCTATTGCGGTGAGATGATTTCAATTCTAATACTGCAGGCACTGAGTTTGGTCAAACGCCGTTTGTGTAGGCTGTTAGTGGTGGGCATGAGGGAGTAGTAGAGTTGCTTTGAAACGAGAGGATCTCAATGCCGGAAGATAACTCTTCAGCGTCCCCCTCTTTAGTTGCGCCCGGGGGACATAGAGGAATTGTGAAAATATTCCCCAAACCGAATCCTCCCCTCCCACCACAATATATACCAAAATCGTCGGTCAGCTCCTCGTCATAGTTGTTGGCCAGCCCTTTGCCATTGAGATGATACTCTTTCGGTAGTACATACAGCCACTCTGCAGAAACGTGATCGACCCGAGCGCTGTCAAACGCCGATTACGCAATAGTGCCAATCGAGCAGTAGGAGTGTGATTGGGTAGTGGGGTTGTCGTTATCTGTTGGTTAGTAATAGTTCCTTGTTTAGAAGCAAATAAATGAACCAACGTGTGAAGGGATGGGCCAACGAGCGAAGGAGTGGGTGGCTCAGGGAAGGGATGAGGGAACCACAGGGTGGAGGGCCGGAGGGTGGTGTAGGCCAACGAACGTGTGAACGGGAGGGTGAACAAGAGAACGAACGAATAGAGATATCAAAATTTGAACAAACGAACTAACAAGGGCTACCGCTTAAGGACGTTAGCAGAATATATGATAATCAACTACTGTAGATTAAAGAACTAAGATAAGAATGGAAGAGTGTCATGCTAATTAATATCTTGTATAACCACTTTTGCTTCTAAACCTACAGCGACCTTATTGGACTAAGTTAATCCCCACAAGTCCCCCCCCAAAAAAATCCATAGCAATTGTCTCTCCAACTTCAAGCTCTGATGATCTTCTCTACGATAGGGGGGGTGCCACTTCCTACTGGAGCGAGCAATTATCATCCCTTTTTTAACTGACTTGGTCTTATTGCATTCTTTAGTTTTATTCGCCCTGCACGGCATTGCTTTAGCCACTCTCGTGAGTGGCTTCGGGGGAGGGGCACTCCTGCTCCTTGTACCAAATTAGTATATCCGCCACCCTCGCTGCAGTCCGTCCTGGGCGAGCGCACAGCGACACCCCGGCGTGAGCTTCCATTATTCCAGTTCTTACAGCATGGGGATTCCATACTCTGCCAGCAGATTTTCAACGTTTTTTTTTTCGTTTCTTATCACTAACCCCCCCGCAAACTGGTATATCAAAATAATATTCTAAAATGCTTTAGTATGATTTTCCCAGATTGCTATTGTATAGTTCCGGCCGTCTATACTCAAATACACAACAGCTCGATCGATGAAACGGGGGACCGGAGCCATAGCTATGCAATCATGTAGAACTCATCCTTATCGCCAGGGTTGGGTTGTTTTTCCTCGATGGGGGGGTAAAAATTGAAAGAAAACACATCAACATGATTTGAACCTGTGATCGGGAAAGAACCTTGACCACTCGGCCACAATACCTTATTTATTGTATCATACTTTGATGGCTTATTGAAACCCCGAAATGGGGGTATGCGACTCAGATAATCCGACAGCAAGAACCCGCAAACGCGGAAAGCAGCCAGAGGGACCAGGTCTTAATAAATCAGCACGATGAAAAAGTAGGAATAGAACCTACGATATGAAAAAAATTGTAATGTTTCTTTCTCCGGGAACCTGGCGCTAGAGTAGTGCATGACCATGAGTACCCCGCCCATAACATGGCACAACAAGTATTGCTTCAAGACGGCCCAGAATATGCTCCCTCTCCAGGTATCGCGATCACCTGATTTGATTGGCTCTGATTGAGCGCGGGTAGTTTTCCGATTTTTAATATAATATATTATCATAACACTAACAACCCGGCTGTGCATTTAGGGCACTACCCCCGGACTCTGGGTCCCCTTCACTAAAGACTCTGTGAGAGTATTTCGTCCAAGGGTGGGGCTCTATAATATGGAAGGTATTCACATCGCCCTGCGCATGTTAGTCCTTAAATTACCACTACAGTTACCGATAGTCAAGTCTTGCTATCGATTCAGCTAGCTTATATATCATATCGTAGAACATTTATGATTTTAACTAACTAACAGAATACACAGGTTGGATGAAGGCATGCCATAGAGTGTGGGTATACTGTAGTATGGTAGCTAAGGGCCGTGCAATCAATTCCTATGTTCTGCGCTTCTGTGAGCTAAGGTTTCCCTAGGGCATTTACGCTCTCACTCAGCCAGAGTTAGATATCGCTGCGATGTGGTTTGTTGGTAAAATTCTCGTACCGGTAGATACCCATCCTTCTGGGGTCATTGAGGTAATATATCGTAAACTGGATAGAATTCTCCAACTAGATATTTGTCTAGAAACATTCGTGATATTGTATGTTTCATCCTAGTCGTCGCCGGGTAGACAGATTAATCAATAGGATAACCCTTTCTGGGTTCGGCACCTCTATGGTGGGGCGGGTTATAATTTATATTCACCATGAGAGAAAGCTGAAGGTAGGATCGTGCGAGTGATAGTCTATGAAGGGCCGAAATTAAGAGATATCCCTCGCCACCAATCTTATAGTATCAGTTGGTCCGGAGACCGAATAGAGTGATATTGAGAGAATAAGCTGGAGATAGACACTAGCCATTATGTTATGTCCACTGGTTTGCGAGCGGATATCCTGAGAATTGTTCCGCAAAAGATCTCTAGGATGTTTGTAGGAGAATCCGTAGTTCACTCTGTGGATGATCTTATTGACCAACCATGGTGTGTATACTCCTCCTCCTCCTCTCTCCGGGCATCGACACTACCCTGGGAGGGGTTGACTTACCTTTTCTAGGGGAGGCAAAAGTTGGACGAGATGACCAAGGCCAATCATTTGGGGGATGCGTACGTGACAACCCTTGCCCGAGTGAGATCCAGACTCGCTACAGACACTCTGATTTGGGTATTGGATTCAGAGTGGCCATAACAGACCAGTGAGCTATTCCATGAATGCCTCAGGGGTGAAAATAGGCTCTGAAGATTTGGATCTTCAAAACGTCTCTGCAGTTCCAAGACTCCTTGGGGGTTCTTTCGAGCTGATCACGGTTAAGACACCCTTCTCACCCGTCCGGCTTGTCCGCTCCGGCTTGTGCGAGGATTTTCCCAGTAATAATCCAAGCCTGCTCCGAAGCCTACACTTGACCATAGCGGAGATTTGTTTAACATACCTCAATTCTCGATGTCGCACATGAAGGGCGAAACTGGAGAGTGGGACTCCGCTTGAACCCGACCTTGTGATGAATTCGAGGAGCATTATCTTCTATGTTATGATACCCTGGCTGCATTGTCAGGATGATAACCATTTGTGGGCCTTGATAGGTCTAGCTACCCTAAGGGCTTTACCGGGCTCCATGGTGCTACATTTCTCGTGATTGGGAAGGTAGTAGCTGATTTACATGCGACAGGGAATGGGATGTCAATGCGACGATGCTAGGGCAGAACGGCGCTCACATAGGGGGCTTTGGAAGGTCATGGTGAAGTCGTGGGGAACATGTTATAGCGGAAGGATGTCACTGCTAGCCAGCGCGGACATCAGGGAGTGTCATGGTTACTCTTGGAACGGGGGTACCAATTCTAACGCTACGGACACGATATAACCAAACACCACTCTATTGGGCTGAGAACCGCGGGTATGAGGGAACAGCAAATTTGCTATTGGAACGGGAGGATTCCAATCCTAATACTGCAGACACTGGACTTGGTCGAACGCTGCTTGTGCAGGCTGCTAGTGGCGGGCATAGGGGAGTAGTAAAGCTGCTATTGAAACGAGAGGATCTCAATCCCGACATACAAGGCTTCCCCCCGATCCTCTTTCCGTAGTGCATACAGTAACTCGGCAGAAGCGTCAGTGGCCCGAGCCAGGTCAAAAAAACAATTGCGCAATAGGGGCCAATCGAGCGGAGGAGTGGATGAGTGAGAGAAAGAACGAGGGAACTGTAGAGTGAAAGGATAAGAGGGTGATGCGTTGAGTGAACCAGCGAACGTGCAAAAGGGAGGATGGACAAGAGAACGAACGAATAGAGATATCAAAAAATGAATGAGCGAATGAACAAGGATCGCCTCTTAAGGATTTTAATAGAATACATGATAATCAACTACTATAGATCAAAAAATCAAGAAAACAGTGAAAGAACGCAATGTTTATTAATACCCCGTAAGAGTATAGCCACTCTTGCTTCTGAAACTGCGGTGACCTTGTTGGGCATTAATTTCCACAACTTCCCAAGAAACTCTATAGGAATTGTCTCCAGAGCTACGAGTTCCTATGACCTTGTCCAAAAGTGCGATGTTTCGGCGGTGATGAAAAGGATCAATTATCATCTTTTCTCACATCCTTCATCTCCCTTCTCGGGGTCTTGATAGCTTCTTTTTTCAGTTTGGGGTCTTTGGTTCTAGCTTCATAAGGTATTGTGTAGCAGTTGTTTGGTGTTGTCGAAAGTAAGAGAGGTATCGGGGCTACCGTTATTGCCTAAATTAGGTGAAGTGAAAAGAAGAAGAAAAACATCACAGTCGGCCAGTGGGTTTTCTTGAGGCTCCAGCAACTCAGCCATGAGTGTGGTGTGTCTTAATCATGAACGCTCCCGCCGAGTGACTGTTACTTTCTGAATATTCCCTCATCTTCATATACTATCACTCACTAGTTTAACCCCGGGCACTGTTCGTATATGATTTCTATGTCCTCTCAAATATGATTTCTTTCTCTTCTCCAATGCTTCTTTTAGTTTTTTGTGTTTCCATATTCGTTAACGTTACTCGTTAAAGCCTAATTTGTGTTCTTTCATTGTTCCTATTGTTCTTCTCAGGTTACTTCCTTGATAGTCTTTGTTTTTCTTTGTGGAGAGATTGCGGTGGTAGTGGCTGGACTCAACCACTGTACGAGATTGGTGACAAAATTCGTACTATATAGCTGAGCTGTCTTTCTTATTATTCAATTGATAAGCGTTGCAGCAAAGAGATATCTTGAGTACTTTCTATTATCACTTCTTCGTCCGACTTCCGATCGTATATTGTAACAGGCACAATAGGGGTAGTTTAGTAACCAGAGGCCAAAACACACCAAAATCTCAGGTTTTTGAGCTATTATATTTCCAGACACCTTGAAACTCAGGTATGGAAATTTTTTGAGAAATCTTATCATGTCTGAAGTATAATACCGGTATTTATTTCTGGAGTTTGTAGAGAGCTGTTGCACATGAACTACGTGAGGCGTGTTTTAAAGTTAGACATGGATCGATGGTGACAACCAAACAAAACGCCAAGAGTTCACGCAACGAAAAGGCCATCGCACAACTCGGGAGTGGGGAAGTTCTCTCCTACTCGAGTACAACAACGTCTCTCACTACTACTACACTCACAGCTAGCTAACAGCAAATACAGGAGTATATATACCAATCACAGCAAAGTCCTCCTGTCCTTTCATAGACCACCAGATATGTCCACACCATTGCACGTATGTCTCCCCTTCCCCCCGCTCACTCCCGTGCTAGCAGGGGAAAGACAAAAGACTTCCACTGTTCGCAGCCTCCGGACACCCAGTCCCCCCAAGCCCCCCTTCTGGCTCTTCCGCTTTACTACCACTTCCTTAGAGCTTTCCCACCTTCATTTCGGCAGATTCATCGATCCGAAACCCAGTGCGTTCCCCGAGCCAAAGCGCGTTTCCAAAGCCACGCGCGCGATGGAACAATAGCACGAGCATGCCGAGTAGCATCGCGCGGGTTCCGATATCCCAGAGGAGGAAATTTTGGGCTACCTAGCATGCGATAATATCCGCTGATTGGATCTCATGGTAATTAGAGGAAAATATTGAGCACGTTCACTGTTAAAGGCCGAGTTGGGGGAGTCTCCCTAGCCCCCGATCATCTGAGAGTTGGAAGCATGAGTGTTAACCTAGAAGAGTACAATGTGCGGCTACCGCGCACTGGTTATATTTGGGGATATTTAATGTTCGGATGTCTTCAGATTTCTTTATTCTTTCTGCTTGTCATATCGTCTATCTCTTTAATCACCGATTAGACGACTCTACTGTTGTCCCTCATCTCATACCATTCAATAGATTTTGCTACTAGAGAATTGAGTGAATCTGAATGCCCGACTGTCCTGGAGCAGGAACTGGCTAGGCTCTGGGCTGCTTGTGGGCTGTAACATGCGGGATAAGTCTCGTGGCAAAATTGGTGCAAGCATGAGCCGGCGTCAAGCTTCCCTACTAGTGTTTCCTATTAGACTATCGGTGGCTGGTTGTGGTCATGGGATATAATGCATTGGACTACTCGGAGAATCGTGATGTAACTCAATTAGTTGCTGTCACCCCACCGTCTATTTTTACAAACAAGCGAGTAGTCCGGTCGACCAATCGCAGTCGATTGATCTTAGGAGTTAAATTATGTCCTCTACCTGAGTACCCTCCGACCGCTGACTACGTCCCTCTGTCCGTCCGACTGCTAACTGTCGGTCCTGATGCAAAATTAAGCGATAAGGCCACAAGGGAAAGCAACATTCGGAACTCCGTGCTGAGTCCACTTACCCCCATCGCTCTTTCCGGCGCCGGGAGGGAAAAATCAATCGGTTGAGTCTCGCTAGAATAGCATGCAGAATATGAGGAGGACTGCGAGGAAATGGGAACCACGGTGAATGCCGATCGCTAAAGGAATCATTTATGAAACTGGAGTTTATGGAAAGGGCCCCGGTAGTAGCAACGTTTATAGGAATAGTGTTGTATTGAATGAGAGCTCCATACGATATCTAGGTAGCAATCCTCTCGGAGAAAGCGGTTGGATCGCTGTTGCGCTAGGGTTCCTGGTTTTGGAGTCTGCAGTTGGGTCTGGCTCTTCGACCGTTGGTTCGCGAGCATTGGATGGCTCGGGCCAGCGGTATTAGTCGCAATGAGGAAGGACAACGAAGTGGCGGAGGAGAGGGAGGTAGCGTTGGAAATCGCGAGATGCTGCTCGGCATGCTCTCATGATGTTTCATTTGTAATTCGGGCAGCTTCGGGGAACGCGCTTTGGTATTGGACATGTGTTTGGGTTTTCGGGGGACGTTTTGGCTGCAGGAGTGGGGGTGAGCTTTGGATCTGTGTGTCCGCCAGGAAAGCTGTGGGGAAAACGGGAAACGTGTAAGGGAAACGTGAAAGAGTCGGACACATTAAGGTCATGGGCAGCGGGAGTTTGTCTTTCCTTTGTTAGCACGGGAGTGAGGAAGAAGGGGGAGAAATACATGGAATAGCATGGGCATGCGCGGTGGTTCATGGAAGGATAGGAGGATTTTGTGGTCGATATATTCCTGCCTTTGCCATTAGTTTAGTGAGTTGAAGGAAAGAAGTGAACTTCTCCGCTCCTCCTGAGTTGTGCGATCGCTTTCGTGTGTGGAATCTTGGCGTTTCGCCCCCTAGTCACCGTTTCGTTTGGTTGTCATTGTCGATCCGCGTCTAAAAGATAGCGGTAGTTGAAGGAGCGTTTGGCTTGAGAGTAGTTCCGGCGAGGTGAGTAGAGGGCGTGGGTTGGTGGGGTAGAAGTGAGGGGACATATGAGGGGTAGAAATTGGGAGGATGTACTCGGGTGTACACCGGCGCTCTCTGCTTTGCAGGAGGTCATTTGGGCCATAGCTGCCACCTGTAGTCCCTGGCTCGGTCCGATGCGTTAGTTGCGGATGTCTGTTTGATGTCCGGTGGGTATTGCGGCAGGTGGAACAGGGTATGATATCAGATAACACGATGGATATTCCCCTGCTGACTAACAGAGAACTCCATAAATTCCTTTGCTCCAAGCGCAGGGATGGTAACAAGCGGAAGTTCCATGATATCCTGAGCCTCCCACCCGAAGGTGAGGCCATGATCTAAGAGATCTCAAAGTCTATGGTAGCCGAGGGATCTAAGTTATATGGGTTATCACCAAAGACCTATCCACAAGCATGCGATATTAGATTTATTCCACCCGAGTCAATAGGTAGCTCCATTGCCTTAGTGAAAATCAGATACCAACCTATCGGTATCCCAGTGATTATCGTAAGGACAGAATTTCTTGGGTTGCACTCGTAGATGCGTTTGCTTCGTTATAATAACGGTAGGGAACGTGCTATTATAAGTAGGATTCGGCCGCTGAAAAAGACAGCTAAGTTGATGATTGGGACGGTAAACCGATAGCCGAGGGAGGTCGGGCATCTTGCAATAATTAAGCTATGTAGTTAGTTGTCGTAGTTTTCTCTGCAGAGGTAGGCAATGTTGGATTGCCTACAGGGCATGCGGTAGGTGGTTGTGTGATTCGGTGGTTGTGCGGATAGGCAGATAGATATGCGGCTAGGAGATATCAGTCCTTCGGGCATGTGGCTTTGTGGTGCACGGGGATTAAGCACTTAGCACTGGGTTGTTGTCTTCACGTCCTATGCCGGTAGGCATAGGGAATTAGTTTTTTAGCGTTGTTGATACCCATTGTGATTGGGTATTAGGTGTCCAGTTTTTGGTTTCGTGATGTTTCTTTCTTGCCTTTTGTTCTCGGGGGTACAGGAGTTGGCACGCAGGCAGGGCATAGGCCTTAGGGACCACGGAGGATCATAAGAGGATGGTTCAGGGTTGGTTGTGATCGCTAGGGTTTAGGTTTTGTCAGCTTGGTGTAGTTCCTTAGAGTTTGGCGGTGTTGGTTAGATAATCTTAGCCTGTCCTTAGCTAGCGGAGAGAGTAGCGAACTAACTTAGTCCACTCCCGTTCTTCCATACCAGGCCTATCACGATTGCACTTTTGTTCCTTCCTTGTTTCGTGCTCTCTTTAGGCTCCATCAGGCAATGATTCAACCTTAATAAATACTGTAAGGTGCAATCGGAGACATGGCCTACATGATTGATTCTTGAACTACGTTTCATGGGCATGAAGTACCGTAAGAACTGGAATAATTGAACCTCGCGGTAAGACGTCCCAAATTCCGTCACTTGGATAGGGGAGGCGGGCGCACATCGAAAGCCGACCCCCTCGACCCGAGCCCAGGGCAGAAAAGAAAAAAAAGTGCCAGACCTTTCCAGCGGAGGCTACTCCAACATCCTAACGTGAGGTTAAATTATTCTACTTTAGTTCTTACGGTATGGATTGTCCCTCCGTTACTCGAGTACCGTACTCGAGTAGAGAAACGGTATTGGAGTCAGGGATGTTGGGGATCAGAGCAGTCGAACTCTTGGCGTCTACGCAGCAGGAGATGAGTGGATAGTCACTTTGGCTATTTGAGCCGCCCCTCTTTTTTTCTTTAGCCCTGCCGGTCCAACTTCCATAAAACCTCCAATATCGCCAGCATAGTCGGCTACCGGTATAGCATATCTGCGCTCGACCAACTCTTTGGATGCAGCATGGACCACACAGCATATCCGCACTCGATCTCCATTGGTGACCGTAATGTCAACTGCGGTAACGTAACGAATAGTAACAATACTGTCAATGTGAACAAAATCATAGCCGATGAGAACCCAGAAATCATGCGGTGGCTCTCGCCACTGGACCCTAGGGGAAGGCATCAGGGTGTGCGTACCAACAGACTCGATGGTGTGGGGAACTGGCTTTTGGAAACGAACGAGTTTCGGGAGTGGAAGAGTGAGCAAGGAGGAGCTGACAAGGCTGTCTTATTTTGCTCCGGGGATCCAGGAGTGGGGAAGACGTATCTAAGGCAAGTGCCTAGCTCATCTGCAGTAAGCAGGAATCATCGCTGATGGCTAGAAATTTTAGTTCATTGGTGATCGATAACCTATGTGATGAACCGTGCAAGGAAGACACTACAATCGCAATGTTCTACTGCGACTTCAGCGACCAACAAGAGCAGACAACCACCAACATCATAGGAGCTATCCTGAAGCAGCTGGTGGTGAGAGGGGAAGTGCTGGGGGTCGTGCAAAAGGCGTTTCAAAAAGCGAAAAACGAGGTCGGGGGTCGAGGTCCGCTACTTCCAGATATGGTGCAAATGTTGGAGCAAGTTACTGCCTCATTACCCCGGGTTTTTATCTGTATTGATGCTTTGGACGAGTGCATTCCCCAATATGTACGGGGGCTTCTTGTTTCGCTGAAGGGCATCCTTCAGGAGTCGCAGAAGATGCGAATATTTCTCACCGGGAGACCTCAGGTTGGGGCCGAAATTACCAGACATTTCATCACTGGTATTATAGTACCCGTCAGCCCGAAGGCACAGGACATAAGAAGATATTTGGAGAATAAGTTGGAGATGGACACGGAGCATTATGCGATGTCTGCTGGTTTACGAGCGGATATCCTAAGAATTATTCCGGAACGAGTCTCAGGAATGTGTGTAGGAGAATCTCCCTTTATTTATGGTCCTATATTTATTAATCATGGTGGGCAGATTCCTCCTTGTTTCGCTGACCATCGATGCTATCCTTGGAGAGGTTACGATCGCTACAAGAAGAGAAAAGTTGAACGAGATAACCAAGGGCAATCATTTGGGGGATGCGTATGCGACAACGCTAGACCGAATAAAGGCGCAAAAGGGGGCTAGATTCAGACTTGGAATGGAAACCTTGATGTGGGTGTCGCATTCAGAGCGACCATTACAAGCTAGCGAGCTATGCCATGCGTTAGGAGTAAAGAAAGAATCTGCAGACTTGGATCATGAGAACGTTCTTGAAATTCGGGCTATCCTGGGGTTTTCTTTGGGGCTTATCACGGTTGAAGCATGCACCTCCACCGTCCGGCTTGTCCACTTCACCCTGCAAGAGTATTTATCGAATAATCCAAGTCTGTTCCAAAGCCCACACTCGATGATAACGGAGGTTTGCTTGACGTATCTCAATTTTCGCCGTGTCCGAAAGCTCTCGTCAACTCTTCGCTCGGCCCCGCCGACATTCCCCCTTGTCGAATATGCTTCTTGCTACTGGGGAAAGCACATAAGAAAGGAGAATGCGGAGAGTTTGACTCCCCTTGCACTGAAGCTTTTGATTGGATTCGAGCAGCATATATCCTCTCAACTGCTCTTGCTGCATTATGATAGGAATAGACACTGGTCGGACCCGTGTTTTGATATGAGTGGCTCCCCTAATGGGTTTACAGGGCTCCATGGGGCTGCATTTCTCGGGCTCAGGGGGATAGTGGCTGCCTTGTTGACATTGAGCGAATGTAATATTAATGCAACAGATGCCGTGGGTAGAACGGCGCTTGCATGGGCAGTTGTAGGAGGCCATGAGGATGTAGTCAGGATACTGTTACAACCGAAGGATGTCAATCCCAACACCGCAGACATTGAACATGGCCGAACACCACTCTGGTGGGCTGCGAGGGGCGGGTATGAGGGAATAGTAAGGTTGCTGTTGGAGCGAGAAGGCATTACCCCCAACACTGCAGACACTAAACATGGCCGAACGCCGCTCTGGCGGGCTGCGAGGGGAGGGTCTGAGAGGATAATAAAGTTGCTATTGGAGAAAGCGGGTACCGATCCCAACACTGCGGACCCCCGATATGGCCGAACCCCGCTCTGGTGGGCTGCGAAGGACGGACATGAGGGAATAATAAAGCTGCTATTGGAGCGAGAGGACATTAACCCCAACACTGCAGACACTAAACATGGCCGAACGCCGCTCTGGTGGGCTGCGAGGGGCGGGTATGAGGGAATAGTGAAGTTGCTATTGGAGCGACACGATACTGATCCCAACATTGCAGACTACGCCGGATCTGGCTTAACACCGCTCTGGCGGGCTGCAAAGGACGGATATGAGGGAATAATAACGCTGCCACTGGAGCGAGAGGACATTAGCCCCAACACAGCGGACGCTGGGCGTGGCCGAACACCGCTCTGGTGGGCTGCGAGGGGCGGGTATGGGGGAATAGTAAAGTTGCTATTGGAGCGAGGGGATACCGATCCCAACACTGCAGACACCGAATGTGGCCGAACACCGCTCTGGTGGGCTGCGAGGGGCGGGTATGAGGGAATAGTAAAGTTGCTATTGGAGCGAGGGGATACCGATCCCAACGCTGCAGTCCCCAGATATGGCCATACACCGCTCTCGTGGGCTGCCGAAGGCGGGAATGAGGGAATAGTAAAGTTGCTATTGGAGCGAGAGGATACCGATCCCAACGCTGCAGACAACGCCGAATATGGCCGAACACCGCTCTGGTGGGCTGCGAGGGGTGAATATGAGGGAATAGTAAAATTGCTATTGGAGCGAGACGATACCGATCCCAACACTGCAGACACTGAACATGGCCGAACACCGCTCTGGTGGGCTGCGAGGGGCGGGTATGAGGGAATAGTGAAGTTGCTATTGGAGCGACAGGATATCGATCCCAACACGGTAGACACTAAATATGGCCAAACACCGCTCTCGTGGGCTGTGGGTTGTGGGCATCAGGGGGCAGTAAAGCTACTATTGGAGCGAGAGGATACCAATCCCAACATTGCAGACACGGAATATGCCCGAACACCACTCCTATGGGCTGTAGAGGGCGGAGAGGAGGGGATAGTGCGCTTACTATTGGCACGAAACGATACTAACCCTAACACGTCGGACACCTACTATGGCGGAACACCGCTCTGCTCTGGTGGGCTGCAAGAGGCGGGTATGAGGGAATAGTAAAATTGCTATTGGAGCGAGAGGATATCAATCCGGACGCTGCAGATGACGAATATGGCCGAACACCACTCTGGTGGGCTGCGGGGGGCGGGTATGAGGGAATAGTGAAGTTGCTATTGGAGCGAGAGGGCATTAATCCCAACACTCCGGATACCGAGTATGATCAAACACCACTCTGGTGGGCTGCGGGGGGCGGGTATGAGGGAATAGTGAAGTTGCTATTGGAGCGACAGGATATCAATCCCAACACGGTAGACACTAAATATGGCCAAACACCGCTCTCGTGGGCTGTGGGTTGTGGGCATCAGGGGGTAGTAAAGCTACTATTGGAGCGAGAAGATACCAATCCCAACATTGCAGACATGGAATATGCCCGAACACCACTCCTATGGGCTGTAGAGGGCGGAGAGGAGGGGATAGTGCGCTTACTATTGGCACGAAACGATACTAACCCTAACACGTCGGACACCTACTATGGCGGAACACCGCTCTGCTCTGGTGGGCTGCAAGAGGCGGGTATGAGGGAATAGTAAAATTGCTATTGGAGCGAGAGGATATCAATCCGGACGCTGCAGATGACGAATATGGCCGAACACCACTCTGGTGGGCTGCGGGGGGCGGGTATGAGGGAATAGTGAAGTTGCTATTGGAGCGAGAGGGCATTAATCCCAACACTCCGGATACCGAGTATGATCAAACACCACTCTGGTGGGCTGCGGGGGGCGGGTATGAGGGAATAGTGAAGTTGCTATTGGAGCGACAGGATATCGATCCCAACACGGTAGACACTAAATATGGCCAAACACCGCTCTCGTGGGCTGTGGGTTGTGGGCATCTGGGGGTAGTAAAGCTACTATTGGAGCGAGAAGATACCAATCCCAACATTGCAGACACGGAATATGCCCGAACACCACTCCTATGGGCTGTAGAGGGTGGAGAGGAGGGGGTAGTAAACTTGCTATTGGCACGAAACGATATCAACCCCAACACGTCGGACACCTACCATGGCGGAACACCTCTCTGGTGGGCTGCAAGAGGCGGGTATGAGGGAATAGTAAAATTGCTATTAGAGCGAGAGGATATCTATCCTGACGCTGCAGATGCCGAATATGGCCGAACACCACTCTGGTGGGCTGCGGAGCGTGGGCATGAGAGCGTAGTAAAGTTACTGCTGGAACAAGGAGATATCAATCCTAACACTGCCGACACCGAATATGGCCGAACATCACTCTGGTGGGCTGCGAAGGGCGGGTATGGGGGGATAGTGAAGCTCCTATTCGAACGAGAGGATATCAATCCCAACACTGCAGACACTAAATATGGTCGGACGCCGCTCTGGTGGGCTGCGCAGCGAGGATGTGAGGGAGCAGCAGAGCTACTACTGGGACGAGAAGGCGTTGATCCCAACACTCCAGACACCGAGTGCGGCTTCACACCACTCTGGTGGGCTGCAAAAGGTGGGCATGAGAGAATAGTAAAGTTGCTATTGGGGCGAGACGATATCACTCCCTGCGCCGCAGACACCGAATATGGTCGGACACCGCTCTGGTGGGCTGCGAGGGGCGGGTATGGGGGCATAGTAAAGTTGCTATTGAACCGAGAGGATATTAATCCCAATGCTGTAGACACTGGGTATGGCCTGACACCGCTCTTGTGGGCTGCGCAGCACGGGCATGAGAGAACCGTTAAGTTGCTATTGGAACGAGGAGACACCAATCCCAACACTCCTGATACCGAATATGGCCAAACACCGCTCTTGTGGGCCGCGAGGGGTGGGCATGACGGAGTAGTAAAGTTGCTATTGGGACAAGACGATATCGATCTCAACACTGCAGACACCAAATATGGTCGGACACCGCTCTTGTGGGCTGCACAGCAGGGGCGTGAAGGAATAGTAAAGTTGCTATTAGAACAGGGAGACACCAATCCCAACACTCCTGATACCGAATATGGTCGGACACCGCTCTGGTGGGCTGCGAGAGGCGGGTATGGGGGCATAGTAAAGTTGCTATTGAAACGAGAGGATGTCAATCCCAATGCTGTAGACACTGGGCATGGCCGGACACCACTCTTGTGGGCTGCCCGGAACGGGCATGAGGGAACGGTTAAGTTGCTATTAGAACGAGGAGACACCAATCCCAACACTCCTGATACCGAATTTGGCCAAACACCGCTCTTGTGGGCTGCGAGGGGTGGGCATGACGGAGTAGTAAAGTTGCTATTGGAACAAGACGATATCGATCTCAACACTCCAGACACCAAATATGGTCGGACACCGCTCTTGTGGGCTGCACACCACCGGCATGAGGGAATAGTCAAGTTGCTATTGAAACGAGAGGATACTAATCCCAACACACTCGGCCTCGGCGACAAAACAGCCCTTGAGTTAGCTGCCTTCCGGGGACATGCGGGAGTTGTGAAACTATTCTCCGAACCTGAGCCATTCCTTCCCAACCCACCAGATACCAAAATAACCCTAGAAAATCCCTCGGCTGAGCCGCCGACCTCCCTTTCCACACCGAAGCCCCTTCCCTCCGATACCGGACCCCTCATCGTAAAGGCGTTTTTTTCCTTCGTCATTATTTGCTCCTTATTTTTATTTTTATATTTCCTTGCTCTTATTGGACCCTCATAATCGGTTATTTCACTACTTTCGTTTCGTGGATGGCTGCTATATTATACATGCGGAGTGGACAAACTCCCTATTGCTCTTCGATACATCAACTTGAGCCCATGCACGAACGTCAATAGACATTAGCCCTAGGGGTCTATTAGTTGTTCATAGTGCATCCGCTACATCCCCTTCTTTCTCTTTAGTCGTTTCTCGTCATTTCCTTTTTTCCGTCCTAACTTGCATTGTCCACTGTTTTTTTCTTCGATACTATATCATAGTAATGTGCTCGCCCTTCTCTGCCAAGAATACCTCCGTGAGACGAATAGTGAGAACCCAGCAAAATATCGGCTGCGGAGGTATTCTAGGCAAAGACTGGCGAGTATTACAGTATCTTCCCCTGGGCTTAGTGATCAGCCCCTCACAATGTATTTTCTAAGAGTATTGCTGGTTGATAACATGAATTATGGGGTGCCCTGCCAGATATCGAAGCCACTCCCGATTATTGTTATAGATATTCAGCTGGGGTACTGTTCAGTACGAGTACAGTACCAGTACTTGGCTGGGCTCAAGGTGTTTGGGTGTGCGGTCCAAAAGTTCTCGCTGATCTAAAAGTACAGAGAGAGGGCTAGCTCCATCCACCGTTCCAGGAGTGATTAAGCCGTACCATATATGAAGCTTGGTGGAAGATGCTCCCTGGTCTATACTAAATTTACCAAGGAAGATCTCATCGCATGTTCAGCAACAGGTGGAAAGCGCAGTTCTTGCCAATCCCCATTCTTCCTTAAGAGAAATTACAGATATTAAACAGTGAAATTTATTGTTCGTTCAGGTCAGATGAGCCAAGTCGCATACGAGCTACTCGTACTCAAGTACTAGTATGATACCTCTGTTGCCGCCAAGCGCCGCTGGGGTACTTTCAGAACAGCCTATGGTAAAAAAAAGTGTCGGAAAAATGGGACCGGGCTTTTGGGGTTCTGATTGGGGCCTTCGGTGTGTCCGAGCCAATTGAACAATTGCGTTTCTGGCTTTTATTTCTACATTGTCCGGTTGTTTTTGCCCCAGCTTGGATGCGGACTCACGCGCTTTCAGGCGGATCAAGTTAATGAGCGGATATGGTTACTTGTACCACTTGCCCTCCTTGTGCTGGCTGCATTCGCCGACCTAACGATATCACATTTTTGAGGTTCAGCCAGTGGAGTAGCGAGTGTGTCGACCGCACTTAATGTTCTATCTTACGTAAGAATGGAACTCTCTAGCAACCACAAGCATCTTAAGACACTAGAGCCGCCTCCATCAAACTCCATCAAACTCCTACTTGCCATTCGGTAAAGATGGCTGACGGCGATATGAACTCCGCTGCTCTGTCACAGCCCCCCCCCGCACGTGCATCGAGATCCGTTGATCAAACACCGCAGCTGTCACCGTTGCCCCCTAGGCCCTCACAGGAATCAGCAGGCCACCCTGGCGGTTGGAAAACCATCGGTGAACAGCTAGACTTTTACGATGAGCAAGATTGCCTGCGCCCGAGCCACAACCTTGTGAGCGAAAAGCTAAAAACCAGAACGGAGGACCATGTTGTGATTTTTGACTATTCTTTAAACCCAGATTACCTCGGCCGTGCGGACGGAAATACTCCAGTTGAGGAACGCGGTCCTCCCCCGGGAAACTCTCGTGGAGGCGATGACATATTTTTTCAAGTCTCCAAGAATGAGCTCATAGAGTCCAAACAATTTGACCAAATAATCAACCCCGACAAAGAATCTCCGCGGATGCTCGCACGGGGACCGCGGCTGGGTATCATGTGAGTTTATTTCCCAAGTATCCACTTCCCCATTACCTATCCGGGCCATAAACAATACTGCGCTACATACAATTGGCCGGCTCCTCTGGAAATGGCATTTATTTACATGCTAATATTCAAGAGTTTTTTTCAAGAGACTTTCCACAATGCTATCATACATATGTAAGTTGCTGTGCGACCCAGTAGTAATTTTATCTTTTAAATCAATCGCTTACTAGCAATAGGACGATAATCTACTAAATTCTATGGCCGAAAAACTTGGCCTTAAGAAGAATGGCGAAGCCGCCTCCGTGGGCGGATATTTGGAAGGCGCCCGGAGTCTGCCCGGTCGAGCAGGTTTTAGAACTGGCATTTCACTACGGACTTTTTTCAGAGGAATATTTCCCAAGGCAGGTTCGCCGGAGCTGCTCAAGTCAGGCTCATCGACGTTGCCCAAGCCAGATTCATCGGAAGATAGATTCATCCTTTTCGTATCATTCCCATATTTCGGGAGATCTAGCAAGGAGACCACATTGAGCCCGGAAGGCGAGAGCGTTAAACTCTTAGATTTCAAGCGTCTGGGAGTTGGTTTTCATAGTCGCGAGCCCGGGTTGAGTGAGAAGGAAAGGGATTCTATAGGGGAGATATCAGTGGAGGGGGAGGGGGGTGTATCAGTGGAGAAGGGCGAGGTATTAGTACATCAGGCACAATACATGTTATTTAATGACAGTAAGCTATACGCTCATACCTGCTTCTGACCAGAGCATCTTCACTAAGTAATTTCTGAAGATACAATGGCGACATTCAGATCTAAGGAGGACAGTGCCAGGGATCAAGTCCCACTTCACCGCTTTCAGGAGCGTGTCAGCACCTTTCGCGCGATGATTCATATGATTGCCAATCGCACGGAATCGGAATTATGGGCGTTGAGAAAGCTTCAGGGCACCTTGTGCAAACTAGTTAGTCCATTCTCTCCTTTAGCCAACCGAACTTAGCATTAATTTCGGGGGACCATTAGGAGGAGGATATCAACCAAATGATATCAGACGCAGGTACCTACGAAGATAATCAAGGGATGGAGAGAACACCCAAAGATGACCCCTCAAACCTAGAGCCATCACTGGAAATTAGCCTTGTTGAGGAGGAAAAATTGAGACGGTATCAGGATTATGAGCGAACCCGGCAGGGCAAGATCCGGGAGAGGAAGCAGAGGAGAGTCCGAGAACTCCTCACCTCCTTTAACATGCTTTCGGCAGCTTTGTTCGCTGCTCTCAGTGTGACTGAACGACAGATTTCCATTCTCCAGGACATACACAGCGTATTTCTTACCAGCTACCGCTCAAAATCTCGAGATAACAAGAAGGGATACCCACTCCGGCGGAATCCCTTCCATAAGCATGTTGCGCCAATCCCCACCCTCTCGGAAAATCCCGAACAGATATGGCCGAAGACCTTAGATACAATTGACGAAGTGGTCCGAGAGAGGCAATCTTTCAGTAAGAAAGTCAAGGAGTTGGTAGAAAATACAGATATCAGAAGAAAAATTGTATACTCCTCATATCCGAACTCGCAGCAAGAATGCTGACGGCTCGACAGTTTTCCGCGTTCTTGAAGTCTGATCAGGCTAAAGCAGCCCCCTCTGAGAAAACGATCCAAGAAACAACAGAAGCGGTAGGGCGCGCCGAGATTGCTATCAAGGAAACCAAGGCCGCAATTGTTCAGCAAGCGCGGACGTTATCTGGCTTCACTCTCGTGACTACGGCGTTTCTTTCTCTCAGCTTTTATGCTTCCGTATTTTACCTCTTGTCCATGCTATGAGTATTTTCTGACGGGAAAACCTATTAGTATTACGAAATGAACATAAAGGAATTCAACAGAGCCCCCATGTCCAAACGCGATTTCTGGCTGACCACATTCCCTATACTCGCTGGAATACTACTACTAACGACGATATTCGTCTTCTGGAAGCGTCAATGGGCGATAAATCATAGGTCCGGCCCGAAGGCCGCTACCAAGGACAAATGGAGTCGAATCAAAGAGAAATGGGGTCCAATCAGGAGTCGGTTCCTCAGGGGAGCCACGGCGGGCGAATCCTCGACTGCACCTCCACAGACATCCGCAGATCAAAACACGCCTTCGGAACCTGTGTCAACGAATTCAGGCCCTCCAGGAGCTCAGCTCCCACGGTCACAATAAGCGTTAGCTGTCGAGCCCCCGGTGTGCCTAGAAGGCGCAGAGTTACGAAGGCTGTAAAGAATCTCATCATCGAACTCTGCTCTACGATCCCAATAGCAAGTGCGCTAGCCAGTAACATCCTACAACGGTGGGGGTGCAGAGGAAGCTGGGTGGTGAACAAGAAACTCGGTCACCAGGCAGCAGCGGAAGTATCATGATTGAAGGATACAGCGGCTGGGAGGAGGAGAGAAGAGTTTCTTTGACGCGTATTTCTATACCTTAAATTTAATGCTAATTGGTGGGATTGGGAGATATCTTGTAGAATTGTATGATCTTAGTGATAAAATTCGTAGCCACCCTTCCCCCAAATTTTACACTAAAAATGGCTGATTTTAAACACTCCCAACTCATCCCAAATCAATACCATATAGGGTTCGTGAAATCAAGCCATAGTGTAGGCAATTGTCTAAGCTTAGATTTTATGCGAATTTTCCCACTTCTACTATTAAGGAATGAGTGCTTATGGTTGTGATTGGATGTTGTTGCTAAAGAAAAACAAAAGATTATCTGCGTGGAAGGGGGAGAGATTATGGAGGATAACGTCTTGAACTTGATTCTGTCATCGCACTCAGGAGGAAAACTAATGTCCTTAAATACATAACTCAGAAAACTTTTACATTCTAACCCCTTCCTTTCCAAAACTGTCTTTCCCCACGATAACATTCGCTGTATCCTTTCTCCCTCTGTCCAACCTCCCCTGACCACTTCCTGTCCATTCTCTCCATTTCCTCTGCTTCATCTCTCTTCCATTCCTACCGCTTCTTCTTCCCTTCCCTTCTCTTCTTACACACTTCTTCAATACACACCCAGCTCCTACTTCGTTCCCCATTTTCCAGATTATTCGTGTTCGTCCTTTATGCGAGAAGTGATGGATTCCAGAGATGTAGTCGTAGTTCTTGAGATATCCAGATTGGGCTATCAATCAAAAGCGCCGGTGATTCACAATAGTTGCAATTTACCTTTTGTATGGGAAACTCATACTAGATTAGAAGGGCCTTTAGTCTACTCCTATTCCCCCTGTTATTGCACTATGGGCATTAACTAGTGGACCTTGTCGTATACGGACGGTAACATCTAGATAGCCCTAAAGACTGGGAAATTTTGATTCTTTTTGCAAATCAACAAGGACGTGATTTTATGGGGTGAAAACGCCCATTCTTATATGCAAAAAAGGGGGGCCATGAACTTTGCCACCATGGTCGCAGAGCACAACACCTAGACGGGGCCTCTGGGAGTATCAAGAATCCAAGAAAGGGGTTTCAGCTAGTCCTCAGAGTTCAAAGCTTGATCAATCCAAATCTGGCTTGTCCAGAGTCCGGACCAGACCATTTTGTGCTATACCCCACAGTAAGTATCATGAAGAGGAGGGGTGGGGAGGGAAGAAAGGAAGACTAAGTTACTCAGTTGGCTGCTGGCTTAGGCGTGTAGTCTACTCATAAGTTGGTTGAGGTGCCACCTCAGCCCCCTGAATAAAATACTGGTCTTAATTCAGCGGTATATATTGATGTTTTGGGAGCTTGTTCCAACGGATGTTACTGCTAGCGAGCGTGGGCATCAGGGTGTGGCATGGTTACTATTAGCGCCAGAGGACACCAATTCTGGTGCTGCGGACACAAAATATAATATAACCAAGCACTGCTCTATTGAGCTGACAACAGCGAGAATAGTAAAGTTGCTATTAGAATGAGAGGACCCCAATCCTAATGCTCCAGACACTGAATTTAGTCAAACGGCCCTTGTACGAGCTGCTAGTTGCGGCCACGAGGGAGTAGTAAATTTGCTCTTGAAACGAGAGAATCTTAATCCTGACATACGAGGCTTCGGCGGCGAAAGTAGCCCTTGATTCAGTTGCATCCGGGAAACATAGAGGGATTGTGGAAATACTCTCTAAACCGGAATCCTCCCCTCCTACCACGATATGTATCAAAATCCCCTGACAGCCCCTCGTTTAAGTCGTCAGCCTACCTTTTGCCATCGAAGCCCCTTCGCTCCCACGCTCTTCCTGTGGTACTTCAACCACTCCGCAAAAACGTCATCGACTTGAGCCCGGTCAAACGGCGATTACTCAATATCACTAATCGAGTAATAGGAGAGTGTGGTGGGGTAGTGGGGTCGTCATTGTCTCCTGGTTCGTAGCAGTTCCTTGCTCAGAAACGAACGAACGAACGTGTGAAGGGACGGGCGAATGGGCTACAGAACGAGCCAAGGAGTGGGTGGCTTAGACAAGTGACGAAGGAACTGCAACGCGAAGGGACTAGAGGGCAATGTATTGAGTGAGCCAACGAACGTGCGAACAGGAGGACGAACAAGAGAACGAACGAATAGAAATATCAAAATGTGAACGAACGAATGAACAAAGGCTACCGCTTAAGGATTTTAACAGAATATATGATAATCAACTATTAGAGACTAAAGTACTAAGCTAAGAATGAAAGAATATCATGCTAATTAATATCTTGTATAACCACTCCTGCTTCTAAACCTACAGCGACCTTATTGGACACTAATCCCCACAAGTCCTCAAAAAAAACCCCCCCATTGGAATTGTCTCTCCAACTTCGAGCTCCTAATGCTCTTGTCTGATAGTGCGATGTTTCCGGAAGTAATGAAAAGAGGCAATTATCATCCCTTTTTAACTAACTTTGTCTTATTACATTCTTTAGTTTTATTCGCCCTGCACGGTGCCTTGGATACTCTCGTGAGTGGCTTCGGGGGAGGGGCACTCATCGTACCGAGTTAGTGTATCCGCCGCCACCGCGGCAGTGGGCCCGACTTCCGACCTTAGGCAGGTCCCTGCTCTCCAAAGGGGCCTTCGGGCGGCGATGCTCGAGATCAAAACCCTTAGGGGCTAGGTATGATAGTAGAAATTAGTGACCGGGTATGAGTCAATGGCTCCCAGCAGTGGCGGCGGCGGCGGCGAGGGGGGAGGGGGGGGGTTGCAGCCCGCGGGGAATTGAAACACAGGGTTGTTTTAGTGGGGTGTGGAAGTTGGAGCCTGTGCTGTCTACACGGTGGAAATGGGATTTGGAGGTGTAGGTTTCATTGGTTTGTATTTGCTTTGTTGATTCCATATCTGTATCTATGCGATTATTATTAGTTACTCTGAATGGACTTTATTATAAGGCCGGAACCCGTGGATCTTTTAACACCAAGTCCTTGGACCAATTCCAATTTGAAGATAATTAATGATATCAAGTCTCCGGGGGTGATGCGGATAGTCCCTATTGCTCGATGAAGACGCTTCCCTACCTTAGTTGAGGTGCATGGGGAGCAAGGGAAACTTGGAGTGAAAGAGCTTCCTTGTGTCTCAGACGCCTGCGCTACTCACGCCATTAGACAGCTTCACACTCGGGCAGATAGTAAATTTAATTGAATAATTTTGCTGCCGATCTCTTCAGTTGTGACACCACATCTAATTCACCCCAGCAGACATTCCTGTTGAAGTTTGGTCGTCTGAGCGGCTTGAGAGGTCGTCTGCCCCTCTAGGTGGTGATCGCCGGAATAATCCGACCGTACTTGTACAAGGGTCAGGGATAAAATAGTGGTACGGAGCAGGGGTATTGATGTTGATTTTGGCCGAAATTAGTGGTACACAGCAACCAGCTCGTCCAGAAATGCAAGCCTTCCATTGCTTAACATGAGCTTAGGAAGAATTGTTTTTTTTAATTGAGGTATTCAATAAGAGGCGAGGTACCTCTCTATTAATTATATCTTGTTAAAACTGATCAAGGCAGGAGTAAATAGAGGTCTCATCAGGGTCATGGTTCTTATGTGTACCATTGCTATTAGCATTTCAGTTATGTAGCGTACCATTATTTTATCCCTGACCCTTGTACACTATTCCCAGCAGCAGAGTGCTGTATTAGAAGCGCAGGCAACTCGAAGCGTACATATTATCGGGGAGCACTGAAGTGTGGACGTATGAACGCACTAGAGCATGAACAGGTGTATAGGGTTATACATGCAGAAGTTCTCACAAGTAACCGTTAGCTAGAAACTTCCATAGAGAAGAACACACTTCGACATCCTTTCTCCAATCACCACACCTACACGATCGTGCCACCTCCATCATAATTGTTGGTTCTCATGGTCGGCCATTGGTATTGAAGGTTAGAGTGCCCCTCCCGTGAGGGGCTTTATCTTAGGTTGTACATCCAGCTCCCCCCCCCATCCTGCCTGTGACTACATTAATTTTGTTAAGAAATTTCCACAAGGGTTGTAGCATTTGTACCGGTAGTCTATCGACCAGATGGGGGGGTTAACCAGGTTTAAAATATGACTATTTGATCCCGGATTTGCTACAAAATTAGTAGTACTTGTGAAACCTATGTATCGTTCTGTCCGGGAAGGGGTATAAAAAATATTGGAAAAAGCACGGTGGATGTCAACAAGGTTCTGTGATAAAATAGTAGCTAGAGAGATTTCGTGGAGTCTGGTGCAAATATTAGCTAAGAGAAGCTGTTAGCGGCCTGCTGGATTACCTATAATATCATGATATGTGAACTAGCGGAGAAATATCTCACCGGATTTTGAAAGATAGAGAGGAGAGAGCTTCTTTTCCCTTGTGGGTGGGTTCGTCATAGATTTATTGTCTTTTTTCGACTGCGTGTTTTACCAATTAGCTGTCCAATATCTAGCAATCACTCCTGTGCGCTGTGTGACATCTCTTTTGTTACTGGTATGCGAATGACTTAATTGCCATGATATAATACGTATGAATCCACATAACCCTCGTTCCAGGTGGTTGAAATTACCTCTCCCGCCGGCAGTAAGGTCTAGCTTGTTTTCTATTTGCACTTGTGTCAGGGGACAAGTTTTTTGGGGGGATATCCCCCTGTTCCAGAGGAGGAAATTTTGGGCCGCCTAATGTACGATAATATCCACTGATTGGTTTTTATGGTAATCCGGGGAACCCAATTCTGTGTTAAAGCCCGAGTTGGGGGAGTCCTCTCTAGCGCTGGATTCTTCGGAGATAAAGTTGGAAGAATGAGTCTTGGAAGAGTTTGATGCGCAGCTACCAGCTCCCCTGGTTTTATTCGGAGGTATTAAGTTTTCGGGCGTCTTCATTGATTATTCTTTATACTTGACATATCGGCTATCTCTTCAATCACCGATTAAGCGACTCTACTGTCGTCCCTTTCATCTCATATCCATTCAACAGCTAGAGAATTGAGTGAATCTGAATATCTGACTGTCTTAGAGCCGGAGGCGGCCAGGCTCTGGGCTGCGTGTGGGCTACAACGGACGGGAAAAGTCCACAGGCTGGCCCGCAGCAAAAATTGACGCAAGCATAGGCCGGTGTCAAACTTCCCTGCTCGTGCTTTCTACCTAGACTACATGTGGATGCCGGCTGCAGTCGTGGAATATAATGCATTAGACTACTCTTGAGAATCGTGATGTAACTCAATCAGTTGCTGTCACCCCCCCTCCAGTCTATTTTTACAAACAAGCGAGTAGTTCTGTTGACCAACCGTATCCGATTGATATCAGGAGTTAAATTACGTCCTCTGCCTGAGTACCCTCCGACCGTTGACTGCCTCCGTCTGTCCATCTAACAGCTAACCCTCAGTCCTAATGCAAAACCAAGCGATAAGGCCGTAAGGGAGAGAAACATCCGCAACCCCATGCGGAGTCCACCTGCCCCAACCCCTCTTTCTAGCGCTCGGGAGGAAAAGGAAACCGGCTTGGTCTCGCCAGAACAGCATACGGAGTTTGCGGAGTGTTGGACGGATGTGCTTGGCTTTGTTGCGGGAGTGTGAAGGCTTGTTCGGGAGAGGTGCGGATGTACGGATACGGGAGGATGTTCAACAATAAATCTACCCATGTCTTTTCTTTGTTATTATGGGAGTGTATGGAGAAACAAGCGCATGCGGGAAACATAGAGAGAGGTGTGGTGATCCATAGAGGGATCAGGATGTGGTATTTGTGTTTTGCTTATACCCCTATCTCTATCGTTAGTTTAATTTAAGGAAGAGCAAAGTTGAGAGCGAGCAACCGAGTGAGGTGGGAGTGGTGAAACCTGCATTCCATATCCTTCCTCCAAAGTGCCTAAGTTCCACGAGAATTCTCTTTGTCTATCGTCTACTTCCGTGCGACTCTCGTTTCCCACATTGGCATGGAGGACTGTTAAGAAAAGGGAACCACGGTGACTGTACCGATCGCTAAAATGAAACTCACGGATCATTTATGAAACTAGAGTTTAAGGGAAGGGCCTCGGTAGTAGCCACGTTTATAGGAATAGGGTTGTGTTGAATGGGAGCACCGTTCAAGATCCAGGTAGCAATCCTCTTGGAGGGGGTGGTTGAATTGCTGACGCACTAAGGGAGTTCCTGGTTTTGGCGTCCGTACCTGGCCCCGGCTTCAACAGTTGGCTCAAGGGTACCCGATAGTGGATGACTCATGACAGTGGTATTGGTCGCGATGAGGAGGGGCAGTGGAGTGGTGGAGGTGAGGAGGATAGCGGTAACTTAGATTTGAACTGCATTTTGGCTGAATGAGTGTTTGGCTCGCGAGGCGTGTAGAGGGCGTGTTTGATGGGGTGGGAGTAAGAAGACATACGAAGGCAAAAATGAGGAGGATATGCGCCAGTGGTCTCTGCTTTGCGAGGGGTCATTCGGATCATGGTTGCAGCTCGTGGTCTTGGTTTGCTTCGACGCGTGGTTGCCGCACGTCTGTGTCTAGTATCCGGTACGATAGAGACTGTGGCAGGTAAAGCAGGGTAAGGTATTGGATAAAGCTCTGGATAAGCCCCGCTGACTAAGACATAGCTTTGTAAACCCCGTCGCTTCTGGCGGGATGGTGACAAGAGGAAAAGTCTCATAATATCTTGAGCCCTCCCATCCGAGAGGAAACCATGATGTACCGGTATGGGGTTTGGCCCTCGATGGGAGCATAGAGATCTAAGTTATATGAGCTATGATATCACTAAAGGCCTCTCTACTAGTACCGGTTTGTGACATGACATTTATTCCATCTAGGTTGTTAAGCGGCTCATGTAGCCTACCCGTAGTGAAAAACCAAATGTCTGTCTATCCTAGTAACTAAGGATTGAATTTCTTGAATGGTACTGCAATCGTAGGTGGTTTCTTTTGTTACATTACTGTACGGGGGGGGGAGGTGCAACTGCGAGTAGGATCCGGTCGCTCTAACAGATAGCTAACTTCAGGATCGGGGACAGTAAGCCGATAGCCGAGGGAGGTTGGGCGCTGGTTATTGTCGAGTCGGATGGGACTGTCTCAAGCAGAGGTAGTACGGTACTTGTAGGCAATGGTCCAACCTTAATACAGCGGAGGACAAAAGCGCATGAGTTTTCGTACAACGCAACCATCGTCAAAAAAAAATATCAACCCAACACCGGCAAGGCCAAAATCCAACGCAGTGCCAGCAACACAACATACCGGCACATGCCAAAGAAAGAATACTAATAAGGCTGCAGAGGCATTGCATTACCTTGTATAAACGTACTCTTCTAGGCCGAGAAATGGTGGAAATAGGTGCGCCGCAAAGCAAGTCTGCCCCAGAGAGCAAGTTAAGTTACCCGGCAGACCCATCAACTGATATGTACCCTACTCGTATATGGTGGACCTTGGGCTCCACAATCCTAACCAAGCTCCCTTCCCTCAATTCTCCTACCCCGCTTTTCACCTTCCTTTTTGGGAAGGTGTAGGCGAGGTAAAACACCACACAACACACAAATCAACCTCACGATCCTCACCCGCCCCTGAACTTGGAGCCTCATAAGGGGCTGGAAAGGCACTTTCGCGAGACAAACACACCCTACTAGCTGGTACCTTACTACTATCTCAATACATCCCGCTTGGTGGCCCCTCGCTATAGCCAGCAGGGACAAATACCTCAATACTTTGGTCAAACCTCACAACAACATCAGCAAAAATAATACCTTGCGTTCTGTGCGTTCTGTGCGTTTGATGCACCTGACGCTGAAACGCAAATCGCGAATCAGGATGCAACCACCCTACCACACCACGCATCTGACGCAACCTGACGCAGCACCGAATCCGCAGGACGCACCAGACGCAGCACCGAATAATCAGGACGCTACCTGACGCACCACCTAATACTCAGGATTCCACCTGACGCCAGACCACAATCTTCCTGAGATAAGCGAAGGGTCCCCCCTTTACCTTTTTCTGACTTGGGTCACAATAGATTTCATACTATTAGTTAAATTTACTACTATTCTACTATGGTTCTACTAGTAATATACAGGCTAATCCACATAGAAACACCTATACTCATAGGCTGCCTTCTGACAAAATACCCGTTCAAGTTCAAGCCCTCCCTCTGGCCTCCGGAGACTCCCCCCTAGCCAGGTCCCTGTAAAATCATGAGTAATGGTCGCGGAGAGATGAATCCTATACCATTGCGTAGCTGGCGGCGAGCCCAACAACCTCCCGCAAAGTGCATCAAAATCCGTCCAGCGGTTGTGGAGTAATCTGCCATCGAGTAAAAGATCGCCAGGGCTACTATAAAGATCCTCTCCACGGAAGACAGCGATTTCATGAGTTTCGATGCGACAGAAATGTACCTTATACCGTTGAGAAGCTGGCATCGATCCCAACAACCTCCCGCAAACAGATTCAAAATCCGTCCACTGGTTGTGGAGTAATCTGCCATCGAGTAAAATATTGCCAGCTTGATACCTAATACACCCTCCACAGAAGACAGCGATTTCCTGGGTTTTGATGCGACAGGGACATACCTTATACCGTTAGGGAGCTGGCATCGATCCCAACAACCTCCCGCAAACAGATTCAAAATCCGTCCACTGGTTGTGGAGTAATCTGCCATCGAGTAAAATATTGCCAGCTTGATACCTAATACACCCTCCACAGAAGACAGCGATTTCCTGGGTTTTGATGCGACAGGGACATACCTTATACCGTTAGGGAGCTGGCATCGAGCCCAACAACCTCCCGCAAAGTGCATCAAAATCCGTCGAGCGGTTGTGGAGTAATCTGCCATCGAGTAAAATATTGCCAGCTTGATACCTAATACACCCTCTACAGAAGACAGCGATTTCCTGAGTTTTGATGCGACAGGGACGTACCTTATACCATTGCGTAGCTGGCATCGAGCCCAACGATCTCCCGCAATCAGATTCAGGATCGGAGTAGTGGTTGTGGAGGAATCTGCCATCGAGTTCTTGGATCGCCAGGGTATCTATAAAGACAACTCTCACAAAGGTCAGCGATTTCCTGAGTTCTGATGCCACAGAGACGTCCTTTATACCGCTGCGTAGCTGACGTCGAGCCCAACAATCTCCCGCAATCAGATTCAGGATCGGAGCAGTGGTTGTAGAGGAATCTGCCATCGAGTTCAGGGATCGCCAGGGTATCTATAAAGACAACTCTCACCAAGGTCAGCGATTTCCTGAGTTTTGATGCCACAGAGACGTCCTTTATACCGCTGCGTAGCTGGAATCGAGCCCAACAATCTCCCGCAATCAGATTCAGGATCGGAGCGGTGGTTGTAGAGGAATCTGCCATCGAGTTCAAGGATCGCCAGCACCCTACCACATTCAGCCCTGTAACTTCATGAATAATATCCCTCTGGGGATGAATCTTATACCACTGGATAGCTGGCATCGAGGCCAGGAACCTCCAAGTGTCGGATTCAGGATTCATTGTCTGACTGTAGTGGAGTGTTGCAGCTGTAGCCCGGGAGTGTGGATGCCAGTGTTGAGTGTTGTGATGAAAAGAGTGTGTCGCGTCGCGTCCAGTTTGAGGCTAAGTGTCGAGAAACCACCAGGCACTAGAGTGTGTTATGGCTATCACTCGCTTTCAGACTGGAGTGAGCTGGCATTTTCGCTCCCTCAAAGATGAGGTTCTGAAAATAGAACTCTATGTCTTTAGCACAAATTTAAAATTAAGGGTATGATGGCTTTCTCACCAGGCGCCAGCACTGACTATATTTTCTTTGCCAAGAAATACCCCTTGCTCACATCTGGGCTAGTGTAACAGGTTTATTCCTGTCTAACGAAAATACAATAGGACCGGCGGTAGACCTGCTAGCGCTGGTGCTAAGGGAGGCTTCAAGGGACCGGAGGTAAGAGATAATAGTTGAAAGACAAATAGAACTC
>Ga0307517_10001212_pt1 | contig 43375 bp, 55 predicted proteins | sample 23_EM_MG_FD_194515 | JGI IMG/M metagenome (GOLD analysis project Ga0307517, IMG submission 194515) | Populus trichocarpa ectomycorrhiza microbial communities from riparian zone in the Pacific Northwest, United States - 23_EM | ecosystem: Host-associated > Plants > Roots > Unclassified | place...
GAGCCCAGAACTCCAATGAGGAATGATCTTCGAAGGGTCTGATGAGGTTCTTTTTTGAGAATGAGATTGAGTATGGTCGTTTTAACGCGATCTACACCACCGGTCAATGACGGTGGGGGGGGGGGGTGTAGCAGAAATTATCCACGACGGACCAATTCTTGCATGACTGCATTCAGCCTCTCCCCGGTGTGTGTGCCCTTGACGAATATTACGGTACGGGGATCCTCGACCTCTTTCGGCTCTCGAGCCTCAAGAGCTCGCTTCGATCGAGCATTTTTTGGTTTTCTTGGAGAATTAACGTCAGTTACCTCGCGAACACAGGGTGCATACGCCGTACACTGTTCGCAGCATGATCGACAGGAGGAAAAACGTGAACGGGTAATGCCGATCGAAAGCTAGACGAGGGTGGATCGATAATTACTAGTTGTGCAATTCGATATTACGAATGGTAAACTTCATATCCGTGGGAGTGAGCTCCCCCGTGGAAGTATTTCCTGAACGTTGATTCTTCATGAGGAGGAGGGGGGTTGTTTGATAAACCGTCGGAAAAATTCGCCCCCGACCCTGAAGTGCAAGCACACGGAGTATTGAGCGAGGAGAAACAACTTGTACATGAAAAAGAGTCATTGGTGGGGTTGGCGAAGGTGATAGAGATAGAACTGAGGGGGGCAAGCCGTTTATAAGGCTTAAAACGCCTTTTGTGCGTTCGCGCAGAGTGACTCAACACCATTTGGGAGTACCTCCACTTGGAAACCCACTCGGATGATATTCGAGTGGCTACCTGTGACAACTTGCGGTGGTGCAAGCCCATTCCCAGCTCCTGCGTGGCGACGAAGGGAGGCCTGTTTTCGAGTGATCGGCGGCTTCGGGCCCTCCATTTCACCGCGTCCTTGATCAGGTGCTTATACCTCCATGACCAGCCCCTTCCAATCGGCTCCGTTCGAGGTCATTGATTACATCCTCAGCCTGACCAACCCAGAGACCGTCTCCAGTGTCTCCCAGACATCCCGTATTCTCCACACCTACATCCGAGACAATGTCTTCCTCTGGAAATCTCTCTTTGCGAGGTACTTCGACCTGCCCGAGGAACATCACCAATCCATAAGCTGGATATCCCAAGTCCAGTCCCGCATCCAAGCTAAACACACCATTCTCGCGTTCTTTTCTGCGCACGTATCGGGCGAAGAACTCGAGGATGCGTTCAAGATCTTGGTTCAAATAGCTCGCTCTGCACCTCCAGGTCGGGGATGGTCCAAGAATGTATCATGGCTCGACGGGATCCTCACGAACCCTGCTTTATGGCCCTCACACTCCCCATTAACCTCCACTCATCCTCAACTCAACCAACCTTCACAATCACAGTCTGAGCTCCAAGTTCTCGAATGTGATAGGGTCGGTAGACCGGGAGACAGGTTCAAGGCCCGCACCTTCGTATATGATATGCGCAACTACCACCACTCCACCCTCTACGGTCCATTTATGTCACGGGGCTCTCAGGACGAACCCCTCCAAACCAATTACATTCACCTCAGATACCTCATGAACGTCCTCCTAAACAACCTTCGCGACAGCCACAGCGATGATGCTCATATGTGGATGAAGCGTGGGTTCGAGAACACTCGGCCGATGACCGCCCCTCCGAGCCCTGTCGACGGCGATTGGGCTGGCGTCCAAGGCGACTGGCTGCGCTTCGTATCATGGGTAGGATATGAAGAACTTGAAGAATACAACGTAAGATATATATAAATATACACAACCCTTTGTGTCCGAAACCTTATTCAGTCTTCACATTATAGTGGCCGGACGGTGAGCTGCCAAGCACTGCGGACGAACTAGACTCGAGCGTTTTTCGTAACCCGTGGTTTATTGAGGCCCACGCATTCCTCCAAGTCACCATGCACGTCACGTCGATCGACCCACCGTCCAGACGTCATCCGGAGAGGAGACCAACCATTCACTTTGAGGGAAATACCCTCGGCGGAGGTTCAAACGAGGCCAAAGTACGAGGCACAGTGCACGACGAGGGAGGAGGCGTGATCAGGTGGAGTGTGAGTAGCATCGTGGGCGGGGAGATGAGGTGGCATACGGTGGGAGTCCAGATCGGCGGTGTGCAAAGCGCTGCAGGCTGGGTAGGGTGCTGGACAAGCCCTACACCAGAAACGTACGATCCGGCCGGTCCCAACTGGACGTATAAGCTAAGGTGAAAAGAGTTCCTCATCAAATTGGAGCTACACAAACCATAAATGTAACAGTGATCAGCGTACAAGCATCCCTAATCCATCTGACCTTGGACCTGCCCCCCGACGTTTTCAATACAACCCAGCGTCACACTCGCCATGAATCCCGGCATACACTGCACGTCCTCCAGCCAGTGCCGCATCAATTGCGGTAGGTCGTCTGGTCCGCCTTCACCCTGTCCCACCAGCTGTACTGAGGTCGCGTCCCCGTTCATCGCCGGTTTGAACACGAATACGGCGTTCAAGTCGTACACCGATGTCATCCGCACGGTGCCGTTCGGATTAAAGGCGAGCTTGAACCCAAGGATCGAGGAGACTACTTCGCGGAATTCACCGCTCTTTTTAGCATAAATCTGTGGGGATAGTCGGTCAGTGTGTATGTATGAAGAGCAAGGTTCAGTTGCGCAAACCTCTTGAAGCCGCTTGATTCGCTTCTCTTTATGCCCCAAGGCCAAGACCAACTCCGCCTTCTCCGTTTTCATTACTTCCCAGCTCTCCTTCGGGACGAAATCTGCTGAGGATACATTGGCATCGCGTCCACCGGTTTCCAGTGCCGCCAGCTTTTCCAGTAGCGCTTCATTCTCGCCCTTGAGTCGATCAAGGGTTGCTTGGCGCAGATCGACCTCCTGTTGTGCAGGGTTATCCTTGAGCATCAGCACCCGCGTCCCGGGAGGGATTTGTCGTCCTGCGCCGATTTCTCCGCCAAGGTCAAATAGCTTTTGCTCAAGCTCCTCGATCTTTGCAAGTCCCTCCTCGACCGCTTCTTCCGCTTCCTTCAAGTCTAATGAGCCGAGTGAGCGACGTGGTCCAAGGAGGATAAATCGGACGTGCCAGTTTCTAGAGCCTCGATTTTAGAATTTGACTCCTCAATCTCAGATTGCAACTGCTCTCGAGTTTTTCCAGACCCGAGAGAACTAGATTTTCCCCCAATGGCGTCAAGCTCAGTCTCTAGTTCCTTTATGGTAGATTTATATTCAGAGAGGAGGCTTTCAAGGTCCGTCAGGCGTTGCTCTTTCGCCTGGTCAACCGTTGTGGAGGTTTTTCCAGAGCCCTCAGCACTATAGCTGGTCTGTGATGAGGTGCTTCAGTGGGGTGCGTGAGAGGGAGAGAGTTAAAGCCCACGAGCATGGCCTGTAAGAACGAAACCTCTCTCTCTGCAAGGATAGCTCGTCGTTCGTTCCGCCCTGCCTTGTCTTCCAGTGCCTTGAGCTGCTTCTCAAACAACGTGATGGTTTGCTTGGACCGGTCATCCTGGGCGGTCAGATCGAGCATCTCCCGCTCCTTGTGGCGCAAAACGGCTTTGAGGGCTCCAAACTCCTCCAGCACACGGCCATGTTCGAGTCGTAGGCTGGTGAGACTGCGGGTTACCGATGCGGGAGTGCGCGCGGGAAGCTCGGACGTGTGGGTCATTGATGCCCTGGGGATTGGAAATCAGCACGGGCCGAGCGAGCAACCCCGAGCTAGCGCACCATTCCTCCCTTTCCTTCCGGGCAGCCTCGACCTCTGCTTCGAGCCTGACTACAGACTGCCGTAATGAATCCATGTTAGCCAGCTTGCGCTCTAGATCACGCTTCTGTTCTTTCAGGACCTCGATGCTCTCGTTTCGTTGGCGAAGCTGAGTAAGTTCTCCTGACATGCGAGCGTTGGAGGATTCGAGGTTCCGTAAGTACGAAGCCTGCTTGGTAAGTTCGTCCCTCACGACCTTCCAGTCATTATCCGTAGAGGGATCGGTGGAGGCTGGGCCTTCAGAAACCTTCCGAGACTTGAGAGTATCGTTTTCTTCTTCCAGTTCTCGAAGCCTCTGGCTCCTTTCCTCTGCAGCATGTTTCCACGTGATAGATTCGTCCTCGAAGAATTTCGTCTGACGTGTCAACTCTGCCAGTTGTGATTTCTGGCCGCTGATCATTTGCGTTGTTGAACGCGAGAGCTGTGAGTGAACTTCATCTAAGTTTGACTTGTCTTCCTCGAGCCTGAGCAAAGAAGTGCGCAGTCTCTGGATTTCTGTATGTAAGGATAACTGTGGTAAGAAGACCGGAGATCAGATTACATGTCCAGTGGATACAACTTGAGGTACCTTGTCATTTTCTCTCGCTGTTTGCTCTTGTTCCTTCTCCTCTCTTTCGGACTGTTCTCTCAAAGCCAACAATCTCCTGTCACCCTCCAACCGTTCAATGGTTGAATCACGCTCGCGCAGTTTCGCTTCCAACGCTACTTTCTCGCTTCGGGCCTGGAGGAGTTGACGTTCGAGGGAAGCGTGTGCCATGCTTGAGGTGAAAGCGTTGGTGCGTTGCTGTCGCTTTGCGGCCGAGAATTGTGGATCTGGGGTGGGGATGTGAACATCACGGTGTGTGCGAGGTTTGGGCTTTACGAACCACGCTCGAGCTCGGCGGTGAGAGAATCTCGTTTCACGGCGGCAGATCTTGAAGGACGAGAGGTAGACGGGTTCGCTGTTGTTGGTGCAACATTTTGTCTTTGTCCGTTCATAGGAACTTAACTTGGTTTCGAGGAGAGGCGGATGGCCACAGTGCACGTGCTCCAATGATCGGAAGTTGTGATCGACCTGACAAGGAAAACCAAATCTCGGGGGGTCGACGGTTTTTCCCCCAAGTTCGCGTCCAAGGCCCGTAGTTAGCGGGCAATGGCCAGAAATTCACTCATCCGCATAGCTTCAAATCGTGTTCCCGACCTGAGCTGGAAGTCCGATCTTGGAACCCTACGCCACTGGGTGGGGGGGCATACCCATTTCATAAAATTGCCTAGAGTGGCGCAGCAGATAAATATATGCGAACAGGAGGTCTGGCTGGGTATTTTGTTGCGGTGCACAATGCGCTGGATTGCGGCCAAGACAGAGCGCCAAATTGGCTTCCGGCTTTTTTTTCCAACCGTCCAACTCCGATCGAGCCAACTCCGTTCCGTGACTTCCACCTCATCCGTCAACGACGACCATGCTCGCGTCCGGATGGGTCTTCTCCTCCGTGTGCAGGTCGCCCACCGCCACCGTACTTAGCAGACTCTCCTTTCCTCGGCGCCTCGCCTCCACAGCGGCGGCTACCCTCCAGGTCGCTCCGGAAGCACCACCGCAACCCCCTCCGCCAGCATACGAACTAACGGAAAAAGACAAAGTGCGACTCAGGTTTCAGCGGAATATCGGAGTCTCGGCCCACATAGACTCGGGTAAGACTACATTGACAGAACGGATTCTGTATTACACGGGCAGAATCAAGGACATTCATGAAGTCCGTGGTCGCGACAACGTGGGGGCCAAGATGGACAGCATGGACCTGGAACGTGAAAAGGGTATCACAATCCAGAGCGCCGCAACCTTCTGTGACTGGGTCGCCAAGGACCCCGCGACCGGTGACAAACAAAATTATGCGGTTAATATCATTGATACACCAGGTAACGAGTTCCGACATCCCATGCAAGACGTGCAACGCTCATCGTATAATGTAGGGCACGTGGACTTTACAATAGAAGTGGAGCGCGCTCTACGCGTCCTAGACGGTGCGGTTTTGGTTTTGTGTGCCGTTGCTGGGGTCCAGGTACGGTCCGGTTCTGCCTATTCACCAGTCTGCTCTGACCGTCAACTTAGAGCCAAACAATCACGGTCGACCGGCAAATGAGGAGGTACAATGTCCCGCGGGTTTCGTTCATCAACAAAATGGATCGAGCGGGTGCGAATCCTTGGCGTGTGGTGAACCAGATCAGAACCAAGTTGAGGATGCCAGCCGCGGCAGTTCAGGTTCCCATCGGTGTTGAGGATGAACTTAAGGGAGTTGTCGATTTGGTTCGGTGGAAAGCTATCTACAACCAGGGTCAGAAGGGGTACGCACCAACTTCCTAATCAACCTTGTGCATATCCTCACGTATCAAACGTCAGCGTCGATGTGGTCGAGTCTGACGAAATCCCGGAATCGGTCGTTACTCTGGCAAAGCAGAAACGGCTGGAACTCCTGGAACAGCTCGCCGAGGTCGACGACGAAATCGGTGAAATGCTGATTATGGACGAGGAACCATCCGTGGTCCAGGTTGCTGAAGCAATCCGTCGTGCTACCGTTGGTCTCAGGTTTACTCCCGTTTTCCTCGGTTCTGCTATCAAGAACACCGGCGTACAACCCCTCCTGGATGGCGTCTGCAACTATCTCCCTACTCCATCCGAGTCCGAGGTTACGGCACACGATACATCCCTCCCCGTTTCTGCCCCTCAGGTCCCGCTGACGCCGGCTGCTGCTGCCCCGTTGGTCGCGCTTGCCTTCAAATTGGAGGAAGGCCGGTTCGGACAATTGACCTACATGCGCGTGTATCAGGGATCAATGAGGAAGGGTCAACTCATCTTCCACGCTCGCACCGGGAAAAAAGTCAAGATTCCCCGATTGGTGCGGATGCACAGCAACGAGATGGAGGAGATCGACGAGATCGGATCTGGTGAAATCTGCGCTATCTTTGGTGTGGACTGTGCCAGCGGTGACACGTTCACCGACGGGACGACAAGTTACTCGATGGTGCGTATTCTCTGGCCGAATGTGGGACTTATGGCTTAGGATACCTTTCTATCAGACTTCCATGTTCGTGCCGGACCCAGTCATTTCACTGGCGTTGAAGCCTGTTGGGAAAGAGGGCCCCAACTTCTCTCGCGCCCTGAACCGATTCCAGAAGGAAGATCCCACATTCCGCGTACACATTGATCGCGAAAGCAAAGAAGTAAGTTTTTCCTTTTCGTGCGGTTTTTCTCGACCTGACGTCATGTAGACAATCATCTCCGGGATGGGGGAACTCCATTTGGAAATTTATGTCGAGCGAATGCGACGGGAGTATAACGTGGAGTGCACGACCGGCAAACCCAAGGTGGCATTCCGTGAAACAGTCACTCAACGTGCAGAGTTCCAGTATACGCACAAGAAACAGACCGGCGGAGCCGGACAATACGCCCGGGTAATCGGATATGTTGAACCTATGGAGAAGGACGAAGAGAGCGGGAAAGATGTTGGATTCGAGAACTTGGTTATGGGTGGTAATATTCCCACCAACTATATCCCTGCCGTTGAGCGCGTAAGTGCTTGTCCCGTCTGCTGGAGTATTTTATCTGATCTTTTGCAGGGGTTCTACGAGGCGCTTGAGAAGGGAACACTGAGCGGAAACCCGATTACTGGATGCCGAATGGTTCTTCAGGACGGAGCGTTCCATGCAGTAGATTCAAGTGAACTGGCTTTCAGACTCGCCGCAATCGGGGCATTCAGGGAAGTGTTCAACAGGACGAAACCTGTAATCCTGGAGCCGATCATGAATGTTGAGGTTGTCGCACCGCTCGAATTCCAGAGTTCTGTCATTGGCGGACTCAACTCACGGCGGGGAACGATTGTCGACACCGAAGTGAGGGAAGACGAATTCACGTGCCTCGCTGAGGTGGCACTCAATGACATGTTTGGGTATTCCAACCAGCTGAGAGGGGCTACCCAGGGCAAGGGCGAGTTTTCGATGGAATACAAGGTGAGCTGGTTCCCATCCTGTTTTTGCAGAACATTGCTAACTGCTGGGTCCAGACACACTTGCCAGTTTTGCCCAACGTCCAAAAGGAGTTGGAGGACGCTTACAAGAAGACGATACCCCAGGCCAAAAAATAGACTACATATAATGACTTGTAGACCAACTTAATGCACGGTAACCGGTAATCCATCGCCTCTCCGATCAATTCGCTGCCCGGTTTCTTCGTCAGGCACATCGTCACAGTGGAGACGAACGATGGGACCACGTGCCAGCGGCTGTGCATGCCGCGCGCCGGTGCTAAGTACAAAAGGATCCGTGCTGCGTAAGAAATCCGCCGTTTCCCTCGACCACAGACCAGGATGACAGTTTGTAGGTGCTACAAACGTGTTTCAAGTCACCCCAGCTAATATTCCCCGCAGTGACGATCTTGTTCACCCTGGCCTTGTTGTCTTCGGCCGCAATGGCTGAAACTCGTTGTTATTACAATTCGTCAGCCCACTTGCTCCTCCCGTCCCTTCAGCCTGGCCTCAGCTGACCTTTCCCATTAGTTTCGGTGATGTCGTTTGCAGGAACCGATTGAGCAATGCTGCGCGTGTCGCCATCGCCATCACCAGTTTTGGGGTCGTCTTCGCGATCCTCCTCGCTTACGCTATGCACCGGAGACGGAGGATAGCGCAGGCAAACATGGCCTTTGTCCATCCCCTATCGATCCAACAGCAGGGTTACCCTAGCCAATACCCCCCACCTCCGGTCGGGACCCCGTTGGGAGGTGACGGGCAGAAAGTGCAGCAGGGTTACGATCCACAACAGTACGGCGGCCAATACGCCCCGCAGTACAATGGCCAATACAGCCCTCAGTACAACCCCCCTCAGTATCCTCCTATCGCCTACGACCAGGGCCACCCCACTCAGCCGGTGAGTACGATGTGTCGGGTCTTTTTCGTTGTTCACCCTTATCTTGTAGGCGCCCCCGTATCCTGGTTACACGCCACCGCCTGGTCATCCCCCTCAACACCAAGGAAACCCATATCACGTGTAAAGACCTGGTTCAGCTCAGCGCTCTGTACCGTAATCCTCCCTGTAATATTTGCCAGAACCGTTGTGTGTCTTACGCCTCAGAATTCACGATTAACTTTGTTCGAGGAGAGTCTCAAATGAGGAGCAACAATGAGCCGGTAAAATCATTGGATGAGGACCGTGACCGCCATGGCTATACACGCCATTGCAACGTATGGTGATAACCTCTCCCCTGCAGAAAAGGTCTCAGCGCACAACGTAGTCGTTCGTTGGATGCGACGCCCTCACCTATCCGAGCCGACATCCAAAACAAACCCAAGAAACTGCAAACGACGCAATTGAGAATACGCGCTGAGAAACCAAGTATGCGCAAGCTCACCCTTGCTTGTTTCTGTCCACAATTCCTGGTGCAACGGCTCTGATGTACGTGCACGTGCAAATCATGAGGATGATGACCAGCAGCAGCGATTGAAAGTTGAACAACGCCGACTGGCAAGGCCTTAGAGAGAAACAACCCAGCGGCTGCGAACTTTGGCTTACCATGTTCGTTGCGTGTCGCAATCGAGATGATGGTGGGAGAACGGAGCAAGCTACGTGTTCCGCAACGGTGATGATCAACTACACTGGCCACCTGGCCATACAACAAACAGCCTTCAGACACCAGACCACCCAACCCTTCCTGCATTCTCCCTCTCCATCTTGTTTAGAATCGCACGTCTAGCCTCGATCCCCAAGATCTGGACTGACTTGTTCGCCGACCGGATCATCTCTCTCCGCCTTTGTAATACTGGATTACTCCTCGCCGTCGGCGAAACTGGCACTCCGTACGGCAAGGGGAGTGTTGTCGGGCTGGCAGGCGATGAAGGACAAGACGTCGGCACCGGCGGGGGGATGATACCCAGGTCCACCAGCGTTACCGTCTCTGATACCGTATCCTCCAATGCTACGCCCAAATCCTGGTCCGAACCATTTCCTTCCCCTCCATCTTCTGGCAGTAGCTCTGCAAAGGTCGACGCGGTCGGACTATGAGCAGCCGTTATCGACGTTGGCGACGACGGTGCCGACGGCAACAACAGGTTCCACCCAGACTCGCACGAGATTGTATGCCTCCTGAGCATCCGAGACGACTTCCACCTCGGACTCAGTACGACCCTCTGACCCTCCTTCTCAGAGACCCTCTTCCTTTCCGCCAGCCCTCCCAGGATCAGCGGTGCCACCTTCGCCATCAGAAACTTTTCCCTAAGCCGATTCCTCCTCCTCGGACCGACGGACCCTCCATTCACTCGCGTCTCCCAATCCATTCCTGACCTCATGACGTTGGTGCCGAGGATTTCCGACGCCTTCTGGTCAATCACCAATCTTGGGGCCCGGAGGACGGTGACTCCAAGGACTTTGGAAGCCTTGCGGTCCGATAATATTAACTCCCTCCTTTCTTCCTCCCCTGCTTCATTGGCTGTCGGCGGTACCTCGTCCGAGGCGATGAATGAGTATTCCGCGAGTGCCATTTCAAAGCGGTATGGAAAATGATTGTGGCTGTAAAAGATTGTCTGGAACGGTCGACGTCGGGGAGGCAGCGGGAGGAGCGCGGGAGGTCAGTGTGTGTTCGTGTACATGACCTTGGGCATTGCCCTTTTATATATGCTGCATTTTCTGTGCCACTCTCGAGTGCACCATGGCCCGCGTACCTCAACAAGGAACAAAGCACACCACCGTCCTCCTGCACGTCCAAACCTTACAATGGCGGTCAGCCACCGTACCTTTGGTCCTCTGGCGACCGACCACCGCGTCGATTCCCCACGACCAAAAACATACAGGATTATCACAATCAAGTATACTAAAGCAGAACAACGGCATATAATACAGTAAACGCACCCGGGGTGTTGCACGTGCGCCCATTTTCCCCAATCACTCCTTGTTGTACAGCGATGATGTGGACCGTTGGGCCGTCCGTTCCACTATCGAAGTCCCATCTCTAAACCGCGTCCGGAACAGCACGTTGGCATTCGTGAACAGCCCCTCCTTGAGCGAGACGACGATGAACTGAGAGCCCTTGAATCGAGTCCTGAAAAGGTGTCCAATATGTTGTGTGTGAGACAAATCCAGGGCTGCATCGATCTCGTCCAAGATGTACATCGGCGCGGGTTTGAATTGGAGTAAGGACATGATCAGCGACAAGGCAATGAGAGATCTCGAAGTCACAGCTTCAGTCCGACAGCTTCTATCGTCATCACGACGGACTCACCTCTGACCACCACTAAGTTCGGTCAAGCTTTGCTTCCACACGTTGCCCAGGCGCACTTTGACCTCCAGGCCCTGGGTCAGGTCCTGGCCTTCTGGTGGCTGCAGCTTCGCAAAGTTCCCAGGCAGCAGCTCAGCGAAGATAGCGCCAAAGTCGCTGTCAACGTCGCGTGGATTAAACACTACTGGAAACCGGCAGGCGAGATAAACGCACCCGTTGACCTTCTCCCAGGTCTTCTCCAGCGCTTCTCGTTTGCATCGATCCAGCTCCTTGATCGTCTCTTCAATTTTCTCCTTGTCCTTGAGGACTTGAGCCAACATGTTTTTCGCTGAAGCTTCTTGTTTTTCGTCCTTTTCGAGTTTGCTGATCGCATTGCGGTCGACCTTGCCACTCATGCTTTTCACGCGCTGCTCGAGCTCTTTTGCCCTCTCCTTCACCCCGAGCATGTCGGTCGTGAACTCGAATTCTGTCCCCTGCTTTCCGAAGGTGCTACGGACAACCCCCCATGAGTGTGAACCAAGACTCGAGAAACGAGAGTGACCTACTGGCACTGCTCCTTGATCCACGGCTCCTTCTCCAGGTTTTTCACGTGTCCCAAAGCTTCCTGCTTCTGAGCCTCAAGGCCTTTCAATTCTCCGTCGGTCTTCGTTAACTGCACATCACAATCAGCAATAGCGTCTTTCTTCTTGGAGATCGCCTTGTCAAGATCCTTCAACTGCTCATCGAAACGGGTTAGATGAGCAAGTTCCTCCGCATGCAATGCCTTCGCTTTTTCCAACTCCGCCTAGGGAGCAAGGGAGTCAATGCGCGGAATCTCCAAGCAGCGTTGTGAAATCTGTACCGTGGTTGTGTCTCGTTGTTTGCACTGGTCCTGGAGCTCCTGACGCATCGTTTCTGCTGTCGCCTTGATATCCGCAATAGCCTGTTCGGCGGCCGCGAGATCGGTTTCGAGTTGCTCTGTACCCACATCAACAAAACCCCGGGTACAAAAGAATGAGAAATTTACCGAGCTCCAACGTGACTGTCTGCATCTCTTTTTGCTGTGTCTTCATAACGACGTTGTGTTTCTGAATCACCGATTTTTGCTTCGAGATGTTTATCTGCAAAATCGTTGACGGTGAGGAAATTTGAGGGAAGCGGTTCACGTACCCTGAGCTCTTCAGTCTTGCCCTCTTTGTTGTTCTTGAATTCGTTCATATCCTTCTCGAGTTTCTTGATCTCGGCCTGCGCGGCGACTTGCTTCTCCTTGGCTATCTTCACAGCTTTCTTGAGATCTTCGATGGCCTTTTTGGCCGCTTCAATATCATTTCCGACCTGCATATATATGGATTAAGGAGACTGATTGAAGGGTACAAATGGATTCACCCTCGAAGCGTTGCTGCCACCGAGTTGCTCTTCGAACAGCTTCTTCTCGTGTTGTTTTATTTGAAGGTCGCGCGATGCAGTGTTCCACCGTTCCCTCCTGTCCCGGTCCCTTTCGTTCTGCTTCTCAAGAGCATCAAGCCTCCCCTTCGCTTCACCAAGCCGTCCCTCGGTATCAAGGAGGTCTTGTACTTTGACAAGGATACCACTGCTAGTGGGAGCGGCACCACCACTTAAAGTCCCAGAAGGTTCATAGACATCACCCTCGATAGTCACGGATCTTGCACCGCCAATCTCTTTCGAGAAAGTGACTTGTTTGGCGGTCTCTGAGTCCTTGCAGATAAAAGTGCTGCCAAACACAAACCCCATAGCCTTTTCCACAGCGTCGGGGTATCCGACTAACGACAACGCAAGGTCAACCTTCCCCGGGGCGAGACGGGACGCTGTGGTGACTTGCTTTTGGTTCATCAACAATGAATCCGATCTTTGAATAGTCGGTGACTCACCTGGGGGCTCAGTCGTCGGTCTCTGATGCCGTTCAAGGGGATGATGGTGACGCGCTTCCGAAGGCGTCCCTTATCAATGAGATCTTGGCCAACTTGCGGATTCTGGACAATAATATTGTACAGCCGTCCACCTGCGGTAATCTCAAGGGCAGTTGCCTTATCATAGTCGGAAGGTTTCAAAGAGATCAGAGAAGCGACGAGTCCCTTGACTTTTGACCGATCAAACCCGGGGTATGGAGAATCGTAGTCGAAACCCAGGGAAGGGACCCTCTGCTTCTTACTCTCCCACTCCTGATGTGATAGTGATGAGCAATAGGGAAGTTGTGACATGACTTTACATACCTCCGTTAGGTTTCGATGCGCACGCCGGGCGTCATTCAGCTGCTGTTGGCTCCGCTGTTCAGCCTCCTCACTCCACCCAGACTCGATGACCTGCTTCTTCAACTTTTCTACCTCTGCGGAGATTGCGTCTAGCTTCTTCTGTCCATCCTGAGCGTCTCTCTCGACATCCCTCCACTTCGCTTCCAGCGTTTTGAGCTCATTTTGGCTCATCCCAAGTTTCATTCTGGATTGTTCTTCCTCGGTCGTCGCCTGTGTCAGCCGCGCTCGAGCGTCAGCTATTTGGCCAAGGTACCCGCCACCAGTATTTCCGGAAGATGACGAGGTGACACCTGTCAGCAATGTCTGAAGAAGTTCCTCGGACTTGGTCAACGTCTGCTGAAGTTGGTCGTGTTCACTCTTGACCGAGTTGAACTTCTCCTCTTTGCGTCGAGCCTCTCCGCGTTTCTTTTCAAGATCTGTGTGAAGCTAGGGGGGTGCGGGTCCAATTGAATTGTTGCTGGTGGGAAAAAAGACAAACGCAGGTACTCACGTTTTTTATCTCCTTTTCCTGATCAGAAACTTGCTTGACCTCCCCAGAAACTGAACTCTCCTTGAGTTCTATCTGCGTCTTGAGCTTCACGAGTTCCATGTCGATCTTGGTGACATTTTCCTCCAGCTTCTTGGCCTTCCCCCCCTTCTTCAACTCTCTTTCCCGTTGTGTGGTAACGGCCACGCGCTCCTCTTCAGCAGCATCCCGTTCTTGAATGTGCCTCTCTTTCGCCTCCTCGACCTTGGACTTCTCGTTCGTCTTGGCAGCGATCTCTCCGGCCTTCCTCTCGGCAAGCTTGGTGGACTCCACCCAATCCCAGGCGCTGATGATGCGCACCATTTTCTCGAGTTCGGAGCATGACTTCTGGTATTGGAGGTATGACTTTTTCTTGGCTCGCAGGCTGTCGAGTTTGGGGGTGATCTCCTCGTTGAGAAGGGCAGTGATCTGTTCGACACGTTTCTCCTTCTTACCCATGGTCTTCTTGGCCTTGTCTTTGCGTTCCTCGAACATGCGAGTACCGGACGCTTCTTCGACCATACCAAGGATCTCCTGGGGGCGCATATTGAGGACCTTAGTGATGCGACCCTGCATGATGAGAAAGTTGGGGTTGTTGATGTTGAGTTGAACACTTTGAAAGAGGGTCTGCACGTTCTGCTGGGTCGACTTATGGCCATTAAGTAGATATTTGGATATGTTGGGAAGTGCGATCTGGATGCAATACGTCTAGTCGGGCAACTTAGAGGTGAACAACCAATGGTACATGCCTGACGGGTAACCGTGATCTGTTTGCAGTTCTCTAGCCCAACCGGACTCTTGTCACGGTCTGAGTTATCGAAGACGATGGTCACGCTGGCTTTCGTGATGCCGGCCTGACCGCGCTTGTAAATGAGATCCTGCTGGTTCTGAGCACGCATCTGAACAGTGATGTTAGATAGTGAACAGGTTAACTGAGATCCTTCCGCTTGCCTGAGACATGTTCGTTATCCCAAGAACAAAGCATATTGCGTCCAAGATGTTTGATTTGCCGGAGCCGTTGAGGCCGGTGATTGCGTTGAATGAGGCATCCCAACCGGTGATTGAGGTGCGGACGGGATAAGATTTGAACCCCTCCAGAACGAGCTCTTCGATACGCATGGCTTCAAAGAGATCTACAGCAGGAGGGGATTGAAATGGGAGCAACTTGACCGCCACCGACGCGTCGTGTTCAAGTCCCACGGTCACGCCCCTCCCTTCGATCCTGAGGACCTCCGTCGTCGTTTTCGTTCTCACTCACCATGTCAGCACCAGCAGACCTCGAGTTCACAGACCTCTCAGACCTCACAGAACTCAGCTCCGATGGCGAGGCAGCGTCTTCAATTGCAAGGGGTTCTAAGGGAAAACATCCCCCAAAGGACTCCTTCGTCCTCAAGAACACACTACGGCCACCCAGATCTGTCTCATACACAACCAAATGGTTGCATGGTGCGGTGAACCGTTGGTCCTCAAGAGAGTCGCTCAACGCAGCCCCTCCTACAGACCAACTGACGTTGCAGCTCATTGACCTCGATCCAGAATACCAGGTAGCCTACCCGCAAACCAACAGACTCATTCCTTACAATTGTTGTTCAGCGCGATGTTGTTTGGCCAGAGACGAAACAAATGGGCCTAATTGACTCTGTCTTCCACAACTTCTACATCCCTCCAATCATTTTCTGTGAGCACGAACCCTGCCAGTCTCCGCAGACCACTCAGGTGCTCAAATGTGGTAGGCGTCAGGTCCGAGGAAGATGGGACCGAGAAACGGACGTGTATCGATGGGAAACAGCGTCTCACCTCCATCCACAGGTGATAACCTGCCGGTTGTGATAAGTGGTAGTGATTACTAACAAATAATGGTAGATTCTTCCTAGGTTTGGTACGTCTAGGACTCGCTTTCTAACTCCCGCCTCGCTTATGCTCGTTATAGATATGCTGTAAGTTTTGTTAATCCCATCGCGTGATCCACAACTTTAATGCGCCGCCTCCCTCATCAGTCAAAGACTCGTGAGTCATTCAATTTCTGACCCCCCCATTTTTTATCTGACCCCCACAGGTTCACGAATCAAAAACTCTGGTATAAGCAGATGAAGGGGAAGACAGCACGTAAGCTGCTTCCCGAAAAGTATAGGACCTTGTTTGAAAACAAAATGATTGTATGCATCGAGTACGAAGGGCTCAATGACGACCAAGAACGCGAAATGTTCCAGGTATTCTCACTTTTCGATAGTCGTTCCTCGACTTCCTCACAGACACCTCTCAGAGAGTACAGATGGGAATGGCCCTAACCCCCGCAGGCATGGTTATTTCCACTTTGTCCACGGTAGTTTTGACCTCGTTTTCAGAACGCCTTCAAGCCATCAACGGACCGTTCCCCGATATAATCCGGGAGGCTCGCAGGCTCATGGTCGACAACGAACGGTTCGCGAAAGCTTTCAGAATTGAGACTGCCAGAGCTCGAGATTTTCAAAGCATCGCTTCCGTCGCATTTCTGATCGCCAAGGCGCCATCCCAAATCATGCCCACGGTTGCCAGTTTGGAAAAGTGGCTGAATACAGAGGCCGCTGTCGACGATAATATCAAAGAAGACATCTTGGAAGCTTTCACCAAGTTCATATCTCTCGTGCTAAACCCCAAACTTTCCGAGCCGATTAAACGTGGCCGACTCTCTCCGGCAGAATTCATCATGATATGCTACTTTATGTCACTCATCAGGAAGAGCTGTGGTGATGAAGAGATTTCTAGAGCGGTTGGCGACCTCCGTGACGATGTGCGTCAAAAACATGATGACATCCGAACGAACAACAAGGTTTTTAGAACCATGTTTACCTTCGTTAACAACTTCCGGAATAATCTTGTCGGCAAGACCACCACTGGTCAGCGGGCAAAACGCAAACGGGATATCGCTGAAGACGTCGGACCGAGTCGAAAACTCGCACCACAGGTCAGCACCCCCCAGACAGCACGTCGGAACAAACCGGTACCCTCCCCCACATTGTCGAGCCAACGAACCTCGCAGACGAAAATCACCACTCCTGCAACAACTCCTACACCTAACACTTCATCTCGTGGGTCTGTCATCCCACAACGGCCTGCCTTGCCTCAGAAATCAGCGACCTCTGGACCGCCACCAGTTAATACCGCATCAAATAGGCCTGCCCATCTCGACCCACTAGCGGTTGTAGAGGCGGCGAAGCTCCAAGCCGGACAATATGGCAGATCCGGTAAGCTTTATTCCCTGGGGTTTACTGCGACCTCACTGATTTACGTATGGCAATCTCAGGTGCCATACCCTCACCAATCAACACGCAACATAACCTTAATCTGACCCGGAACTCGTCCATCTCTCAGCCCGCCCCTCCGCCTCCGCCTCTCAACCGTCCTCCCTATCAACCCCCCCCCTCCACCCCACGGCCTTAATTCCACCCAACCTCCCCCTCCGCCCCGTGTCCAATATCCACCCCACCCAGGATATCCGGGTATTCTTCAGCAATCTCCTCAGCTTCCCACGCCCACCCCAACTAGGGACCCCCGCCGGAGGTAACAGCTACTAGATTGCTTTTCTCTTTATACTTTGCTGAATGCTATCGGAGTTCCTTTTGGAGTTGATCCGCTAACCTGTAAACCCATCCTTTGCATACGGGTGCTTGAATGGGGATTTCGCATGATCGATCGAAATCGTGTCCACACCAGCCCGCAACCGTAAAACGGCCGCCTCGATGGAACTCTTTCGGGGCAAAGGGAATCCTGGTTACTGAGATAAAACGTTATGTATCGCAATATGTCGGAGACACCGTTCGCCCCTCCCTGTATGGCACGCACACCGGTAGATGAGGGTCAATTTTACCAATCGCGTTGGGCGGGCCGGAGATGCAACCGCGGATATAAGTGCAACACCCGCGGTCGTTGCATCTCCGCTAAAATGTCTCGCCCCCTGAGGATCGGCACTGCATTTGCCGGTTAACTTATAAAAACACTCGCCATAGTTGGTGGGCCCTCCTTACCTACTCTCCATAACCCCTTCCATCGATTTCGCATCAGTTCTCCACGTTCAGCATGGCTTGCCTACCACAGTTTGAAAGCTCTCTGTCTCCGCTCGTCGCTGGCCGACAACTCTCCTTCCTTGACTTCCAAGTGGTCTCTCTCATAGGGGCCGGATCCTCTGGTTCGGTCTATCACGTCGTGGACAAGGTTACCTCTCGGGATTTTGCAATGAAGATAATCCCCACCGGATCTGAAAACGCAGGGCTGGCGCTGCGAGAGTACTTCACACTCCGGGAAGTGGCAGGGGCACCCTTCATCATTACCCTGCGCGGATTCTTCTCTGATGATGTCAATTACTACCTCCTTACAGATTATTTCCCTTCTGGGGACATTTACGCTCAAGTCAATCGTACGGGCAAGATGACATCGAGTCAAGTCCGGTACTTCATCGCTGAGCTGATTGTCGCCCTGGAGCACATACACTCCAAGGGGGCCATTCACCGCGACGTGAATCCCGCCAATGTCTTGGTCGACGAGGAGGGCCACGTCGCCCTCGCTGACCTCGGTGTATCTCGATATTTTGGCGAGAAACCAACCGGTCTCTACGCGCAGGATGGCCATAACCCTTTTGTCACCTCATCGGAGTGCGGGACTCCCGCGTACAATTCTCCGGAGGTGGCCTGGGGCCAACCCTATTCCTTCGAGGCCGACTTGTGGGCTGTCGGGGTCGTCATGTACCAGATGTTGACCCACAGGCTACCTTTCGGTCTCGCGGAATGCGAGGCGGCGGGATGGGGGATGGGTGACGCCGTTCATTCCGTGCCATTGGCCGTCGAGGGCTCGGACAAGATCGACAAGATCACGTTCGACTTCATGGACCGTGTTCTCAAGAAGGACGTGAAGGACCGTATGTCTTTAGAGGAGATGAAGGGACACATCTACTTTGCGGACATCAACTTCAATACCTTCTCTAAATGCAGGTCTGGAAGACCGTTCCCGCCAAGGATCCGAGGTTCTTGCAATGCACCCTCGATGCTTACACTCCCCCTTATCAATCATTCCAACAACCCTTGCGCGGCTAAAACCTACTTCGTCGACCATGCATTGAACCCTACGCGTCCACACTTGTTCACGCGCTTTGGGGCACGGTTAGGTCGATTCGTTGGCAAGGTCGCCAAGGTCAATTTTCCGCCACATTCACCCACTCCAGCAACGGGTTTGCTTTCTACCGCATCTGAGGCTCCAATCAACGGCGGGGATTTGCACCGACGTTCAAGGAAGCCGAAGCCTTACTTCTTCGAACCGTTGGACTTGGGTGAGAGTTCGCCTTCCGTGGCAATACCCAAGGATCAAGCAACACTCTATCCCGGACCCCGACTGCCATCCATAATGCGAGAGGAGATCCTGAGCCGAAGAAAATCCGTCGGGGTAAGGCGGCGGGTTTCTGTCATCGTTGACGACGACCGCGTGGATGAGGCACCTCCTGTTGGGTTTCGCAGACTGGGGTTGGCTCGCTCGGGCCCCGCAGTCCGGAATCTGGCTGCAATAGCGCTGTCACCTGTGATGGAAGGAGAAGAGGGCGGAGAAGGGGGAGAAGAGAAGTGGAACATTAGTCCTCATGCTGCCGGTCTTATGAGGTCAGAAGCAGCATGTTGGGATCTCTCATCGTTGGCGTGAGTTGGGAGAGGGTTGGGGGTGGTGGGAAGCCAGATGATTGGGGGTACGTGTCCGTCATGTTTACATCGGCGTGCTTTGGGTACTTAAGTCTACAATAGTGTGGGTTGTGATTCGGTAGGCGGTTGAGTTGGCGTTTTTGAAGGTGAGTACCGCGAGGGAAAAGGTAAGCGGAGGCCAGAGGAGGGACCCCGGCCATCACCAGTGGATCCAAGATGACGTAGGGGGACGTAGTGGGGATATGTGGGGACGTAGTGTGGTATGTGGGGGGGATACGTGGGGATATATGGGGACATGTGGAGATACGTGGGGTTGGAGGCGGAATGGTGGGAAGTTATGCCCAAGTAGATAGCCAAATATGACGTCAGATGGAGCCAAACACACAACCTTACGACCAACTATCACAATGTCGAACGAACGAGCAACAAACGAATTTGCCCTATCGAGCAAGGACTTTCCAAAGGCCAGCAAAGACCAGAAGGATCCCACTCGCAAAGTCGAAAACCCGCCGTTGTCGGCCGTCAGCTTCGACACCTTCATTTACGTCCTCGCCCTCCTCGCCCTCCTCGCTGCCATCTATTATACCCCCCAAACACTCAAGTTATCATGATGGAACGATCCAAGGTCAGATGCTCTGCCATCCGTCACCGCAATTGAAGCCCAAACTGACTAAAAGCCTTAGCAGCACGCTACAGGGCAGATGATCATGGCATTAGGAAACACCGTAGGCGGATAGCAGAATACAAATGCAAAATGGCGACTAGATTATAGCAGCAGTCATGTCTGATAACCTTTCATCACATTCTTCGTAAGGTCCCGCAGCATATTCAACGTAACCACGGGTTTCGTCAATGTGATCGACGGCGTGACACTCGAGGATCGCGAAGAGGGGCTGGGTGGTTCTTCCACGAAACTGGAGCTTGGGCTCGGTGTTCGAGCCGTTCGTGCTCGTTTGTAGCTGCTGTAAACCAATAACGCATTCACCACACGACACCGACATAGGGAGAACAACACCCTTACCTTTGGGTTTCCGAGCCGTTGGAGGGGGGTAAAGGTCGTTTAAACAGCAGCCTCGAGTTCCTCATGGCGCGAGATTCAACCAGGGTATCATTCTCGCTTCTCAGCTGGTCCCTGAATTGCTTAAATAGGTCTTCGTACTCTTCCTTTACGATGAAAACGCTGGTGTGGAAGACTCTTCCGCATGCGATACCCAGTGTCGCCGAGAGAAGCTGGGGTAATCGAGAACTGAAGTCCGTGATAAAAAAATCTGCCTCCCCCCTCAGCAACGTTATCACATATCCATAACGATCGTCATACACACCGGTTTCAGAGGTCTCATACGACTGGATGTGTATAAGCACGCTGCTGGATACTCGCATCCATGCGGGGTCGTCCAACCATGATGTGATGGCCCTTAACGCGGATCTGAAGTTGTGGGAGGTCAGATGCCACATCGGAAGGCAGGCCTATAGAATATACTTGGAGTCTTGGACGTTCTCGGCCACAAAGATGGGCAAATGGATCGCCTTGGTTTTCGAAAGGGTAGTAACGTGGTAGGAAATGCCGTCCATGATCCTGCTGGAAGCCTGGAGCACCTCGCCGTACGATATCCAGTCAACTGCGTAATAGTTAGAATACCGATCCCATCCTTCAGTGGGACGTACCACGGCCATCCACCAAACAGCTCTCCGTCCACTCTGATAAATTCTCCATCCATTCCGTGGATAAGGAACGTACTAGCGCTGAACAGTCGAGTTAGATGACGTATTTTTCACGGGGGATAGAAGTGCTCACAACTCCCAGTACACTTTACGACAAGTTCGCCTTCGAGATCCAATTGTATAGAAGAAGCCGCCTCTAGAAACTTGAAATCTGCGTCTTTCATGGACGTGGTCATCGTTAATGTCGAGAAGGATTTGAGAATTCCCTCGGCAACGAGATCAGATACCTATGAACAGATGTGGGTTAATTGTCAGAGGCTGCGACACCCCAGTACCGACCATGTCCTGCAAATCGGATCCGGGGACTGAAGGCTCTCGTTCGCTCCAAAGGATCAACAAAAGTGAAGGTAGGAAGTGACGTCCTTCTGGGAGTGCTAGTAAGATCTCCCTAAGACGGGCGCAATCGTCCAGGATTCTATACTTTTTCTCAAGTTCATCATCTAAATCTTCGAACGGGGTGCATTCGAAAACCATCAAGCCGGGGGCTCCACCTTCTGCGCCAACGGTCGAAGTGGCGGGGCCAATTTGGAAGATCTTATCGGACAACCAAGTTCCAGAAGACGGAACGTCGAATTTGCGTTGGAGCCAAATAGCTGTGCCATCGTTGTCCTGATTGATCGACAGCCAGACGAGCCAGTCCGGAGGAAGATGCTCTCTTTCAACTCGCTCACGCAGGGACCTTGTGAATGTCCCTGTAGCCCACCTCCGCTCGTTCTCCTCGTGGTTCTGCGATGAGCGGAAGTAAGCGGGCTGGTAGCGATGTGGATGTGTTCCAACTAGCGCATACCTCTCGTAGCCTCCTAACCAGATCGTCTTGCGTTCTCGGAGGGGCATACTTTACAGACAGCCGTTTCCGTGCACGTTTCCTCTGGGCTGAATCGGGGGACATCCCAGAGACCCTACGCTTCCTGTCGCCTCCGCTACACGAAGAAACGGAAATGCTTGCAGACAACTCTCGCTCGATCTGCAGCCTCTTGCTATACTCGTCACTCTTTCTTATAGCTTCCAGGTACTCCACCCGATCCATGAGCCTTCGCTTCCAACGAGAGAAACAGTTCTTGACGAGAACCCCACGGCACTTGAAGCGGGTGGCCTTCCCCTTGGCATCAGCAACCCACGTAGACCCTTTCTTACTGGCCGTGCCTTCTGCCACCATTGCCTCCTCCTCAGTGGCAATACTAATGAGTTTCTCCGTGGTCGCGGAAAGGTCTGGTTGCTGGGGGACAGGGATCGTGAACGTAAATCCTTGAGCATTGATAGAAGGCGTCAAATTCAACGGACTAAGGATATCTGCGGGCGTTTGGATATTCTGAATCGACGGAAAACCCTTCAAGGATTTGTTCCCCTTGAAGGACAGACGAGTAGAGAGTGGCGTGTGAGGGGTGGTAGGCGGAAGAGAAATCGGCTCCGCCCTCTTTAACAACGGTGGCACATTGGGACTTGATGTTGACCCATTAGACCTGAGGTCGGTGTTTATTCTTGGTGGTCGCCGTGGTCCGGATGTCCCTGGAAGTTCCCACAAGGTTTGTCTCCTTTCCACAAGTCGGGCGGCAGACATAGTTTGTGGTTCTTCTAGAGGGGTGGGGAGGGAGAAAGATGGCGCCGACGACTGTGATGTAGACGAAGAGGGAAATGCAGGTGTGGTGAAAGTGTGTGCGGAAGCAGGTTGTGTGGTTTTCGGTGGTGAGCTCGGTGGTATTGGTGGGACAGGGGGCGAAGGTTTCGGCGGGGAAAACGCCGGTGCGTTGGGGTTCAATGGGACCCTGGAAAACAAGGGAGCCATTTCTGAGAGAGGCGGCTGAGGCTGGGGGAGCCCCAGGGTTGTCTTCGGGGGTGAGTGTGTGAATGAGGGTTCCGGTTTCGTTGCCGGAGGGGTGAGTTGGAAAAATGAAGGTGGAGTCTGCGAGGACATCAATCCGTTCGAGTGGTGGGGTTGTAGCATAGATTCTGGCGGCTTCCCTGAAAGGGGAGGGATTGAGCTGGATGCAAGTTGCCCAAACACTGAGGAACGCTGGCCGCCACCGAAGACGGATGAAGTTCCTCCAAAGACGGAACTAGGGGCGAAAGGACTTGGCGTGGATACAAGAGCGGAGAATGCATTTTTTGGGGGTGCGGGGCCTGGGTCTTGCTCGGGAATCATTCCAAACGGTGAAGGAGTAGACCCTCCAAAAATGGAAGAGACTTGTGGGGGGATGGGGTCAGGGACGGTGGGGACTGGAAGTTCACCCTGTTCTGTTTGTTCAACGAAGGGTTGCGAGTCTTCGTCAACATCGATTTCTTCAATAAACTCCCGTTCTTCTTGAACGGCGTCCCGTGGAAGCGAGATCCCGTCAATGATATTGGAGATAGACAAGTCTCCGCGAATCAACTCCAAATCGTCCTGAATGGCGCCTTTGCCAAATAAACGCTCGAGGATACAAGCAATGAGATACACCATCACGGTGTTGTTCTGTTCTTGCAACACCTGTGCGAGCTGGGCGAATATGATCATCCCATCGTCCCCCACACTCAATTGTGAAACCTTGGTGATGGGAGCGCTCTTCTCTTGGACGTGTTGCCTGAATTTTGTGATCAGCGTGAAGACGGGGTTGTCCAAGATGTGACTAGGGATGTCTTCGTGTCGCTCCTTCTGATCCCGGATGTGAATCAAGCGGTGGTAGACTCGCATCTCGAGCTCTGTAGTGGATTCGAACTTCCCACGCTGGTCCTCGTAGAACTCCTTTAAACTTTGGAGAGCTATGGAAAAAAGGTCGAATCTTCATAGGCGGAGAGACCTATCCGTACTCACTATTCATTAAGAGTTGGTCCTCTTGAGCCAAAAAGGATGGTTCCCCACCAAGGAAATGAATCGCGAGGATATGGTATCGGGCACAACGGTCGTGACACTCGATAGCGAGTGACCCTGACTCGTGTTGCATGGTAAAATCGTTCCTAACGGCTCTTGAGCGGTCACGAATGAAGTTGTGCGCGACGGAGAATCCTTTAGCTTCCAGCAAGACATGGAAAAGGTAGTCGAGAGTTTTCTAGGGAAGCGACGGTGACAACGATTGACGAATATCTAAGGAAGGTACGTACTTTGAGGACTAGCGGCGGACGGAGGTCGGATGGGATTATCTTATCACCAGCAGCACGTTCGTACGTTTTGACCGCCTTACGGTGATCCACGCGTTTAGTGCCGGGAACCTACACGGAAAATTCAGGAGACTCCAGAGGAGAATGAATTGGTCCTTCACGCACAACTTCGAATTCGGTCAGGTTGTTCTCTCGTTCTCGCCTGTACCTTTCGAAACGGGGGCACATATCCATACACGTCCCGACCATGGTGATAGCATCTTCCAGTCGTTTTGGAACGAGAGGGTCATCCATGGCACCTTCTGCAATCGCCCTCTTCCTCTCTGCTTCGCGGGCTTTGACAAGCTATTGGATGAATGACTGCTGAGGAAAACGCGGGGCTCGGAGGCTTGCCGACAACGCACCTCTCTCCAGAACTCGTCCCGTTCTTCCTGAGTAGCATCCAGTCCCAGTTCGTCGTCGGCCACTTGCTCCTCTTCTTCGGTCCCCTCCTCGAGATCTTCGTCGGTCGCGAGATCGGCCACCTGGTGCGACTTCTCCTGTACGAATGTCGCGGTCAAATTTCCACGACCCCTCCCGCGTCCACGACCCCCCCCTCTGTGCCCGCCGCGCTCCCATCGTTCGCTGTCCGAGCCACTTGCAGGAGGCCAGTGCTTATTCTTCGATCCGCGTCCTCGACCACTTGGAGGAGTCGGTCCCCTCGTATTCGCACCAAAGCCTTTGCCCCCGCCTCTTGTGAAGGGTGAAGCGGTCTCGGCCATCCTAGTTTGCATATGTGGAGAAGGACAAGGATGGTGGGAGGGATTGGGCTAAGGCGCCCTCCGCGGTAAGGTTTGTAGACGCCCAAAGACCGGTTTTGGAAGGTGTGTGCTGAGGCGGTCGATTGGATAAAAATTAGATAATAAACCACATCTTGTCTTGAACGGCGATGGCGGCGGAAGAACAGAAAGACAAGAGAAAGCCGACCGTGATAATCACCATTGGCATGGCCGGTGCGGGCAAATCCACCTTTGTCAACAGGATAAACTCGCACCTCGGCTCTCACAACAGGCCTCCCTATGTTCTAAATCTTGATCCCGCTGTGGCCACGACCGCGTTCGAGCCTAATATCGACATACGGGATACGATAAACTACCATGAGGTCATGAGACAGTATGTTTCATCTTTATTTCCCCATCTCGTCTCAAAACACCATTGGAACAGGTACAATTTGGGGCCGAATGGTGGCATTCTCACCGCGCTCAACCTATTTACAACAAAGTTTGACCAGGTCCTTGACCTTGTCGAAAAAAGGGCTGATACTGTGGAGTACTTCAACCGTAGTCGCAACGTCTCTCTCAAAACCGCTAACGGCTCCCCTCTAGCTACGTGATTCTGGACACTCCTGGGCAGATTGAGATTTTTACCTGGTCCGCATCAGGGGCTATCATAACCGATGCCATGGCTTCCAGCTTCCCCACCGTCGTGGCCTACATCATTGATACCCCCCGAACGATGGCTCCCGCAACTTTCATGTCCAATATGCTCTACGCTTGCAGGTAGGAGTCTATTCACTGCCATGCCGGAAGGGCTCCGATGGAACGTAAATCCATCCAGCATCCTGTACAAGACCAAGCTCCCGTTTATCCTTGTCTTCAACAAGACCGATGTGCAACCCCACGATTTTGCGGTCGAGTGGATGCAAGATTTCGAAGCATTCCAGACGGCGCTAGCTTCCCACCGTGATGCGAACGATGGAGAGGGCGAACCGACGTACATGAACAGCCTTATGAATAGCATGAGCCTGGTGCTCGACGAGTTCTACAAGAATCTTAAGGTGAGTCTTTACGTTGCCCTGCGATAATCTGGGAACCCAAGGGCGGCAGGCGATCGGGGTGTCGAGTGTGACCGGTAACGGAATAAAAGAATTCTTTGAGGCAGTTGACGCCTCACGGGAGGAATACGAAAGGTACGTGAATACGGGTACGGTTGCAACACGTTCTCATGTACAGCAGGGAGTACCTTCCAGAGCTCGAGCGTGCACGGGCGGCTAGGGACAAATCTCTACAAGATATAAAGGACGAATCGATGGCCCGTTTGGCGGGGGACATCGCAGCGGACAAGCAGCAAAATCCCGCCCTGAACGAGACATGGGAGGAGGAAGACGAAGACGTTGATGAAGATGGGGAGGATAACATCATTGACAGATGTGAGTCGCCATCGCCGATCTGAAAAGTCGGATGCACTGGCTTACGGGACTTTGGTGCAGCCGAAGGCCCTTGGCCGGGAGAATACATTGACCTCACCAGACAAAAGGGGCATCGGGACGACACAAATTGGCCACGACCAGCCTGATGGATTCGGCCGAACGGCATGACTTTGCTGACCTGTTCCAAAGCGAGTACGGTGTGTCACTGCATGGACTCGAGTCTGACGGGAAACGTCGGGGTGGTATTCGGTGATCAACAAACCTTGGGGGGCCGGTGGTGATGAGCTGGGTGGGAACGTTGATCGCCGCTCACGATCCACTGCAGTTTCGATCCGCAATAACAAGGACGGGGAGGGTTGCAGAGCAAAGTTCCGGTCAGGCTGATGGTAACCACGATGGTAAACCGAAATGGAGGGGTTGAAGATTTTATTTTTTGCCCACCAGAGAGGGCTTGTGATTACATAAGCAGATATTTGGGCCAAAAGCAAATTGACTTTCGACTTTATAAAACGCCACCAGCGGCCACCTGTCTCTCTCTCCCTCCAACCACCAGACACGTCCGCCCACTACCAGTCAGTGCCTTCGAGACCACCCAGAAATCCACATGGACCGGTGCGTTGGACCTCTCTAACTCTCCATCGAACAAACATCTCATCCGCATCGCGTGTAGATACGCAAAGATCGAGATAGTCGGTCAGTGTTCAATCAACTCACCCTCGTCCTCCTTGACTCATATCCTGCCCCACAGGCGAAGGTGCCTTGAGCCCGTAATTCTGGCCACCTGACATCCAATGACCCCCCATCATTTTCCCAGGAACTTACGGCGTCGTGTACAAGGCCCGTGATGTAACCTCAAACGAAATCGTCGCCCTCAAGAAGATTAGACTGGAAGCAGAAGATGAAGGTGTCCCGAGCACTGCCATTCGAGAAATCAGTCTCCTGAAGGAACTCAAGGATGATAACGTTGTGAGGTACGACGATATCCGCTGCCGGCTCCACCGCATCTACAGCGTCCCTTGACCCTTCGAATCTCAACAGGCTGCTCGACATCGTCCACGCCGACAACAAGCTATACCTTGTCTTTGAATTCATTGACGTCGACCTGAAGCGTTACATCGAGCTTGGGAACCGCACTGGAAAACCGATCTCGCTTGCGATCACAAAGGTCAGCTGGCTGAAACCTTCCTCCTGCTCACTCCGCTCGCCCCCCATTACACGGGCAGTCACTGCGCGTCTTTGATACATTTCCTCCTTCTCTGTCGCGTCCGTGCGTGTTCCACACGAGGACAATACTCCTTTCATTCAATCGTCACGTGCCACCGTTCGCGACTCACTCGCCTTCTTGTAGAAATTCACAAAACAACTCACCGCCGGTCTTTTATATTGTCATTCCCACCGAATCCTACATCGAGACCTCAAACCCCAGAACCTTCTTATCGATAAGCACGACAATCTCAAATTGGCTGATTTCGGACTCGCGCGGGCGTTCGGCATCCCCATGCGAACGTACACTCATGAAGTACGTCGGCGCTCTGGGTGTCACAGCTCAACTCAGCCGCTAAAACTTGATAGGTCGTAACGCTTTGGTATCGGGCACCCGAAGTGCTCCTTGGCTCTCGGCACTATGGAACGGCGATAGACATGTGGTCTGTTGGATGCATCTTCGCGGAGATGGTCAACAAGGGCGGTCCGCTCTTTCCTGGGGATTCGGAGATTGACCAAATCTTCAGGATTTTTAGGTTAGTACCTCACATCGCACTTGATTTGCTCTGCTCGCCCACTTATACCCATCCAGGATCATGGGGACACCGAATGAAGAGAGATGGCCAGGAGTGAGCCAGCTACCGGATTACAAGCCAACCTTCCCTCAGTGGCCGGGGGCCGATCTCGCCTCGCATCTCCCATCACTGGATCCTCAGGGTGTGGAGTTGATCAAGCAATTGCTTGTATATGATACCTCGAAGCGCATTTCAGGTGAAAACCTCGGCTCATACCCCATTTTCTTGCGTTCCTAACATATTCTCCTGTAGCTAAACGAGCACTCATTCACCCATACTTCAACAAACCGTGATTGTCTCCCTCTATAAACACGTGGATTCCCCGTCTCCTTTGATTCCCCGTTGTGTTGTCTGTTTGTTGCCTTTTTTTTTTTTTGCTCAACCACTGATTTCTCTCGCCGTACGCCCGCGCCCCGTTCTTGCAATGCCTGTCATTTGATTTCGCTTTCAACAACTCGCACCAGATGCCCACAGTAGCCTACGTTACATCCACCTTACGACCAGTCACTCTCATCCCTCGTATATCTTAATCCCTGTGAGCCATATCAATAACCATACCTCTTATGGACCCTTTTCCTTACTGTTATTTCTATTTGTGTCCGTAGTTGTGAGATCTTATGACGTGGTGATCCTACTTCGAACCGCCAAGCCAAGACCGCAGCGATGAGATGAAAATGGGGATTGAATTCGGGTCACGACAAAGGGCGGAATAAAATAAAACAGAGGGGAAACTACAACATTCGAAAACAAGTCTGACTGAGGGAGTGGGATTTGTGAGAATGGGCACTCAAAACCCAGCATCTGTACACGTACATCGTGGGGACCATGAAAGGCGAAGGGGGGGCTAATGCAGGAAATGGGAGAACAGGAAATACCTTCTAGTAATACAACAGCGAAATGCGGAGTATCAAGAGAACGCAAGTGCGGACCAGGTGGCGACGACTCCAGCGGTAAAGATAGAAGCAGCCGTGAAGATGTTTCCAGCGACCTGACCCTTGGAGAATTTTACCAGCTTCATCGCACGTTCTGCCTCCTCTTCCTCTTCCAGTTCATCCCTCTTCCGCTTGAGGTTGTTGAGGTGACTGGTGCACGCCTGACAGCACGATCGGGTCAGACGCACGGAGGTGTGCGGTGTAGGTGGGAAGCTCACGATTTGCGTGTCTTGGGTCATGGCCCTCACTGCATCAAGGGCTTCCTTCTGGGCGGCCTTGAGGGCCTCGACCTCTGTGGATACTCGTTTGTCTGTCTGTTCCCGGAGTGATTGTATTTCTGCGTGGAATAAACGTGGGTTCGTCACCGGGGAACGTTGACTGAGGGTGGTGGCAAACACACCGTCCATCAAGGTTTTGCACGTCTTCTTCGTTTCCTCTTTCTCATCCTGGCACTTGCGTAGGACCTCATCCACTCGCACAGCTTCCTTCTCGAGCATTACACTGAGCTTTTCGTAGTTGGTTTCATGTGTGGATTCCATCGCTTTGATCCGGAGATCGAGGCTGTCAACTCGTCTGTTGATATCCCAAACGCTGGTGGAGGTGTTTTGCTGGGATTTCTGGAGCTCCCAGACGTCGCTCTGTTGATCGTATGAGCTGTGGGCTGCAGAGAGTTCATGTATTGGGTCGGAACCTACCGAAACCTGACGAACGTTCTCTTTAATGCTATCCAAGTCCTCCTTGATATCCTCGAGCACCTTGAGGGTGGTAGCGGTACTGGGTTCAGCGGCGGCATTCGCACTCGGACTGAGGTCAACAACATCAATGGGGCTAAACTCTGGAGTATGGGGAGCATCCGCCGCTTCCTCTGTGGCATTCGGGAAGGGGTTTGAATCGTTGTTTTCGGAGACCTTGGAAACATCGTGGTCCGGAGAGTCCTCTGCATCGGATTCGAGGTTCATGTCCACTTCACCATCCATATTGTCCATCAGGCTGACTACGAACTCCTCGTGGTCAATTGGGGAACGGGGCGAAGGGGGCCAGGCACCGACGAGGCTTGGTTCTACGACTATATTGTCGATGGTGTCCTCCAAATCGATGTGGATAGGGGTCATGATAGCCGCAGCGGCAGAAGGTGGGATACTCATGTCAGTGAGGTGAGTGAAGATTTGGGTAGTCCTATAAGGGATGACCACTTCCGAGTCATCATAATCATCCACGTTGATCACCTCCTTTGCCATGGAAGAGGCGCCGGAAGAAGCGTCCTCGTGTTTGGACTGAGGCTGTGAGTGAAAACCGGGGAGAGAGGGGTGTAATTGCGATTGAGATTGGGTATGAGGACTGGGGGTGTCTGTACGGAACCACTGTTCAATGAATCCAAAGCCATGAGGGAAACCATGACTGGGGATCTGCGCACGGTAGGGATTGGATGGGAGAACCTCAGGAGGATCGACTTCTTCGACTTCGGAGTCGGAAGAGGATGAAGAAGAGTCGACGTCGGTCAGGACACCGAAGCGGCCAGAATTCGACGTTGTGATGTGAATGGGTTGAGATATTTCGGAGTGGTCTGCCGGCTGAAGCAAGAACTTGACTCTGACTGAAACGGGACGAACGAGATCCGAATCCTTGCCAACGGGCTTGCCAAAGGTGATGACATCGCCGTCGGCAAGTGGGGTGGGGACTTCAGGAGCGAGAACGACGGGAACGGCGTGTCCGACCTTGAGCAAGTGGGTACCATGATGGGAGGATAGATCGATGAGATAAACCTGTAGGAGGTGGGATAGGCGGATAGTTGTAGCCATAACGAGGGGAGGGGGAATGCGAAGATCGGGGTACTTACATGACCACTGTCTGCGAAACAAATCTTTGCATGTTTCCTACTGACTACCGCACACCTGAACCAAGCGAGGTCGAGGTCGAGATCAAGCTCAAATTCATTGGCTCTGGACGAGGGCATGCGCCCAATGTTGATGACTGGGGTCTCCGACTTGTCGAAACGAAGGACTCTGGAAATGTCTTCGCCTGCGGTGACTGTGAGGGTGAGACCTATGCAGTAGATTGTTGGGCGTTGTGAGATGGGTGGGGGATACGATGGAAGCGATAAGATTACCGGTGACTTGAGGGTGAGAATAAGGGGCCAAACCGCCCACTGGTGGTGGGAACATGACCGCAGAGGTGAATGGGGCAGGATAGAGGGATAACCGATTGGATTGAGGATGGGCTGAGGGGGACAGGGAGTGAGGAGGGGAGTGCGAGCAGGCGGTGGCGGCAGTCGGACGGAGGATCCTGGTCAATGTCAGGTGCTTCGGCACACAGCCGCCGGTCTGGTCTGTTAAAGTCACGTGGGCTCCATTTCTTCCCGCTCCCTCGTCTGTGGCTGCTTCCCTCGACTGACCTCGATGCAGAGATAACAAGTGAAAAAGAGGATCGCGCTCAGGGTTCACGAGATTGGTCTGCTTGTGTCCGCCAGCTGTGCGTCTTACCGGGATAACGGATGCGCCGTTTGTGCGGCCATGCCACCAGATGCCTCGTGACCCCCCCTTTCAGATGGCTGGGGCCGATTTAGCGAGCCTCGCAGTACGTCTCACATTCCCTGGTCCTTGCAACTAGTCTTTCCCCTTCATCTTCCTCCCCCACCCCCCTGTCCATGGGCAGCGCGTACTCAAAGTTCGGGGTCGGCGTCCCCTTCGACCCTGAGTACTCTCTCGTGACCTCTCCAATCTACACCCCACTCGTTCTCGCGTTCATTAGACTTCTCTACGGTTTCTACTATCTCGTCTATTTCATCTTCAAGCTCTCTTGGGATTCAATCCATTTCCCCCAGGATTTTGACGAGTCAGTCCACATTCAAGCACCATGCATTCATCTCTGACACGTGGTGACCCCCCCAGATTCTGCTCCTATTTCACTCACTTGTCCGCGATCGGCCTCTGTGCCTACTTCTGGGCAGCTGGTGTGCAGACCATCGTGTATGCGCTTTGGAAGAAATACCCGTTGCGACGTTGGCCCAAGTTGTTCCAATTGCTCCATTTATGGTTGCACTCAACCATCACCACTTTTCGTGTGTCCGCTCACACTGCCCGCGTAGTATGACCTTTCTAAAACCTCCTTTTTCAGCCTTCATCGTGACCATCGCCTACTGGGCCCTACTCGCTTCGTCAGACTCCTTCGCGACGCCTTACAAAGGTACCATTACATCACCAGCAATTTGCGCTCGGCTGCTCACACGATCACCACCTCTAGCTTGGAATAATACCTCTGTTCACATCCTCAACGTTGTGTTCGCTCTATCTGAGATTTTGTTGACATTCGCCGGCCCGATTCCCTGGCTCTACCTCCCTATCTGCATTATCACTATTGGCTTATACATCGGACTGGCGTATCTCACCCACGCGAGCCAGAACTTTTACCGTCCGTTCCCCTGTTTATCCCGCCTTGTTCTTGTCTGTGCTGATTCTACCCCCTTACACAAAGCTTACACATTCCTCGACCCGGATCGGTATGGTGGACTGGTTGCGGCTTATGTGTTCGGCGTCCTGATCGGAGAATGTATCATCTTCTCCATCGTATGGGGGGTCACCAAGCTTAGGAACAAAATCTTTACCAAACGTCGCACCGCGATTCTTGGCGACATTTCCTCTGAGGAGAAGGGTCAACCAGGTCAGGTTTGACCGTCTTGCTCCCCTTCCATGCCTTTTATTCCGCGGTCTTGGGTCCTTGGTCGTCATCCCTTATCCTTGCTTGGACTGTTTTAAATGATCCCGCGATGCTCGAGATACCAATTTTTGCAGAGCGGAACTCATGTCTAGAACAAGCGTCCTCCATACATACATGATAAATCGCACATGATTATTAAATAACATCACAACGATGAATGGAAAAAAGGGGGGACGCGCTCAAAGTCCTAACACTAGCCTAGTGAGATCCTTCCACCCTCTACGTACAACAACTCTCACACCAACTCTTGACCCGTATTCTTCCCCCAACCACTCTATAAACTGTGCGTCCAAGCCACTCAAGGGGCCAAGTTCAAAGGCATACAGATCTCTCGGGATCAGGTAGATCGTGGAAAGGTTGCCGCCAGACGATGGTGCTGGAGTGCTGGGCAGATGGTATGACAGTTTGGAAAGAAGGTTGGTCGTATGGGCGTGGAGAGTTTGTAGCAGAGCGAGTGTCAGAAGTATTTGCTGTTCGCGTTTCCGTAGTCTTGTATCCTCGTCGCTCCCGAGCTGGATTAGCTGATCGTTCGCATCTCTGTTTGTGAATTTGGACCAGACCGACATCCCGCTCGCCCGCTTGGTAGTCTTCGAAGACCCCGAAGCTCCTGAAACTTCTCTGTCCAGATCCGAAGGGACGGCTGGGCGACCCTCGATTCCCATTCCTAGGTTGCGAACATAAGATCCACCAACCGATAGGTCATCGTCCCCTTCCAGTCGGACCTGACCCCAATTCGCCATGTTGCCATTGACGGTAGAGTACGACGCCACTGAATTATCTCTCCATGACCCCATCCAGAGCCCTGCACAGATGATACACACATCTTCATATACACGCCAAATATTGGTCCAGCTCGAGGGCGCCTCCACCGTTGCTTTAGGGTGAGGTTCACAGCAGTTGTGGTCATCCGTCACATGCCGCGCCAGGAGTCGCTCCAGCTCGGCCCACTGCACCAACGTGAACACAGATGACAATACGTTGAGACAAAAATACTCACAACTTTCACGTCGCTCCAGGTAAATCGGACCAGTGACAGCTTGTGTCTTTGACCTTTTCCATCTTCCGTCCACTCAGTGGGTCGTGAGAGGTATAATGTGGGGCGACTGGTTTTGGACGGCGTGGAGGTCGTGAGGTCAATGACTAGGTCATAAAACGAGGGTTTCTCTAGATAGATGGCATCAGTTGTACAAGCTACCCAGCCTCTCCGACAATTATCCTCGGACTGTAACATATCCAAATCACTTAAGGTGACCATCCCAAGGACCCTGATACTCTCGCGAGTCCGCCCTTTCAGCCGTAGGGAAGAGCCGTCGACCCTACTACCACCAGTGTCCAGACCAACAGGGGGGCTGCGTCGGTCCAAACTTGGATCATAATCGACTTGGTCTTCATAGCACATATCCGCGGCGACCTGGCATAGTATCCCCGAGGCTTCTACAGGGGGAAGGGTATAGATCAGGATTCGCCTGCGGCCGAGGACATGTTTGTACAGCGTAATGGTCGACAGTCCGAGGATGCGAAGAAGGTGGGGTAGATGAGTAGTGGGGTTGTAAAATTCTGGATCAGGCTGGGTCGGAATTTGAGGTCAACGATATATAACACGTCCGATAGGAAGAAAAGCAGAGTGATACCAACACTCACCGAGTCTAATTCATCACTCCAACCTCTCCAAGCACCCGGGTCGGAAGAATCAGTCTGGGAATCCTTCCTTTGTTCGAAGAAGCTCTCTGCAGTTGACCAGTCGAATTGTTCGGGATCGTAAATGCCCTCTTCCTTAAATCGCGAATACATGGAACGAATAAGTGACTTCAAAGATGGAACATGTTGCCATGGTCGGGGGCGAGATGATTTGGCCAGAAGGACACCTAATGAGGACAGGCGAAAGCCACGATGACCCTCTTCCGCAGTCTCTCTGCGATGGAATATCGATACACCTTGATGATCGCCTTTGGTGAAGTAGCTGGAGGGGAAGGATATCACGAACTGAGCTCGGAGAGGGGAAATAGATGCGCACACGACGTCTTCCTCGACGAGATGTAGGCCGCTTGGTAGTGTGCTAAATTCGACATTCGTCAAGTCAAGGTCTAGTGCCGGCTTTAATTTTTACGTCGATACCACAGGCTGGAGGGAAACACGAACTCGAGTTGGCCTTGAGCGACCAGTCCACGACATTTCCCTTGGTAGGGTGGAACGAGCAATGGAAGATGGAGACTGGGGGAAAAACTGGTGAGTGCGACCGTTGTGGTCTCGTGAAGCTGTCGAGTTGAAGTACCTAGGTCTTGCGGTACATTCAGGGCCGCGGGATCGAAGGCCATTTGCGTTGTAGTACGCGGTAGTGGCCGTGGAGGGTCGAGGCGCAGCCGTGTCCTGCAGGGCTATGTCCCAAAAATATCGAAGACAGTATGGACGCAGTTGCCAAGTGATCCACGTGCAAGTGCCTCGCCCATCGACTTCGATCACTGTTTCACATATTCGCACCTCCTCGCCCGAGAGCATCTCGTCATGACAAATTACATCCATTAACACGTTGCAGGCTGCGTGCGTGGTGGGCGGTTTATTTCGCTAGATAATTAACTAAGGAGTGAAGAGTGTCCGAAGGAGACCAATCGAGCCAACATCCGAGAAATTTGCTACTAAAAGAGGGTATTCAAGCGCGAAACGCTGGAGAGTGAATGTTTTAAATTCCAGGAGGGTGGAAGGGAGCTTCTTGTGGCCAGTTGCCAAGTTCGGCAGGGTCTCCTCCGATGCGGACCCATTGGGAGTGGGAGGGCGTGGGACCGTCAAGGATGAACAGCATGTGCCAACCGGGCGGGGAGACATTGACATTGGGAGGTGCCTCAATGGCACAGTCATTGCCCGTGCACGTCACCTTGGGGAAGATGATACGAGCTCCCATCAAGTTACCATGGGTGCTGGAGGTAGCGGCGAGAAGCGAGACCCTCATATCTGCCGTAGAACCGTGGAAGAGGTTGACGTTAATGTGGTATGTCTGCCCGTACTCCCAATCCTTATCTACGATAGTGTATGTGGGCTGGGTCCTTCCATCGGTCAAATAGGGCGGGAGGTAGACTTCAACTCGGAATTCCTCAGGGTATTTTTGAGTGACGCCGTCCTCGAGGTAGTGTTGAGGGTCGGATCCCGAGACAAGGACGCGACCATCATGAAGGAGGATCGCCTCGGAGTGGTACATACGAGCAACGATGGTTTTTCCGAGCTTGGAGATACGCTGGCCAGCGGGAAGGGCTGGGTTATAGAGGAGAGCATCCAGATTTGGATAGTTGGCCAATCCGAAACCAGCAACGCCTTGTTGAGCACCGTTCAGGATGAGGAAAGTGCCATCGGGGAGGGTAACCATACAAGCCATCACACGGCGGGAAGGCTGGAGAAGGAATTATTACTTGGAGGTCAAGAAGAGGAAGGTACTCCGAAGCTTACCATGCGTTCGATGGTCCATGTAGGTTCGGGGACCTCCGGCTTAACAGTGACGCAATTATCTAGCGCCCTTTGGAACTCGAGAAGGTCCGAACCACCGCAGAAAATGACTTCCAAGGGATCAGTGTAAGGGTAGTACTGAGGGAAAAGTGTCGATGCGCCGGCAAGGGGATATGTACGGCCGGCAATTCCACTGATCACGGATCCAGGGAGGTTGGGCAAAACCTTGGTTGTTTGGAAAGTGACTTTGTCCAGGATACGGGCCTCGTTCCAATAACCTATCGGAAGGAGTTAGATCAAAGATTACAGTGCGGGGTATGAACCTACTCACTGACGAAGATGTCACCGTTGGTCGGAAGAACGTACATGAAAGGGTACAAGTTATTTGGGTCGGTCCTCGCCAACCAGTCGAGTTCCATGACTGTGTCCCCACCCCCAGGCTTAGGAAGGATCTCAAGACTGGGCTCGGGGGCTCCGTTGGAACCATGTTCGCCACCGACAACCAAAACAGAACCGTTTGCCAACACCAGAGCGGTAGGGTACCACCGCCCGCGCTGGAGAGCTAGGACATGTATATCTTCTTCCCAGTCATTGGTTCCGTTGACACCGGCAGAGCCATCCGGGGAGTAGAAACGGACGCCATAAAGCGAGTCGACGCTCCACCCGCCAACGTTGATCTGACGCCCGGCCTTGTCCGGTAAGATAAGGCTTGCGGCGCAGAAGACATCGGACTTGATATGCATCTCTCTCCACGTCTTGGTGTAATCGTAAACCAAGGTTAAATCCAGTTCATAGGCACCAGTGCTGTTCGGGTAGACGCTAGTACCCCACTTCTCGACGAATGTGACCTTGTCGTTGATACCAAGGGTAGAGATCAGAGGAATTACAGGGCTGCTGATCAAGAACTCGTAGTGGCCGGTATTTTGGGGCTCGTACCAAACGTTCAAGTCCCCGCTCCACTGGTAGAGCTGCAGTCTTTGTTGACCACCGCACAAGTGGTATGGGTCCCCATTGCAGAGCATGTTGCATTCGCTCTCTGGCCTCATGACACCCCCGTTGGCCTCGATTTCCTCGACATCACCGCAGTAGCATTCTTCGGCGTACTCGAGACCGCCAGCAGGATATCCGTAATCAGAACACCTCTTGAGACAGCTTTGAACGGTGTTGTTGACGGTGTTGACCATCTTGTTGGGGAAAACACGAGGGGCACCAGGCTCGCTGAGTAGAACGGTCAGTCTTGGCTAGGGGGTAATGGGACCAGGCAACTCACGCTAAGCACCCTACGTATTGCCATTGACCGGGAAGGTTATCGACAAGGGGGGCGGCAACCGGGAGGGCAGTAACGTTTCCGGTAGAAGAATAGACAGAGAGGCGGCTGGGTCCACCACATGCTTCGGTTTGGTTACCACCGCAACCCATGTTGCAGGTGGAATCGTCGGTGTTCTTGACTGCGCCGGCGATCAGGTAATTACCGCACTAATGATGGATTAAACGCCCGGTAAGTTTGTGTAAGAGACCGGCGGTACGCACCATGCACTGAACGCTCCACTCCAGGCCGGCAATAGTGTAGTTGAGAGCCGAGCAAGACTCAATACAACCAGCGGTCGTCAAACTGGGGTTGTCATCGAATAACTTGGGGAACACACGACCATTCGCATTGTCGCTGCACTAGAATGAGAGCAAGGAGATACAGGAAAGTCATGATGACTTACGTCCAGCATCCGTTATAAGTCCAGTTTCCAGGCAGACCGGTGACGGGGTAGACAGTGTTTGTACCGGGAGGAGGGGGTGGAGGGGGAGGTGGAGTTCCAGTCGGGGGAGTGCCAGTGTAGTTGTAGAGATTGAGACGATTCGGGCCACCGCAATACTGTGTGCTGTTGCCAGAGCATAACATGTTGCATTCGGAGGCGGGAGCAGGAGCGCCTCCCGCTTGAATGGACGTGCCGCAAAAACATTCAACAGAGTACTCCGTACCAGCCAGGACGTAGCCGGCGTTGTAGCAGGCAGAAGTACAGTTCTGAATTGTGTTGCTGGAGACTCCGACCGGGATGGGAAGTGTCCTACCTCCGACATTGTCGCTGATCGGGAAGAATAAGATTGAGAAGGTGTGACCGACGACTCGCACAAGAAGACGACTGACCTGTAACATCCGAGAGACTGCCATAATCCCACGCTTGGAACAATTTCTGGAGCAGGAGGAGGTGCCTGACCGGAGTGGTACATACTGAGACGATTGCCAGCACCACATACTTGGGTGGCATCGCCGGTGCAAGGGAAACTGCAGTCGGAAGCCGTCGTTTCTGCGCCGCCATTGAGGATGAAATTACCGCAGAAACACTCTTGATACCATTCGAGACCAGCGTAGTCGTAGTTTTGACCGTCACAGAAGGCGATGCAACTTTCCACGGTCATGTCTGTGGTGCTGGCGTAACCGGTCCCCGTGAGAGCTCGACCTTGAACATTATCCCTACAGACGAGCGGTCAGCACAAAATCCTCCGGTGGGTGGGGAAATCGTACAAATAGCATCCGATGCTAGACCAGTTACCAGAAAGGGGGCCTGATTGACGGCGGAGACGGTTCATCCGCTTTGCGCCGTGAGCAAAAGGAGAGTGGGAGCCATAGGTGGCCTACAGAATTGCATGAGCGATAGGTACAGGAGGGGTGATTTGAGCGGGGAAGACACAGACTGTGATGAAAACGAGAGACACGATGAGACTGCGTCCACGGGGGCCCATCCTGGAGAAGAAGAACAGGGACGAGAAGACCTCTAGGGTTGGGCTCCGGAAGATGGGTGGATTTTATACTTGACTTGACCGAGCCTCGAAAAGCCCAACTGGTCAGGATCAGGACCCGGCCAGCCGGGTGACAAAATGAAGAAACCATCAGGAACGAGGCACACTTGAAGGAATGAGGGATGGAGGACGCAGCATTCCGACAACAGATGGAAAAAGGACGACAGATCACCACGGTAAAGCCGCAAAGCATTGTTGGAAAGGCGTACGAAAGAGATTGTCAAGGCAGCGAGATTGATGGATTGAATTCTTGGATTTGAAAGGTAGAAACACTGAGCCAGCCGCTCTGATGGAAAGCGGATAGTGTTATTTTGAAGACCGGGTTTGACAGGGATATCAAGGCTTGAGAGAGAGAGAGAGAGAGAGAAGCCAAGGCCATGCATGGAGAAGGAACAAGGCCGAGGGGCGCATAATTTCCCGGATTTAATGCATGCGGGGGAAGCCAGGACGAGTATACCGAGTCTGCTTCGCAATAGATCCACAAGCTTCAACTCGTGCCCAAGAGAGAAGACACGAGCGATCGTGGGAAAAGATGAATTTGATTTGATCCGAATTTGGAACTCCGCCCGGCCGCTTAGCAGACGTGAGGGGGGGAGCACGGGCGTCGGGTGCTGTTTATTGTCCTTCTGCCTGGCTGAGTCCTTTGCGTTTCCCCTCACCGCCTGAGTGAGTACCGTGAGGGCGCGTTGGGCGAAAAAGTATCTCTGACGCGGCCTGCATCGTTTCTGCAAAGGACAGTGGCCGGACCGGGCTCAACCTGAACTACAACTCGCTGTCGATCCCAACTTACCGGTGATTAGAATTTACCTTTGAACTTTATCTTTTTTCCTCCTTTTTCCCCCTGCCGCGTTAAACTGTGCTGATTCATTCTCCCTGCCCCGTCCATGGCCGCTTTACGTCTTGTTTCCATCACCTCCTTCGCGATGTTCAGCCCTCCATCCTCATGCCCGACTCGAATCCAGCCCCTCAACCCGACGATGCTCCGCCAACCTGGACCCAACCCCCTTGGCAGGGTTGGATCGAGACCACGGGCGATGCCCTCCTCATCTTTGAAGCCGCTCGCCGGGGACTCATCCCCCGCGTTACTCGCCGGCTAGTAGAGTCTGAACGGAAAATGATCACATCTGGCTCCGTCTTTGTCTTCGATGAGGCCGAGAGTGGCATCAAACGTTGGACCGATGGCTTTTTTTGGAGTCCTAGCAGGATTCTGGGCAATTTCCTTCTCTACAGAGAAACAGAGAAACGTGGTGTTGCCCTCCGCTCTAAATCTGGTGACCACCCGGCCGACACAAACACCGGAGATAACCATCAGGAGTCCGGTCGAACCGAATCCACCTCCCTCAGTCGTCCCAAAGGAGAAACCGTGGGGATCGATAGGGCAAGGGAAAGATGCCTCGTCGGTAGTTTGACCAACTCGTACAAGTTTAAACCAAGCGGTATGGTCAAAAAGGTACCGGTTTCTCTCTTTTCGACAAACCGCGTTTTTTTCCCGACCCATCCTCTCCCAGACGTTTTCTCTCACCATCGAAGGCGTAACCCAGCATCTGATCTCGTACTATAAAGTTGAAGACGTCGAAGAGGGCCGTCTCAGGTCACCATCATCTCTTCCGGAGATCGCATCCCTTGACATCAGCCCGGAATATCTCGATAAGCAACACTTTCGTATAGCACCCAAGATCGAGATATGTTTCGATGGCACTCCCAGATATCGGGGAGAGGCGGATGAGATTGACCATTCAGTCGACGGGATATTGAGTTCCCCTTTGTCCACCGGAGTCCCTCTCATCGCCGATGGTCGGAATGCCTCTGATTCAGACCCTCGGAAACGTGGAAAGCGGTACGATCCATATGGCACCCCTGGGAAGCGAGGCAAGAAAATGAAACGTAGCAATTCAGCGGTCGCGGAACAGTCTCCTCCAGAATCCCAATCGAAACCCACCCTCACCGTGTCGGTTCCGCACTCGGGTGGATCTCCTTCCCGAGAATCACCTCAGCGGTTCCAATCTCCTACAACTTTCCCTCCTTCCCACGTGCAGTCACCTCAGCTCCCAACTTCGTTTGCCTCCAGCTCACCGAGCTATCATCAGGATGCTCCGAGTACGCTAATGTCTCCAGCGCAGTATCCATCGATGGGGATCCCACCTCCGTACCCAGTCGTGCACGGCTATCACGTTGCAACGTACCCCGGTACACATCCGTATACTGCAATCGGCCCGTCACAACCAACGGCGGGGTCACCAGTGACGACCCAAACACCACCCACACCGGCTCCTACACAATCGCAGCTGTCGTATCCCCACTACGTCCCCGATTCCCCCCAACCGCCGATGTATTACTACCCCACATGGAACGGTTACGGCGGATGGCATTACCCGGGAGGATATCAAAATGGGAGTGGCCCCGTTCCGAATACATCCCCCGTGAACGGGATCAACAGCGGTTCTGACCAACCTCCTTCTGGAGGTAACTCCGAGGAGGGTACGGATCCAACGACCATCCCGACATGACCTTCTCTTCCGTTTGCGTTTTCGCAGTGCTTTTTTGTGTTTTGAGTGCGGATGTCGACTCACCTTGTATCGTAGCTGTCGTAGACTTTGTTCGTTATATGCGCTCCTTCCCTTCGTTCGCTGTGGCATTCTTAGTTTTCTTCTCTTGTACCACCACCCGCGTTTACAGGTATATAGATAGGTGATGATGAGTGTTTTACACATGTCGATCTGTTGCCAGTGGGTGGACTCGGGTGCCGACAACATGCTGCGAAACAACAGTATCACTCAGCCACGAAGGCTCGCTCGTTCTGTGTCAAGTTCGTTACCCTTCCCCGCTATAAGGACGGGGACGTTGCCAGTATCTCAACCGCGGCTCATCGGAGAACCAAGGAAGTGGTGACTTCGGGAGTGACCCACTTGGTCTGTAACAGATCTTTTTCCCGCTCTCCCACCACCACCACCTCGCTCTTTGTATCCACACTCCTTCCAGTTTTTTTTTCACTCTTTCGCATGTCCTACTCCTCTTTCTTTTTTTCTGGCCTCTCCGCCATTCAACACCTCACGCCCCCTCCGTCTCCAACCCAACCCGTTCGACCCGACTCGCCCATTGTCCCCTTGACTCCCACGCGAGTGGCAACGGACGTCCCTGACCAAGACCCAACCCCCACTGCAGCAAATCCTTGTCAGGGACTTGGCCTTGAGAGACCGAAACTTCGCAAGAGGCGAAGTAGTTTAACCGCGAACACCTCCCCATTGATTCAGCTCAAGGGATCTTATCGCGGTGCCACTGCCGCCATTCAAAGGCAGAACCGCAGCAGGAGTGGAAGCGTCAATGCTTTCTCCCAGCCCCGTTCCGCCGGCTTCGGCACTGAAGAAAATAATATTATTGGGCGCCTGAGGAGCGGAAGTGTTGGAAACTCTCTTCGGTGTGCCCTCTTTTTTTTTTCGCCTGGCGATACATGGCGTATTAACCCGCGATACACAGGTCTCGTCGTATTGTTCGAGGAGCCAGGCCACCTCCTTCTACCCCGCTGCCGCCTTTGCCAGCCCCCCCTTCCTCGGCCTTGCACATTGGCAACTTCGATTTGGGAGCGGGCACCACTCGTTGCCGTCCCCTCATGTCCAAGGCATCGACCGTGGAAAGCGTTGAACAAAAAATCCTAAGCTCCCCCGCGGTTCTCCACGAGTTGGACACCAGGTTCCCATTCAAACCTGCAGTGAATGGCCCCGAAGACGTTGTTATGAAAGAGAATTGATGACCGTTTCTATGAGTGCGTGTTTCATCTGCGCTTCGATGGGGCAGAATCTGACCTTGACGCTCTAGGACCTCCGTATACAACGACTTCATATTACCCCCTGCTAATTTTATTTTGCGTTTAGTACTTGCGGTTAATTTGCCCCCCGTGCAGATCTGCGTTTCCCGTTGTGGAACGGCCCGACGCTTGAGGCTGCTGATTGTTCTTCCATGCTGCGACCCGTTAGTTTACAGGTCTGGTACCGGTGCCCCATTATTTGCTCCTGAAATATTATCTGGTTCCTTTAATTCCTGGTGGCCTCGGCCGTTCACGCAAGTAATTTCCTTTTTCGTGGTCCGGTTCCATGTCCAGCGATCGGAGTGGGTCGATCCTCGCGTTGTCCAGGTCCGAGTCTAACCAGGAGAGGTATGGGCCCTTGTGTCCTCGTTACCACCAGCGGTTTCGACAGGAAGACAAACCCAAGATGGTGCGGATGCGATGTTCCATCGTAACGGCGCCGGGGCGCCAGTCCCCGACTCCCCTCGTCCACTTTTCGAATTGGCTTTTTCCCTTGCTAGGTAGCTTTTCACGCGATGGACAAATGTTTTAATGAACACTATTCATAATCATAC